>ERZ1027285.3-NODE-3-length-166235-cov-16.428343_pt1 | contig 166235 bp, 128 predicted proteins | sample MGYA00519240_ERZ1027285 | MGnify/ENA primary metagenome ERZ1027285 (study PRJEB26926, sample SAMN06165018) | human gut metagenome | biome: ENVO:00009003; feature: ENVO:2100002; material: ENVO:00002003 | host: Homo sapiens | place: USA | collected 2012 ...
ACATGCTTGATTACATGCCTGGACACGTACTTGATTGCAGGACTGGTCACAGAACTGGACACGTGTCTGGTCGCATGCCTGATCGCATGCCTGGACACATGCTTGATTACATGCCTGGACACGTACTTGATTGCAGGACTGGTCACAGAACAGGACGCGTGTCTGGTCGCATGCCTGATTACATGCCTGTTCGCATGCCTGTTCGCGTGCCTGGACACGTACTTGATTGCAGTACTGGTCACAGGACTGGTCACAGGGTTGTACACGTGCCTGGTCGCTGAGCTTGTCGAAGCGACATTCCCGGTCGATGAATAAGAGCACCATCTGTATGGTGGCGCCAACGAAAAGGACTTCCCGAATTTTTGCACGTTACCAAAAATTCGGAAAGTCTTTTTTGCAGCCTTGTCCGCAGAATCGGATGCGCGACCCACTGTATACGTCCACTTGATCTTTGATAATATTCAATGATGTTATTTTGGTTTATATTGTAAACTTATTCATATTTGTAATGCCGTTGAGGTTAAAGCGCATAGCTGTTAATGGCAAAAAATATGTAAATCAAAATGTTATGGGTAGAGAAGGGCTTCAAAGGCAAGAAGCCTTGCACCACCTGCCGCGCGACCGACACAGGCGTCAAGGCTTTCAATGAATATGTCGATGCGCTCAAGGATTACCTCTCCTTGCAAGACCGGCGATAGTATTGTCAATGAACAAGATAAGTGCGTACCTTAGACGACACATGAATATACCGATGTGCTCTTACCCTGTTCTTGAATATGCGAGGTCTGGCTTCAGAAGTCAGTGGCGTACATGCCCCCAGACAAAAGTCTCGGTGAGAGTTGAAAAGTCTGTACCCCCTATACGGGGGCGACAACGAATTTTCAATCCTCGGAGAGGGTATTAAGATAGTCTCCCCCTAAAAGTGCTTAGAGCGAAGAACCTTCGTGTTCTACGAGCGGGATCTCGGCGTAAAGACGCTCGTGGAGTGACAATTGTCCCTCTAAAAGCGTGAATGAGGCTGAATGTCGCTTGTAGGAGAACAGTGTCAGGCCCTGTTGGGTCTGCAGGGCATATCCCGTTTTGGTATTATCCAAACAAGAGCATACCATTGTTACAAAACCTTGCTTTTATTACAAACATTAGGAAGAAGAGCAGCTGAATAACTGGGTCCTTCCATCATTTAGAAGCTGTTTTGAATTGTTTGTTTGAAGGTTAAGAGCAAACTCTTTCCCTGCTGCCCACCTCGGCAACCCGAACAAGTTCGATTGCCCTCGGTTCGGGCGCTGGGTTGAGAGTGATAAACTTCAGTTTCGATGAAAAAGGCTGAAATGTTAATCAAATGCCTGATGGCGCTGGGTTGAGAGTGAAAAACCTCAGGTTCGACCACTTCTTCCAAGGAGGATAGCGGTGCTGTCTGACTGAAGAAGCGGGAAGAAAAAGAAGAGTATTCACCTCAAAGAACATTTCAAACAATTCAAAACAGCTTCTTAGTTGTATATTTCTCTTCAATGCGACAAGATCTGTCGCTTTTGATTGTTATATTTGCGGCAAACACTTCTGAATATGTCTAAACAAATCAGGTTGTTAAGTGCGATAGTGAACAAACTAAGCGGCATCAGTGAATATGTCAGCAAAGAGGCTCTGCTGGAGGCCATGTCAGGCGAAATGGCTGAGAATGGCCCCTCTTCTTTGCGGACTCTTCAGCGGAACATCAAGACCATTGAGGAAGTGTTCGGGATCGAGATTCAGAATGTCAGAGGGAAAGGGTATCACATTGTTGGCAGAGACCCCGTTTACACCGATCGGTTCAAGGAACTTCTTTCCGAGTTCGAGATCCTGAGTACTGTTGACTCGGACTCCGGGACACGTGACTATATCATTCCGGAGCAGAGGAGGATGATGTTCAGCGTTGATATTCAGAAAATCCTAAGGTCGATAAAGCAAAGACGGAAGGTGCGCTTTTCATATTCGTTGCCAAGGCTTGGAGGCAAGGAGGCGGAATATCTCGCCGAGCCGTATTTCCTGAAGCAGTCGCAGAACCGCTGGTATCTTGTGGCGATGGTTGAGGGAGTCCTGAAGTGCTTCGAGTTGGGCAGGTTCAAATCCTTCAAGGTGCTTGACGAGGATTTCATCCGTGACGAGAGTGTCCATGCCGGGAATCTTTTCCGCGATTGCTTCGGTATTTGGGATGACCCTAAGATGCCTGTTGAGGACATCCGCTTGAGGTTCAGTGCTTTGGATGGCCGTTTTATCAAAACCCTTCCTATTCATACCTCTCAAAAAATCGAAGAGACCGAGGAATATGTAGAAGTGACTCTCCGCCTTAAGATAACCAACGATTTCGTGATGGCCCTTCTCTCCCGAAGCTCCTCCGTCGAAATCCTCGCACCCCAGTCCCTCAAGGACCGGATGAACGCTATCTGGGCGGCAGCGTTGGAACGGAATAAATGATTGTTAATTTAGTAATCATTAAAAAATAACTTGAATAATTTGTATATCTTTATGGTCTATATTTCTTTTCTCATCAGTCATGTGCCACCGGCACACTCCTTCTTCCAAAAGAAATCTATTCTCATAAATCTGACACAAAATTTAGTTCAACTTATTTTTTAACGCTTACTTAAAAGGATTAGTTTTATGAAAGGAAAAAGTAATTTTACAAAGTCGGAATGTGTAATCTTAAAGCGACTAATTAAGCGTAAGGTGAATTCTAACAAGTCGGAACAAAAGAATATTCGAAATGAAATGAGAGATATGAATTTTTATATATCAGATTTCACGGACAAAAAAGGCTTTGACGTTGATGATTTCTCACAATTAATTGAAGATGGTAAGATTACTATTGTCGAAGATGAAGACATAAGTATCGAAGATGGCAGGAGTCAAGAGTTATCAAATAAGAGCCAGTCTAAATTATTGCATTCAATGAAAAATTGTGCTTGTTTAGAGGCCTATGTTCCTGCTTCGCCTCGTATATTAATTCTTGGCACCATGCCTGGAAAAGAATCGTTGCGTCTTCAGCAGTATTATGCTAATCGTAGCAACCGTTTTTGGAAGATAATCGCTAAGGCCGCAGACAAACCTTTGCCGGAAGATTATTCAAAAAGGCTGAATTTGTTGGACCAGCTTCATATTGCGTTGTGGGATGTCTATGCTTCGGCAGAACGTAAAGGTAGTTTGGACTCTAATATTAAGAATGGGGAGCAGAATGATGTACAGTCACTTATCAATTCTAATCCGTCCATAAAGAAGGTTTTGTTCAATGGCGGAAAGGCTTACAAGAAGGCTTTGGATTATGGTTGTTTGAATGTGGAAATGCCAAGTACTAGTTCGGCAAACACTCATCTTACTCAAGAAGAGCTGTTTTCTATATGGGTTAAGGAAATCAAAGAAAAGTGATGCGCAAAGACCCCGATGAGACATATTCATTGAAAGAGAAGTTGGCGGTGACGGCGGTGCTGCTTCTGCCGGTGGCGTTGGCGGTGGTGGCGATGATTGGGGAGAAGCGGCATCTGAGGGAGGTGGAGGCGATGAAGAGTAGGCCGGTGCGCTACTATGAATATGCCATCCGGCCGGTGGATACGGTTCTGAACCATCCGGTAGGCCTGCGGGGAAGGTCGTTGTTTGATGGTGGCGGACGGGGAGATGGTGTGGTGCTGAATTCCGGCGGAAGGAGCATTGTAACCGGCCTTTCCTCGGAGGAGATTCTGGAGCAGCTCAACCTTGACTATCAGGATGTCTATGACTATTACGGCGGCGCCGAGGAACTTTGGTGAATAGGAATGTTGGGGGTATTTCTTTTTCGCCGTCCCCTGTCTTGCCGGAAAACCGTTGGTACGCCAGAGGGCTCTATCCTGTACCGGTCGTGGGTTTAAGTCCCCTTGGTACGCCAGACAACTGTTTTACGTACAGGGAGCCTGTTTGCCTGCTATTTTTGAACTATGCTTTGGAGGGAATATTCCCAGAGATTCGTCCGCTCAGAATCGTTCTCATATCCTTTAGGGTATCGCCCTTCCGGACATTCAGGATAAATCTTCTTTATGAACAGGATGCAGTACTTTCTGTTTGAGTACTCTGAGTTACAAGGAATCACCATGCTCCTGAGATTCATTGAAGTGTAAACATCGATTCTTTTTTCTTCTCCGGAAATCATGAATTTTTTGGAGATGAAAGTAGGTGCCTTGACTCCTTCCTCTTTGAAATGGATGAACAGTTTACATTCTCCGGTTCCTTCTATGTGATATTCCAGAACCTCGCTTTCCAGATTCTTCCCGTCATACGCTTTCATTTCACCGGACGGGAAGGTGATCTGCACTCTGATGTCAGTGACCGTCTTGGCGTTATTCTCACATTTGATTGTGACCGGCACCTGTGCGCCTGACTCCAATGGCCTTATAAAAAACAATAAAGCAAATCCGATTGTAAGTAGCAGCTTTCTTAACATATTTCTTGTTTTTTGTCTAGTTAGCGGAGTCTGAAGGTGTCTATTTCAATATTGCTTTTTGTCAAGGGTAATTTATCATAATAAACATACCTTTTAGTGTTGTTATCAAAGAAGATGTTCTCTGAAATACGAATCTTATTTTCAGGAACCATCTCTGTTATGGAGGGTGTGCAACTGATTAGTGCATAAACAAATAGAACTAATACAGGATAGATTTTCATAATGCGTTAAAAGTTTTAAAACGTTTCAAATATAATGATAATTTGCAAGAGATACAAATTATGAAATAGTATCTTGCCGAAGATTTCCCAAATTCTGCTATTCCGTGTTCCAATCATCCCGTCTTTTCTTGTGGATGTTTTGGTTCAAAAGTTATTCTCGGGCTCGGACTCCCATTATTTGATGAAAAGCTATTAGTTTTGTGTAAGGTGTCGATATGGTTGACTGGTTCTCAGAGATGCTCTGGGCGACATGTTCATTGCAATTATGTAGCAAACAAATCAAAAATAGCCTCTAAACGGCTGGCATAAGAGAATCCTCCGCCGCAAAACAGATTCGCGAAATCCGGGAACTGTAAAGTTTCTTTACACATAGTGTTAAATTTCTTTACACTTCCGGAAATATTCAAATGTGCTAAATTATTGAATGATAGTGTGGTAAATTATTTGGCACGCCAAATGCTTGTGACTTTTACCGAATTGGAAATAAATGGTGAAGAACATGAAAAAGTCACAAACAATATTCATTATGCTGACGGTTTTGCTTAGTGTCGTTCCGGCGTTTGCCGTTCCGGCGCTTGCCGCACCTGTGGCCGAGGGGACGATCCCTGGGAATGGGGAGCCGCTTCCGACTCCGATGACGCTTAAGGATTGCATGGGGTATGCGGTCAGCAACAGCACCAAGGTGAGGATCCAGCAGGCGGCCAACGATGACGCCCGGCTTGCAAGAAGGGACGCGATCTTCGATGCCTTCACTCCAGAGATCAGCGGAAGCGGCTCGGCCTACTACAATTTCGGACGTGCCGTTGACCCTAAGACCAACACTTACGTCACCACAACATCTTTCCACAACAGCTATGGTGTCAGCGCCGGCATCACTCTCTTCAACGGATTCAAGGCCGTTAACAACCTGAGGATCTCCAAGACTTCGATCGCTCTTGGCAACTCGCAGGAAGACCAGATCGAGGCTGACATCTGTCTCGCCACGATGGAAGCCTACTGCAACGTGCTTTATTACAGCCAGTTGGCTGATATTTACAAGTCTCAGGTCGAGGTTGCCGAGCAGTCCCTTGCGAAAGCTCGCCGTCAAGAGGAACTCGGACAGAAAGGCCATGCCGATGTCGTCGAGATGGATTCCAACCTTGCAGACAAGCAGTACCAACTCGTTGAGGCCAACAACAAGCTCAACGATGCCCGCATCACCCTTGAGGACGTGATGTTCTGGTCTGAGCCACAGGAACTTGTCATCGACACGACCCTTCCGGCTACCATTGACGGCGAGCGGGTTCTGACCGATTCCCTTGCGATGGAAGACATGGTGGACTTCGCGCGGACGAACAATCCGGCAGCCCGTGTCGCAAGGTTCAACCTCATGAATGCAAAACGGGAACTTAACACCGCCAGGTGGCAGCTGCTCCCTTCGCTGAACGCCTATGCCGGATGGTCCACGACCTATTTCACTTACCCTGGAAGCGGCACGGCTTCGGATCCGTTCCAGACCCAATTCAAGAACAACGGAGGTGAATATGTCCAGTTGTCCCTGAATATTCCTATCTTTTCGGGACTCCAGCGCCACAGCAACATCGCCAGGAAGAAGAACGCCGTCGCCAAGGCGTCCGCCGAGTACGACCAGAAGATGAGGGACATCTCAGCCGAGGTGCGCAGGGCTGTCCAGGATCGCGACGGAGCGTCTGCCGCCTATATTCTGGCACAAAGGAAGTCCGATGTGCAGGAGGAGGCATATTCATTGAATATGAAGAAGTTGGAGCAGGGATTGATCTCGCCGATCGAGTTCCAGACAGCTTCGAACAACTACCTTGAGGCGAACGCCCAGCGGCTGAACTCGCTCCTGACCTACTTCATCAAGCGCAGTGTGGTCAACTACTACAACGGGGTGGATTATATTGATCAATGAATATGACAGCGTCGGTCGCCGTTGTTCGGCAGGCTTGCCAACCGTTGAAGCGCCGAAAGGACAAAAACATCACGGTCGCCGAGTGTGTCGAAGAGCCGCTAAAGACGAATTAAAACAAACGGAAATAACAACAATTATGGACAAGATAATCGAAAAGAAAAAAGGCTGGAGATCAGCCTTCACAAAAAAGGCGATGCCTTACTGGCTTGGAGCCATCGTGGTAGTGTTCGTGCTCTACCTCGTGTTCCGGGACAACTCCAAGACCTTGAGGGTTGACAAGGACACGATCACGGTCAGTCAGGTTGCTGACGGTCAGTTCAATGACTACATCCGTGTGAGCGGTCAGGTACAGCCAATGGTCACAATCCAGATCAGCCCGCTGGAAGGCGGCACGGTCCAGAAGATCATCGTCGAGGAAGGCTCCACCGTCAAGGCCGGGGAACCGATCCTTGTGCTGTCCAATGATAACCTTGACCTTCAGATACTTAACGCCGAGGCCGAGCTTGCGGAAAAGGAGAACATCCTTCGTAACACGATGATCTCGATGGAGCAGCAGAAACTCTCCCATGAGCAGAACCGTCTCCGCTACGCCTCCGAGGCCAGGCGTAACAAGAGGGCATTCGAGCAGAACCGGCAGCTCTACAAGGAGAAGCTCATCTCAAAGGAGGATTATCTCAAGGCCCAGGAGGATTATGAGCTTTCGCAGCAGAACCTTGACCTGACTCTCAAGAGTATGGAGCAGGACAGTCTCTACCGTTCGACCCAACTCCTGAGTCTGCGCGAGAGTCTTGACAACATGAAGATGAACATGCAACTCATACGCCGCCGCAAGGAGAGCCTTACGATCAAGGCTCCGATCGACGGGGTTCTCGGACTGTTGGATGCGAACCTTGGCCAATACATCGGTGCCGGCACCAAGATCGGCCAGATCAACTCCGAGGGTAGCTACAAGATTGAGGCTAAGATAGATGAACACTATATTGACCGTGTGGTTCCGGGACTCGACGCCACATTTGAGCGTCAGAGCGAGAAGTACGACGCGCAGGTGCGCAAGGTCTATCCGGAGGTGCGTGACGGCAAGTTCCAGGCGGACTTCAAGTTCGAGGGCCAGCAGCCCGACAACATCAGGACCGGCCAGACATATTACCTGAACCTTCAGCTCGGTCAGCCGGAGCGGGCGGTCCTCATCCCTCGCGGGACATTCTACCAGAAGACGGGAGGCAAGTGGATCTATGTGGTCAGCAAGGATGGAGGAAAGGCTGTCAAGCGCGAGATCCGCATCGGTCGTCAGAACCCTCAGTTCTATGAGGTGCTTGAAGGGCTGGAGCCTGGCGAGAAGGTCATCACCTCCTCCTACGACAACTACGGCGACAGCGATGTGCTTGTCTTCTAATTGATTAATGAATATAAACAATAACAAATAAAAATTTTCAAAGCTATGATTAAAGTCAACAATCTGTCCAAGGTCTTCAGAACAGAGGAGATCGAGACAACAGCCCTCAATGGAGTTTCATTCGAAATCGCTGACGGAGAATTCGTCGCCATCATGGGTCCTTCCGGTTGCGGTAAGTCAACCCTTCTGAACATCCTCGGCCTTCTTGACAACCCTACCGGAGGCTCCTACGAACTTCTCGGCACGGAGGTCAGCCAGCTCAAGGAAAAGGAGCGCACCAAGTTCCGTAAGGGCAACATCGGATTCGTGTTCCAGAGCTTCAACCTGATCGATGAACTGAATGTCTATGAGAACATCGAGCTTCCGTTGAGGTACCTGAACATCTCCGCGGCCGAGCGTAAGCAGAAGGTCACCGAGATCATGAAGAGAATGGCCATCAGCCACAGAGCCCAGCACTTCCCTCAGCAGTTGTCCGGAGGTCAGCAGCAGAGAGTCGCCATCGCCCGTGCCGTGGTCGCAGGTCCGAAACTGATCCTCGCCGATGAGCCTACCGGTAACCTGGACTCCAAGAACGGTAAGGAGGTTATGGATCTCCTCAGCGAGCTCAACAAGGAAGGTACGACCATCGTTATGGTGACCCACTCCCAGAGAGACGCCGCCGTGGCACAGCGCACCATCGACCTGTTCGACGGCCAGATCGTCTCCGACGTGAAGAACGAGCTTTAGCGTTGAATCTTTCTCGTGAGGGTCGGCTGATTACTTGGCGATAGCTGATGAATCGTCACTACGGACTTGACAGTAGATAATGTAATTATACCACCCATAAGCGCCGCCCCTCACGTTTAAGATATTATTGGCGGAAGGTTGCCTGAATCTTATAGTCAAACTCCTTAATACTTTGTCTCGGTTCATCCAGAAGGTTGCCACAGCAAACCTTGGCCACCCGCGGCCATAAGCGGGAGGGGCCCAGCCGCAGGTTGGGAGGGACGGAGCGCGAAGCGCGGAGGGTTTGTCGTGGCAACCTTCTGGATGGGATTTCCAAACGGGTAAAAATCCGTGGAGGATAAGTGATTGACCATTAGGAATATGCTTGGATATCCTCTTGCATGAAGCGGGAATGAGGATAGGGAAGCAAAAGAATGAAAAACAAAAAGTTGGCCTCCGCGAGGCCGTGAATGGATTATGAACAGTTTCATTAACTTTCTCAAGCGCAACAAACTTTACAGCGCGGTCAACCTTCTGGGACTCAGCCTCTCGATGGCGTTTGTCCTGCTTCTGGCCGTGTACGTCACCAGTCAGCTGAGTACTGACTCGTTCCAAAAGAACGCCGACAGGATCTACGTCATCGCACAGAAAGAGACCCTTTCGTCCGCTTACTGGCTGTCCCGCCACATGAAGGCTAACTTTCCGGAGATTGAGAGGTCAGCTTCATATTCCAGCAACGGAATGCAGGAGTACAAGATCGACGGCAACATCGTGAACGCCAGGACTTCTTACGCTGACTCGTCGTTTTTCGATATGTTCAGTTTCCCTCTCGTGGAGGGCGACTTCAGTGAGTGGAAGGCCTCGATAAGCGGAGTCCTGATCAGTGAGTCTTTCGCCAAGGCTCAGTTCGGGGACAGGGATCCGGTTGGACGTGAGATCCGTTTCGACGGCGCTGACTCAACGGTAAGCAACCTGACAGTCTCAGGTGTGTTCAAGGACATTGAGAACTCCATCATCAGACCGTGCGACATATTCCTTCGCGGAGAGATCATGACGATCACCAACCAGGCGAACGGTGGCCGGTCTGTTCACCGCCGTCATTGCCGCCCTTGCCGTCCTCTGGCAGGCTGTCCGCGCCGCCCGCACCAACCCGGCGATCGAGCTGAAGAAGGAATAGCGTGCTATATCTCCAATCCAGATGGTTGTCGCGACGAACCCTCCGCGCTTCGCGCTCCGTTCCTTCCAGCCTGACGGCTTGGCCCCTCCCGCTTATGGTCGCGGGTGGCCAAGGTTCGCTGCGGCAACCTTCCGGATTGAGTAGTAATAATTCAGTGGAGCCTAAACGATTGAAGATTAGGAATATAATGATGTGTCCTCACCGCTGGAATCGGGAGGAGGATATGCAAGCAAAATATTGAACGATAAAAGATTAGCCTCCATGTGGAGGAATGGGTATGAGAAGAAAAAGTGATTTGATCATCAAGGTTTTGTCCTTGGGAGTCGGGATGGCGATAGCCGTCATCCTGATCGCCAAGGTCTGCTTTGAACTTTCGTACGACAATGTCTATAAGGACATTGACAGGATCTATAAGATCCGCACCGGCGCCGTTATGCAAGGTGAGGATAAGGATTTCGGTCAGGTCAGCGGAGCCATCGCTCCGGGATTCAAGGCCGAGGTGCCGGGAGTGCTGGAGGCCACAAGGTTCACCAGCATATTCAACAGCGAGAATTTCATCATCGATGACGATGGAAGCAAGGTGGCGGCCGAGCACCTTTTAGCGGATTCCTGCTTTTTCAGGATATTCAATCGCCAGTTCCTCGCCGGTGAGCCGGAAAAGGCGTTGAGGTCGTGGAGCGGCGATGTGGCCATCTCAAAGACTTTCGCCGAGAAACTTGGTGGAGTCGGAGCGGCTGTCGGCAAGCAGATCGCCAACGAGGACAATCCGAATCTGAAGCTGACTGTCTGCGGAGTCTATGAGGACTTCCCTAAGAACGGATCGATCCACGCCGATGTCATCCTTTCCATCGAGGCGATGAGCAAGTGGAGCCTCTCCAACTGGGTCGGCAACGACAGGTACGTGGCTTTCGTCAAGTTGGCCGAAGGGGTTGATCCCGCGTCGCTTAAAGATGCCATCCACGAGATGCAGAAGGCTCACCAGCCGCTGGAGGAAATGGAGAAGAGCGGCCTCACTCTCTGGTACTTCCTTTCGCCTTTGGCCACTGAGCACAGCTCGAGGCCTGAGGTCAGAAACCTTGTGTTCATCCTCTCCATCATCGCCGCGCTGCTGCTGCTTGTGTCCATTATGAACTACGTCCTTGTGGCGATCTCGGATGTCATCCGCAGAGCGCGTGAGGTCGGAGTCCGCAAATGCTATGGTGCGGAATCTTGGGACATCAACAGGATTCTTCTCAGGGAGACCGCCTGCAATCTTGGTCTCTCGCTTGCGGTCGCCGCAGCCCTCGTGCTTGCGTTCAGAGGTGCCATCGAATCTCTGCTCGGTGTACCTGTCCAGGATCTGATCACTCCGCTCTCTGTCTGGATCGTCATCTGCGTGGTCGTGTTGGTCTTTCTGGTGTCGGCCATCATTCCGGCTCAGATGTTCACGAGAATCCCTATCTCCAGCGCCTTCCGAGGCTACAAGGAGAGCAAGCGCCGCTGGAAGATCTCACTGCTTGCCTTCCAGTTCGCCATCAACGCCGTGCTGGTGTCGCTGGTGCTGATCGTCAGCTTCCAGTACCGCAAGGTGCTGAACGCCGATCCGGGCTACAACTACAGCAATCTTGTCTATGAGACATTCCCGTCCTACGACCAGACGAAGATGACAGCCATCGCCGGTGCTCTTCGCCAGCTGCCTGAGGTCGAGGCTGCTGAACTGACCTACGTGACACCTTTGGCGTCAGCTTCCGGCAATAATATTACCCTTCCTGGTGACGACAGGGAACTCTTCAATGTCGCTGATGAATATGGCGCCACGGAAGGTTTCTTCAATATGATGGGCTTCCGGCTCGTCGAGGGATCCGCTCCAAAAGGACCGAATGATGTCGCTGTCAGCAAGTCCTTTGTGACCAAGATGGCGGCTTTCGCCAACTGGTCTGACGGAGCCGTTGGAAAGATTGTCGGCATCACCGAGCACGGGCAGGTCACGATCTGCGGAGTCTATGAGGACTATGTCATCGGAAGCGTCTCTGATCCGGACAACCGTCCGAGCGTGCGTTTCTGCTGGAACAAGGACTTCCTCACCGATGAGGAAAAGGCTGACTTTGACTGGTCAAGGCTGATGCAGACACTTGTCGTGAAGCTCACGGATGTCACTCCGGAGACGATGCGTAAGGTGGAGAAGACAATCCGGGAGGTCGCTCCTGACAGCGACGCCGAGGTGAAGTCTTACGCCGAGACGTTCAGGAGCCTATACGATCCGACGAGGCAGATGAAGAGAACCTACACCCTTGGAGCGTTGTTCGCCCTGCTGATAGCGGTGATCGGCCTGATCTCCTACGTCCGTGACGAGAACTATCGCCGAAGCGCCGAGATCGCCGTCCGCAAGGTCAACGGAGCGCAATCCTCGGAGATCGTGTCGATGCTCGTGATGGATGTGCTGAAAGTGGCTCTTGTCGCTGTCCTTATCGGTGACGCCGGGGCTTGGCTTGTGGCGCATTACTGGCTGGAGCAGTTCGCCCTGAAGATCACCCTGTCACCTCTGTTCTTCATCGCCGCCGACATCATCGTCCTGGCCATAATCGTCAGCGTCATCGTGATCGGCTCCCTGAGGATCGCTCACACCAACCCTGTCGAGTCCCTCAAGAACGAGTAGGGTTGGGTTCTCTCGGTCCGCTTTGCGGCGGCCGGGAGGTTGCCACAGCGAACCTTGGCCACCCGCGGCTATAAGCGGGAGGGGCCCAGCCGTCAGGCTGGGAGGGACGGAGCGCGAAGCGCGGAGGGTTCGTCGGGGCAACCTTCCGGACGCTAAGGAGTTTTACTTGAATATCAGCGTGAAAACAGTCGCTTCGGTGTCGGAGCGGGAGAGGCGGAGGGTGCCGCCGTGCATGCGCATGATCTGGCGGGAGAGGCTCAGGCCTATGCCGCTGCCCTCAGGCTTGGTGGTGAAGAACGGGATGAAGATCTCCTCCTGGCTTGCGGCGCTGATCGGAGGGCCGTCATTGCTGACGTTGATGACGGCGTTGTCACGCTTGTCCAGCTCGGCGGAGATCTCTATGTGTCTCGCACCGGCCTGTGCAGCGTTCTTCACAAGGTTGATCAGGATCTGGGAGATCTGGCTCTCGTCGGCGTACAGCAGCACGTCCTCGGTCTTCTCCACGAAACAGGCGGTCGCTCCGGCGGCTGTCAGAACCGGCTGGCTCAGGTCGATCACCTTGGCGGCTATGTCCCTGGCGAAGAACGCCTTGCGCACCGGCACGGCCACGTGGGTCAGATCCCTGTACGAATTGACGAATTTTATCAGACCGCGGGACGAGCTGGCGATGGTCTCCAGACCTGCCTTCAGATCAGGCCCGTCAGAGGGCGGAGTGATCGTCCCGGCATATTCGGAAAGAGCCTCGGAAAGGGATGCGATCGGGGTGACGGTGTTCATTATCTCGTGGGTCAGCACCCTGATGAGCCTTGTCCAGGACTCCGACTCGTTCTCCTCGATGGCCTCAGAGATGTCGTTTACCGCGATGATTTTCACGTCCTTACGCCCGATGTGCGCCGATGTGGCGGACAGGGAAATGTTCGTCTGCGAGCTTTCCGAATAGATGGACGCTTTCTGGTCCAGACCCTCCTCGACTTTCTCGAAAGCCACTCTCAAGGAAGGGCTCATGATGTCCAGCTGGCGAAGGGTGCTAAGCGACGACACGCTCAGAAGGAGCCGCGCCTGCTTGTTGGTGTAGAGCACAGAATCGGTGCCGGACTCCAGCACGACGATGCCCGTCTTCGCCTTGTCAAGCATCTGCCCGTAATATTCTTCCTGCTCACGTATGTCGGCGGTCTCTTTCTGGAATATGGTGCGGATACGGTTCAATGTGTGGTTGATCTTCCGGCTGCCCAGCCCCCTCTCGTCGAAACGGAAGTTGGTCTCCTTGTCCTCCAGTGCGTCAAGCATATAGGTGACCTTTTTGAGGATGCGGTACCGTGTTGCCAGCACCGCGGCCAAAGCCACCGCCACGATGGCTCCCGCAAGAATCGCTATTTCTGGCCACGGAAGCATATTCCTAAATTCCGTACTTCTTGAGTTTGCTGTAGAGGGTCGGGCGGCTGACATTCAACGCCTTAGCCACCAGCGACATGTTTCCTGAATATTTCTCCACCGCCGCCCGGATCGCTCTCTCCTCGACCTCCTCCAAGGTCTCGACCGGCTGATCGCTTCCTTCGACAAGCGCCTCGGTAGGCAGCTGCAACTCCTTATCTGTCAGCTCGCTGCCCTCGGAGAGAATCACCGCCTTCTCGATGCAATTCTGTAATTCACGAATATTCCCGCTCCAGTGGCAGTCCTTCAGCGCGTCCTTCGCCAGAGGCGCGATGCCCTCGACCTCGCGGTGGTACTTCTCGTCGAATCTTTTTATGAATATCTCCGCGAGCGGCACGATGTCTTCCCGGCGCTCCCTCAAGGCCGGCAGATGGATGCTCATCGTGTTGATCCTGTAGAAGAGATCCTCCCGGAAAGAGCCTTCCTGCACCTTCTGGCGCAGATCCATGTTCGTGGCGCAGACGAGGCGGATGTTCACGTTGCGGGGCTTGGTGTCGCCCACCCGGGTGATCGTGCGGTTCTGGAGAACCCTCAGAAGCTTGGCCTGAAGGTGAAGCGGAATGTTCCCGATCTCGTCCAGAAACAGGGTTCCGCCCTCGGCAAGCTCGATCTTTCCGGCCTTGTCGGCATAGGCGTCGGTGAACGCGCCCTTGACGTGGCCGAATAGCTCGCTCTCGAAAAGGGTCTCCGGGATCGCTCCGGCATCGACGCTTACCATCGGGCCGTTCCTCCTCTCGGAATGGTTGTGTATCTCTCTGGCCAGAAGATCCTTACCGGTTCCGTTCTCGCCCGTGATCAGAACCGTGGCATCCGTCGGGCCGATCTTCTCGATCGTCTTCTTGATCTCGGCCATCGCCGATGACGTGCCCCAGTACATGCCGGTCGGTCCGGTGGAATATTCATCAGACTTCCTGCTGTCCTTGCGGTTCTCCGCCACCGCCCTTTCCAGCGTAGCGAGAAGCCTCTCGTTCTCCCAAGGCTTCACGATGAAGTCGAATGCCCCTCTTTTCATGCCTTCAACAGCCAGGGAGATGTCGGCGTAGGCAGTGAACAGGATTACTTTCTGATTCGGGTTGTTGCTGCGTAACTCACTGAGCCAGAAGAGGCCTTCGTTTCCGGTGTTGATGTCCGTGTTGAAATTCATGTCCAGCAGGATCACGTCAGGCTGAAAGGAGTTGACGGTGCTTATCAGCTGCGAGGGCGACGGCAGGATCTCCACCGCCTCGAACCGCAGAGGCAGCAGAATCTTCAACGCGGACCGGATCCCCGCGTTGTCGTCCACAACAAGCACTTTTCCGACTTTCTTCATAATGCCTCTCCTATGTTAATCCGACGAGGATTCGGTGATGGAGATGTTCTCGGCTCCGGCGGCCTTCAGGGCGGCGACAAGGGCGTCCACCTGCGACTTGTCCTCGAACGGGCCGGCGGTGAACACCACGGCTCCGGCCTCGACGCTCTTGATGAGATCCTTGTCCGAATGCTCGTGGATCGCCGCGATGGCCTCCTCGGACAGAGACTGCCCGTTCTCCGGGTAGATCCTGACCATCATCAAGGTCCTGACCTTCGACTCAAGATCCCTGGCCTTCGACACGCCGATGATCTGGCCATTCTGGAACGCGTCGATCTGCGCGTCGCGGAACCCTCTCTTCTTCACCTTGTTAAGGTTGGAAAGAGCATCTTTGTAGGACTTGAAAAGCCCGACGGAATAGGCATGCTTACCGGTTGTCGTGGTTCTCTCGAACACAGGACTTAGGCCGTTGAGATCGGAGACAGAGGCTTTTCTGCTGAGGGTGAATATTCTTATCTGATAGACAATGCCTTCCGGCAGGGTGTTGTTCTCGGCGAAACGTCCTTCCGGGAGGATCATGAACGAATAGTCGAACGAAGGTTTCGGCTTGAGGATCTCCAGATGAAGATCCGGGCCGTAACTGTTTTTGGAGAATGTGTAGCCGGAGGCTGTCCCGACAATCTCCTTGTCGGCCTCGGCCTGGAGCCGCCGCGTGTCGATCACGATTCCGTTGGCCAGGAAATCCATCTCGATGTTCTGAAGCTCCTTCACGGCGGCGTTCAGGTTGCCGTTAAGGGTCGGGAGCATCATCTCCTTCTCTGTGATCTCGGCGGTGAGCCTGGCCTTTTCCTCGTCGGAGGCGGTGGCGAAGCCCGATCTCAGCTTGTCCAGATTTTTGCTGAATCTTGTCACCGAGTCTCGCAACGCCCTGACCTCCCGCATTTTGTCCATGTACCGTTTGGTTCCTTTGTCCTGTTGGGCATTGTCGGAGGAGGCCGATCCGTTGTTGATTCTGGACGGGTCGCCTGCCGGATCAAGGGCGGCCAGCGCCCTCAGCTCGCCCACATCGGAGACCGCCTTGCGGACAGGCATGCTGTCATATTCAAGAACATAGACCGTGACACTGTCGCGTCCGCACTCGCGGTTGGACGCGAAGATCGAGTACTTGCCGTCGTCGGTGTTGGCGAACAGGAAGTCGTCATAGGGCGATGAATATGGAAAGCCCATGTTCACCGGCACGTCCCAGTCGTTAGTCTCCTTGTTCCAGTTCGAGACGTAGAGGTCATAGCCGCCCATGCCGTAGAGTCCCTTGGACGCGAAGTAAAGCGATTGCCCGTCAGGGGACAGCATAGGGTAGATCTCATCTGAGGAACTGGTCATCTGTTCGTTGATCAGTGCAGGTACAGACCAGAGCGAGTCCCCAAGGTGGGTTCTGTAGATGTTTCTGATTCCTTCCTCGTCCTTGGCTGAATAGTAGATGTCCCTCGTTCCCTCCGGAACATAGATGGCGCGGGACAGGTCATCACCTCCGAGCGAGTCGAGTTGGTTGGGAGCCTTTCTCCAGCTGAAATCCTTCAAAGGGTAGAACAGGAAAAAGTCCCTGAGTTGGAAAGTCTTCTTGGCCACCACTGTCGGCTGGCTACAGAACTCCATCATATTCAGACCATTGCGAGCCATCAGAAGTAGATCTTCCGCCTTTGCCGACGCCGTCGAGTCCAATGCTTCGACAGCACCCTCGCCGTACTGGACCGCCTCCGCGAAATTGTAGGCCAGTCTGCAGGAGTCAGCCTTGATCATAAGTTTTGTGGGGGAGACTTGGGCTGAAGCCTCCGAAAGGGACGCGATCTGGACGATCAATGCGAATATGCCGATGAATATTTTGTCCTTCATTCTGAAAAATCTCGGTGATTGCGTCTGCAAAAATAAGAAATACTTGGCAGATAATTTCTTTCTAAGAAAAAAATGCTAAATTTGTACCCCTATTTTTATGCGAAAAAATTAAAACAATAAAATAAAGGTAAAAATTATGCAAAGTAAAGGTTGGATTAGGCTTGTCGCCATTCTGCTTGCGATCGCTTCCATTTGGCAGCTTTCCTTCACTGCGGTGACATCCATCCAGGAAAAGAAAGCGGAGAAATTCGCTGAGAAGGCAGCCGTTGCCGCCCAGAATTCAGCGTCTTTCGCACAGGTTCCTGAAAATGACCAGGCTTACTATCTGGACTCCATCAGGAAAGAACAGAACAGAGTGTTCATTGACTCCATCTCTTCCCAGAAGGTTTTCCTCTGGAACACCTACAAGGAGTGCAAGGCAAAGGAGATAAATCTCGGTCTGGACCTCAAGGGCGGTATGAACGTTATGCTTCAGGTTCAGCTCCAGGATCTTGTAAGAGCCATCTCCGGCAACAGCATGAACCCTGAGTTCCAGAAGGCTCTCGCCCTTGCAAAGGATCGCAGCGTCAACTCAAGGGAGGACTTCATCACCCTTTTCGCCGATGCTTGGAAAGAGGTGGCCAACGGCCAGACCCTCGCCCAGATCTTCGGTACCTACGAGATGAAGGACAAGATCACCCCGGCCTCCACTGACGCCGAGGTCATCAGCGTCATCCGCAGCGAGGCAGAAAGTGCTGTGGCCAACTCCTTCAACGTGCTCAGAAGCCGTATCGACCGTTTCGGTGTGACCCAGCCTTCCATCCAGAAGCTTGGCAACAGCGGACGTATCCTTGTCGAGCTTCCTGGCGTGAAGGAGCCTGAGCGTGTGAGAAAGCTCCTTCAGGGAACAGCTTCCCTTGAGTTCTGGGAGACCTACACCAACCAGGAACTTTCAGGCTATCTTGCCGAGGCCAATGCGAAACTCGCTGAGATCCTCGCCGGTGAGTCTGACTCCACAGAGGTCACCGGGCAGCCGGAGGCTGTAGTCGAGCCACAGGATGGCGCAGACTCTCTCATCACTTCAGAGATCGCACAGAACCAGAACACCTCAGCGGAGCTTGACGCCTACAAGAAGGCCAACCCTCTCTTCGCTGTGCTGAACCCTTCCGGCTCCAACAACGCCTGCATCGGTTTCGCTTCCGCGATTGACACCGCCAAGGTCAACAGGTACCTTTCTATGCCTCAGATCGCCGAGATCTTCCCTGCCGAGTTCAAGCCGATGTGGTCTGTGAAACCTTCCGAGTATGTCCAGGGAGACAACATCTTCGAACTCGTCGCCATCAAGGCCACCTCAAGGGACGGCAAGGCAAAGCTTGACGGAGGTGTGATCACCGACGCCCGCGTCGTCTACGACCACGGTTCAAACGGTGAGCCTTCAGTCTCAATGAGCATGAACGCCGAGGGCGCCAATATCTGGGCCCGTATGACCAGCGACAACGTCGGCAAGCAGATTGCCATCGTTCTCGACAACATGGTATATTCCTACCCTAACGTCCAGAACGCCATCACGGGCGGAAGTTCCTCCATCACCGGTCACTTCACACCGGATGAGGCAACCGACCTTGTGAACGTCCTCAAGTCAGGTAAGCTTCCTGCGCCTGCCACCATCATCCAGGAGCAGGTAGTAGGTCCTTCTCTCGGTGCCAAGTCAATCAACGCCGGTATGATCTCGTTCCTTATCGCGTTCATCCTGGTGCTTGTCTACATGATCTTCTTCTATCAGGGCGCGGGTGTCGCCGCTGACCTCGCCCTCCTCTGCAACGTGCTTCTCCTCTTCGGAGTCCTCGTTTCATTCGGAGCCGTCCTGACTCTCCCTGGTATCGCCGGTCTCGTCCTGACAATGGGTATGGCCGTTGACGCCAACGTGATCATCTACGAGCGTATCAAAGAGGAACTCGCCGCCGGAAAGGGCTTGGGCAAGGCTGTGGCCGACGGTTACAAGAACGCCTACTCCGCCATCATCGACGGTCAGGTGACAACCCTCCTTACCGGTATCGTCCTCTTCGTGTTCGGCTCCGGTCCTGTCCAGGGCTTCGCCACCACGTTGATCATCGGTATCATCACCTCTGTCCTCACCTCGATCTTCATCACCAGACTTATCTTCGATGACCGTATCTCGAAGGGCAAGAGCATCGCGTTCGAGAATGATCTTACCAAGAACTTCCTCAAGAACACACACTTTGACTTCATCGCCGGCCGCAAGTGGTCTTACATCATTTCAGGCACCTTGATCGTCATCTCCATCGTCTCCGTCTTCACCAAGGGCTTCACCTACGGTGTTGACTTCACCGGTGGCCGTACCTATGTTGTACGTTTCGACCAGCCAGTCACTGCCGAGCAGATCCGCAGCGCCGCCGAGGTTGAGTTCGACGGTGCCGTCGAGGTAAAGCAGTTCGGTGGTGAGAGCCAGATGAAGATCACGACCCAGTACAAGATCGAGCAGGAGTCCACAGACGTTGACGCCGAGGTTGAGTCTATGCTTTATCATGCCTTGAAGCCGTTCTTCGCCGAGAAGGACATCACTCTCGACCAGTTCAAGTCTACCGTAGATAATCCTAACGGTATCATCTCGTCCGACAAGGTCGGCCCTACGATCGCCAACGACATGAAGAGGGACGCTATCATCGCCGTCATCCTCTCCCTGCTGGTGATCTTCGCCTACATCGCGTTCCGTTTCAAGGGATGGACATGGGGTCTTGGTGGAGTTGTCTCTCTTGCCCACACAGCCATCATCGTGATCGGCTTCTTCTCCCTGTTCTCGGGAATCCTGCCGTTCAACCTTGACGTTGACCAGACGTTCATCGCGGCCATCCTTACGATCATCGGTTACGCCATCAACGACAACGTGGTTATCTTCGACCGTATCCGTGAGTACAGGGTTCTGCATCCTAACGTTGACGTGAGGACGAACACCAACCAGGCCATCAACGCCACGTTGACCCGTACCGTCAACACCTCTGTCTCCACTCTCGTAACCATGCTCGCTATCGCGATCTTCGGCGGAGAGTCCATCAGAGGTCTCGCGGTTGCCCTCATCCTTGGTATCTGCATCGGTACTTACGCTTCCATCTTCATCGGTACACCTGTGATGTACGATGCCACAATATGGAACCAGAAGCGCCTCGCCGCCAAGAACGGCGCCGCCAAGCCATCCAAGTCTTCGAAGAAGTAATCTTTGGTAAATGAATAAGAAAAGCGCCGACCCGGACGGGTCGGCGCTTTTAGTATTCATATATGTGTGGAAGAAGCTATCCGATCATATTCTTTGGATCCAGGGCCTTGTCTAGCTCCTCTTTGCTGAGGATGCCTCTTTCGAGGACGATGTCGTAGACGGAGCGGTTGGTCTCAAGAGCCTCCTTGGCGACCTTGGTGCTGGCCTTGTAGCCGATGATAGGGTTGAGGGCGGTCACGATGCCGATGCTGTTCTTCACCATCTCGTAGCAACGCTCCTTGTTGACGGTGATGCCTTCGATGCACTTCTCGCGCAGGGTGTTCATCGCGTTCGTCAGCCAGGTGATGCTCTCCATGATGGATTCTGCGATCACAGGCTCCATGACATTCAGCTGGAGCTGTCCGGCCTCGGCAGCGAAAGAGACGGTCATGTCGTTGCCGATCACCTTGAAGCAAACCTGATTGGTGACCTCCGGGATGACAGGATTGACCTTGCCAGGCATGATTGACGAGCCTGGAGCCATAGGCGGAAGATTGATCTCCTTCAGACCGCAGCGAGGACCGGAGGCCATGAGCCTGAGGTCGTTGCAAATCTTGGAAAGCTTGACTGCCAGTCTCTTGAGGGCACCAGAGTAGCTGACATAGGCGCCAGTGTCAGGAGTGGCCTCCACGAGATCCGGAGCAGCGATGAACTTCTCGCCTGTGAGTTCGGTCATCTTCTTGGCGCAAAGCTCTGCGAAACCAGGCTTGGCATTGAGGCCGGTACCGATTGCGGTGCCTCCCATGTTGATCTCATAGAGAAGATTCACGTTTCTCTCAAGGTTCAGAACCTCTTCCTCAAGGTTGGTGGCATAGGCGTGGAACTCCTGGCCGGAGGTCATAGGAACCGCGTCCTGAAGCTGTGTACGGCCCATCTTGATAACGTCCTTGAATTCCTCACCCTTCTCCTTGAACGCGTCGATGAGATCCTTGAGGCTCTTCTCCAGTTTTCTGTTCATCCTGATGAAAGCGTAGCGGAAGGCAGAAGGATAGGCGTCGTTGGTAGACTGGGCGCAGTTCACATGGTCGTTAGGTGAGCAGAACTGGTACTCCCCCTTTGCATGTCCCATGATCTCAAGAGCCCTGTTGGCGATCACCTCGTTGGCGTTCATGTTCACGGATGTTCCCGCGCCTCCCTGCATCATGTCCACAGGGAACTGGTCGTGGAACTTTCCGTCGATGATCTCGCGGCATGCCTCCACGATCGCGTCGGCGATCTTCGGATCCATAGCTCCGAGTTCCTTGTTCGTCTGTGCCGCGGCAAGCTTGACGCAGGCCATGGCGATGACGTACTCAGGGTAGTCGCACATCCTGGTGTTGGAGATCTTGTAGTTGTTGAGGGCTCTCTGTGTCTGGACACCGTAGTAGGCCTCAGCCGGAACCTGAAGTTCTCCAAGAAGGTCAGATTCGATTCTGAATTTCTCTTCGCTCATAATTGATAAGAATTATCTGTTTATAAAATGTTTTACTTTTGTTCGGCAAAGGTAAGCCCAAAAAAGATTATAAGCAAAATTGCGACAATAAATTTCGATTTATTATTTGACCGCCCGCAAATTAGCCGCTTCGGCAAGCCCGGCAACCGGGAAGCACCGACCGATGATTGGCCAGCCGCTGATCCGTCGGTCACTGTGTCTGTCGAAGCGCGGGTCTGCTAGAACATGCCTATCACCGGAGCGACTGAATATTCCAAAGAATATTACTACATTTGCGCCCGTTTATATTCAATGACACAATGAGAGCGATAGGAACTGTTCTGCTGTTGGTCCTTTCCAACATATTCATGACATTCGCCTGGTACGGCCACCTGAAGCTTCAGGAGATGAAGGTCTCCACCAGCTGGCCGCTGATTCTGGTCATCCTCTTTTCATGGGGACTGGCTTTCTTTGAATATTGCGCCCAGGTTCCAGCCAACCGCTTGGGCTTCAACGGCAACGGCGGCCCGTTCAGCCTTATGCAACTAAAAGTTATCCAAGAGGTTGTCTCCCTCATCGTCTTCACTTTGGTTGTCACCCTCCTCTTCAAAGGCGAGGCTCTCCACTGGAACCACATCGCGGCGTTCGTCTGCCTTGTGCTCGCCGTCTTCTTCGTTTTCCTGAAGTAGCGTCTTCCCCAAAGGTGTTCGGTGGAAAAGACCGGAAAGAATTGCACAGGGAGTGCCGCCCGTGTCCTTCCTGCATGGTTTCCGGCAGCAATTCTGTCATCTGGTATTGGATACATAGCTTGTATATCACGGCGTTGAATTCGCCGTGAATATCTCCGCAAACAATAATGCTCTTTGCGTTAGGAAATGCGTATGTGTGAAATGAAGTCATTTCTTCAACGATAGCCAATAGGGGGACAACTTTTCCGTAATATAATCAACGACCTCATTCAGAGGTAAGACTCCCTTGTATTTCATCTTTTTCAAGAATGCGTTCCATTGAGTCTGCTTGATAGGATCATTCTTGAATTCGCCATTGAAAAGAGGGTGATTCTCAGTATATGTCGTTCTTCTATTGCTGAAAGCAGAGGCAATTGCTTCAGAAAGGGTTTCCTCATTTACCTTGACACGTGCTGATTCTGACGAAAGAATGGAATATACATCATAGAAGTCTTTCATCCTGCTGTTTGCCAGCGCCCGATCAATCATTGTCTGGAACTATTCTGCTACAACAGTCTCCAAAGAATAAGCATTGATGCTAACCTCCGGCATATCATCAAGAAGCAAGGGATAATCCAGTTCCTGGGGCTCTGGAACAACAATATCTCCAAACCCAATATCCATAGAAAAAGGTTGTACAATGGTGTCAAGATGAGCTGTCACAGTAACTGTGACGCCGTTATACTCTTTGTCCAAAGAAATGTCCTCAACCTTAATGTCATTCTCTCCGTTATCGAACATAAGACCATCTTCAGGGCATTGAATTGCGCAGATCTCTCGGAAAGCTTTTCGAATGCTTTCTTTGTCTCTGCTAATCTTGTCGCCCAGGAAATCAATGTCTTTCGTCGGACGAGCCTTGAACTTTTCGTAGGCGAAGAGAAGTGCACTTCCTTTCAGGCAGAAGTTATCCCGATATTGGCTCATCGACAGCCTGTACAACATCCGCTCTTGGATGTATCTGAGCAGAATCTTCATATATTCGGTTCCAGGCACTGAATCCCGGATGTTCAGGAGTTTGGCCCGAACCGACTTTGCTACATTTTCCTTTTCCATATTACAGCCCCATTTCAAGGTATTGTCTCATTGTTGACAGCACTCTCATTTGTTTTGCGTAATCCATAAGACGGGAAATGTTACGATCCTTGCGCTTGAGATAGTTCCTAAGAATCTCAACAGCCACTTCAGTCCCGATCTTGTTACGAAACTTTACAGCGTCGCAAACGCTTTTCTCGATGCAGAAAATCTTAACCTTATGATTGGCAATGTCAGCTTCTTCAACGCCCATCGTGCAGTATTTCTCTTCCCAATAGCAGAGAATGATGCCAGAAATCTCCGGGGCCACCACTTTCCTGTGCTTTTCTATAGCAACGTAAAATCCATCAGGGATTTGAGTGGTAAGCCCATAATAATCCCACGCGGAATACATGCAAACGACACCGCCGGGGACGATCCTTTCAACATCTATCATCGTGGTCGCCAGTTCTTCAGGGAGAATATACACACCATTCTTGATTCTGATGACATTGCCGGATTTGATAGCCTTGTTGATTCCATAGTAAGCCCTGGGCTCACGTAGTTCATGAGTCCGTATCGTTCCTCCGCTTGCAGAGATGTCTTGGTAAAACTTGGCCATATGCGTATGATTCGCGACAAATATACGGCTAATTTTTGAAATGGCCGTAGTTTTTTTTTGATAATTCTTTCATGAATCGATATGACCTTCGGATACTGCCCCTGTTCCCATTTTTGAAACAGTCGCTCAGAAGCGCATAGAAAGCCGTTTTTGCGAAAAACCTTATAATCTATGTCACTTTTCAGCGATAGTGACGCGAAAAATAATAATTCTATTAATGCTGGGTGTCTTATAGGGAAAATATACTGATGGTTTCCATGTTTGAGCGAGAAAAACTTTAACTTTGTAGAAATACGTTGAGACTATGACAACGCAAGAAATACTCAAGCTTTGTGGGAAAGGTGAGCAGACACCCGTTCAAATGAAGGAACGGGTCACTGATGCGTATGAGTTGGGGAAAGAAATGGTTTGCTACGCCAATGAGCGGGGAGGCGGATTGATTATCATAGGCGTCAATGATAAAACGGGAAAGGTCAATGCGCTTTCACGCACGGAGGTGCAGGAGCAAACAGGGCTTCTTTCCCAAATCGCAACCGACCAAGTCCATCCCGCCGTTTCCATCAAAGCTGAAAACGTTGATGTCCCTGGCGGGCAATTGATAGCCGTTACAGTCCTTGAGGGCATCAATAAGCCATACAAGGACAACAAGGGAATTGTCTGGGTTAAGAACGGCGCTAACAAGCGTCGCATCGTTGACAACGCAGAGATTGCCGAGATGATGTCCGATAGCGGCACATTCCGACAAGATGAGGCTATCATCCCCGGAGCAACTATTGCGGACCTGGATAGGAATGTTGTCAAGACCTACCTAATAAAGAGGTTTGAGGCGTCCTACAAATCCAAGGATTTGACTTATGAGCAGATACAGGATGCTTCCGCTGACGAGCTTGTTAGTTTGGCGGCATCTGGAATGACGGTTGAACGCTTGTTGAAGAACTTTGGGCTCATTCGTTCTGATGGCGGCATCACCTATGCGGCGATGCTGTTGTTCGGCAGACATCCATGGCGTTGGCTTCCTACTGCCACAGTCAAATGCGTCAGCTTTATCGGGAACAGCCTAGGGGGAACTGAGTTCCGTGATAAAATGGATGACTTGGATGCCGATGGCGGCATTCTTATCCAGTATGAAGCTATGATGGCTTTTCTCAAGCGGAATCTTCACAATGTTCAGGTGGATTCTGATTTCAACTCTCTTGGACAACTGGAGATACCTGTTGGCGCACTGTCCGAAATATGTTCCAATGCCCTCCTGCATCGTTCTTACAGTTGGGAGGCGCCCATTCGGGTGTTTGTCTTTGATAACCGTGTAGAGATCCATAGCCCTGGCGCCCTTCCGGGCGGATTGGAGGTTGAGGATGTCCTATCTGGTACATCCCTTCCGCGGAACAAGATGCTTTTTACTCACGGAGCATTTTTACTACCCTATTCAGGCATTGGCAGCGGTTTCCTTCGTGCTCGTGAACTGGATGACAAAATGGAGGTCGTTAACGACACCAAGAAGAAAGAGGTCATAGTTACTTTTTGGCGGGGAAGTAACCAAGAACGTGTCAGAGTAACGGAGTTTGGTAACGGAGTAACCAAGAAAAGTAACGGAGCTCAACAAAAAGTAACGGAGTCGAGTAACGGAGTTGCACCATCAAAAGTCAAATTGCCGGGGAAGGAACAAGACATTATTAACTTTTGCACCGTCCCTAGAACAGCAGCAGAAATCCTATCAAGGATGGGCTTGACAAATCAGACTAAGAATAGAAAAAAACACATTAATCCTCTTGTGGAGCAAGGGAGACTTAAACTCACGATTCCTGATAAGCCGAATGATCCAAACCAGAAATATGTAAAGGCATAATGAAAGATCGGGCTAAATAGTACGTGCAAACTTCAAACCGCCCGATAAGTCGCCAAAATGTCGCCAAAAATTGAGATACCAAAAGAGCTAACCGCTGAAAATCAGTCAGTTAGCTCTTTTTTAAGGTGCCTCAGGCGGGAATCGAACCCGCACGGACATTTCTGTCCAAGGGATTTTAAGTCCCTCGTGTCTACCATTTCACCACCAAGGCGGTGTGGGCTGCAAATTTACTAAAAAAATGTCATTGATTGTGTAAAGCCCCTTAAGAAGTTTAAAAAGTAGTGATGTTAGGAAGATCGGCTAATAGTATTTCTTCTCTTGGCGATACAGTGCTATGAAGATGAAAATCAGCACGGTGAACGCCCACAATGAGGAACCTCCGTAACTCAGCAACGGCAGAGGGATGCCGATCACCGGCATGAGGCCGATGGTCATCCCGATGTTGATGAAAAGGTGCATGAATATGCAGGAGGCGACACAGTAGCCGTAGATGCGGGTAAACGCCTCCCGGCTTTTCTCGGCATCAGAGATGATCCTCAGGATCAGGAAAACATAGAGGGCTATCACAACAAAGCAGCCAATGAAGCCCCACTCCTCACCTACCGTGCAGAAGATGAAGTCTGTGCTTTGCTCCGGCACAAAACCGAACGTGGTCTGCGTGCCGCCGAGGAATCCTTTCCCGGTCAGACCGCCCGATCCGATCGCGATCATGCTCTGGTTGACATTGTAGCCCACACCGGCGGGATCCTCTTTCATGCCAAGGAGAACCTCTATCCTTTTTCGCTGATGGTCTTGGAGTATGTTATTGAAAATAAATTCGGTGGAGAAGACCAAGGCAACCCCGGCGACCAGACCGAGAGCGGACATCGACAGGAATCTCCGGCGTGACTTGTAGCCCTTGATGATCATGAATGGAACGGCGCAGACGCACATGCCGATCAGTATGTACAGCGGCTTGATCTTCCCGGCGATGCCCTCCGGATTGAACTTGCCAAGGATCCATGGCAGGAGGCACATCAGCAGGAACAGTCCCGCGCCGACCCAGAACATGGCGTTGAACTTGCCAGACTCCATCAGGTTGCAAAGAAGGATGATCCCTGCCAGCACGAGCAGCGACACGTACGGCGACACCGTCAGCGTCAGTATGAAAAGCAGAGCCGCCGCGCCGATGCAGAATATCCACCAACCTGAGAATCCTTCCCGGTACATCACGAATATGAAGCCGACGTAGACGAGAGCTGATCCAGTCTCGCTCTCCGCCAGGATGACAAGCATCGGGACTCCGAGAATCAACGCGGTGAGCATGAAGTCCTTGAACTTGGTGATCTTGAAGTTGACCTGGCTCATCAGCGTGGCCAGGAGCAGGGATGTCGTGATCTTTGAGACTTCGGCGGGCTGGAACCTGACAGGGCCGAACTCGAACCAGGAACGGGATCCTTTGACCTCCACACCAAGGAATATCACGCTCACAAGCAGGCACATGACAAACAGGTACAGCGGCACCGAGGCGCTTTCCCAGAACTGCGCGTTGATCACAAACAGAATCAGAGCCGCAAGTCCGAGCGCCGTGAGTATCCAGACGAACTGTTTGCCGGAGCGGAAATTATAGTCGAATATGGTGACGGGGCCGTCGGAATGGATGGAGGCGTAGATGTTGACCCAGCCGATGAGGATGAGCAGCAGGTAGGTGACCACCAGCGCCCAGTCAACACTCTTCCTTATTCCTCTGTCTGAAAAGTTCTCCATCGCTCAACTATTTATAAGCCTTGACCCTTGACATGAGATTGCCCTGAAGAACCCTGTCCTCCAGAGGCCGGCGCTTGTCGCTGATCTCCCCGTTGAGATATTTCTCAACCAGCAGGGATGCGATCGGTGCGGCCCAGGTGGCGCCGAATCCGGCGTTCTCGATGTAGGCGGCCACGGCGATCTTCGGATCGTCCTTAGGGGCGAAGCAGATGAACACGGAGTTGTCCGCGCCGCGCGGATTCTGCGCCGTACCGGTCTTTCCGCAGATGTCCAGCCCCGGAACCGCGGCGATGGATGCCGTTCCTCCCGATCCGAATCCACTGTTGACCGCCCTCCACATGCCTTGCGTCACTTTTTTGAAATTCGTCGTGTCAACCATCGTGTACTGCCTCTCGTAATATTTCGGATCAATCTCGACCCCTTCCGACGCTTTCACGATGTGCGGTATCTTGTACCACCCTCTGTTGGCGACGGTCGCCGCGAGGTTGGCGATCTGCATAGGCGTGGCTCCGACCTCGCCCTGCCCGATGGAGATGGAGATGATCGTAGTGAATTTCCATCCTCCCTTGCCGTAGATCTTGTTGTACGTCTTTGATGTCGGCAGAGTTCCGCCCAGTTCGGCGGGGAAGTCCGTGCCCAGCTTGTGTCCGAAGCCGAAACTTTGGACATATTCGTTCCATTTGTCGAGCGCCTCTCCTATGCCGTGGTACTTCTTGTTTTCAAGAATATTCCTGAGCACATAGCAGAAATAGCCGTTGCAGGACATCATGATGGCTTCCTCCAGGGCGAGCGGGGATTTGTGGACGTGGCATCCGAGCTTGCGGTTGCCGAAATGGTAGCCCTGGCTGCAAGGATAGGTGATCTCTGTGTTCAATGTGCCTTCCTGCAGGCCTATGAGGCCGTTGACAAGTTTGAACACGGAGCCTGGAGGGTACGGAGCCTGTACGGCTCTGTTGAACATCGGCTTGTGAGGGTCCTTGATGATCTCGTCATAGTGCTGGCCGATGTCCGCCAGCATGCTCACATCAACTCCAGGGCTGGAGACAAGCGTCAGGATCTCACCGGTCTTCGGCTCTATGGCTACAAGGCTGCCGACCTTGTTCTTCATCAGATCCTGACCGTACTGCTGGAGATCCGCGTCGATCGTCGTGTGGATGTCGTGTCCAGGGACGGCCTCCTTGTCCATCTCCCCGTCCTTGTAGCGCTGCTCTATCTGGTTGCGGGAGTTGCGCAGGTAGATGTGGTAGCCTTTCTCACCTCGGAGTTCCTTCTCCCTGGCGGCCTCTATGCCGGTCTTTCCGGCGTAGTCTCCGGGACGATATTCACCGGGATGCCTCTCGATGTAGTTGGCGTCCACCTCGGAGACGTAGCCGAGCAGGTTGCCACCGGCGTTGACCGGATAGTCGCGTATGCTTCGGGCCTGCCCCCGGAATCCCGGGAAGTTGTACTGAAGCTCGGCGAACCGCATGTAGGTTTCCGGCTTTATCTGCTTGAGCATCACCACGCTCTGGTAGCCTATGCGGCGACGGTTCCTGGCATATTCCTTCATCTTGTCCCTGATGAAGTCGGGCGTGACGTTGAGTGCGCCGGCCAGCATCAGGGTGTCGAATTGCTTGACCTCCCTTGGGGTGACGAGGATGTCGTAGGTGACTTTGTTGCTGACGATGATCTTGTCGTTGCGGTCGTAGATGATGCCTCTGGTCGGGTAGATGATGTCGTAGACCATCGAGTTGTTGGACGCGTTGATCTTGTACTTGTCATCGATGATCTGGATGTAGAACAGCTTCCCGAGGATGATGGAAGCCACAACCAGAAGACCGATGACCAACGACTTGCCTCTACCTTCTGTCTTCATAGGCCAGAAGGTTGATGATGCAGATCGAGGCCAGGTAGCCGGCGGCGGTGGAGAGTCCGACCTTTGTGGCTATGAACCAGAACGGTCTTGTGCCGGCGCAGTCGGCCAATGTGTAGATTGTCAGGAAAAGCATGGTCATCAGCATGACGGCCATGGAGACCCTGGCGAAGCCATATTTCCTGACGGAGATGTTCTCTTTCTGCTCGAAGGGCTCGCTGCCGAAGAACAGCTCGATGACAGGCTTCCGGAGCAGGGCGACCGGTACGAGGGAAAGCGCGTTGATGCCGAGGGTTCCCTCAGCGAAGAAATCCACTGCAAGTCCGGTGACGAAAGCGATCAGCATGGCCTTGACCGTGCCGGTCTTGGTCGGTATGCAGAGTACCATTGCCGGAAGGATGGTCAGCATGACGTAGGGCGTGAAATGAAAATAGTTGCTCAGGATCATCTGGCCAACCGTCAGCAGAATGTATGTCAACGTAAAGCTGTTTCTCATTTCCCTGATTGTTCTTGTTCCTCGATTTCCTCTATCTCTTCCGCCCTGGTGTTCGAGACGATGGTGACATATTTCAGAGCCTTGTGGTTCTGGAAGAGATCCACCCGGATCTCATTGGTCGCTCCGTTGATGATCTTTGACTCACCGGCCACTCCGATCGGGATGTCGGGAGGAAAGATCGTGGAATAACCGCTCGTGTAGACCGTGTCTCCCGGAGCGAACTTGAACTGGAGCGGAATTTCCTTGAGTATGGCTCTGTCCGAGCTTGTGCCGTCCCATCCCAGGGGGCCGACGGCTCCTGAGTTCCCGAGCCTCGCGCTGATGAAGAATTCCGTGTTGAGGAAGGAGATCGCATAGGAATAGTGGCCGCTGACCGCGTCCACGATGCCGATGATGCCTTTCGAGGTGATGACGCCCGAGTTGCGGGTCACGCCGTCCTCGCTTCCCTTGTCGATGATCAGGTAGTTGTGCTGGGAGTTCGTGCTTGACTTGACGATGGTCGCCGGGATGTAGTTGAACCCATTGTCCATCATGACCGGCCTGAAATCCGGGTCGGCTGTCTTGGCCGCCAGCTCGTAGCCGAGAACCTTTTTCCGCAGCATGTCGTTCTCCAGGGCGAGCTCGTCGTTCTGCCTCTTTAGGGAGAAGTAGTTGGAGACTGCCTGCGTTGTCCCCCAGGTCTTGGCCATGAACCCATGTGAGATCCTGGCGATCCAGAGACGCTGCAACTCGTTGTTGTTGGACAGCATGAGAACAGCCGCGGCTTCCAGAATGATGAAGACCGCGACTGTGATGATACTCTGGACTACGGATCTCTCCTTCGGCATTATCTCATCAGGAATGAGTAGTTGGATGTCTTCTTGAGAGCGATGCAGGTTCCTCTCGCCACGGCCCGTAGCGGATCCTCGGCGACATGGAACTGGATGTTGACCTTTTCGGTGAATCTCTTGGCGAGGCCTCTGAGCAGGGCGCCGCCGCCGGAAAGGAAGATGCCATTCTCCACGATGTCTGAATATAGCTCCGGAGGAGTCATCTCAAGCACGTGAAGGATCGAGGATTCCAGTTTCGCGATGGATTTGTCGAGGCAGTGCGCGATCTCCTGGTAGGTGATCGTCGCCTCGACAGGGTGCGCAGTCATCAGATTAGGACCGTTCACAACGTATGGCTCCGGCTCCTCGTCCAGATCCGGAATCACCGCACCCACGGCGATCTTGATCTTCTCCGCGGTCGTCTCGCCGATCTTGATGTTGTGCTGCTGGCGCATGTAGTACTGGATGTCGCTGTTGAACACGTCGCCGGCTGTCGGGATGCTTTCCTGCTGCACGATGCCGCCGAGCGAGATCACGGCGATCTCCGCTGTTCCTCCTCCTATGTCTACAACCATGTTACCCTTTGGTGCCTCCACGTCAAGACCGATACCGAGCGCGGCGGCCATCGGCTCATAGATCAGGTAGACATCGCGTCCTCCGGCGTGCTCGCAGGAGTCACGTACGGCCCTGATCTCCACCTGGGTGCTTCCGGACGGAATGCCGACCACGATCTTGAGGTTGGGGGAGAAGAGAGACTTCTTCTTGCTGTTGACCTGTTTGATGAAGCCTTTGATCATCATCTCGGCCGCGTTGAAGTCAGCGATCACGCCATTCCTCAGAGGCCTGATGGTCTTGATCCCCGGGTTTGTGTGCTCGTGCATGAGCTTGGCCTGTCTGCCGATAGCGATGCATTTGCCGGAGTTGTTGTCAATCGCGACAATGCTCGGCGCATCCATGACAATCTCGTCATTCCTGAAAATGACGGTGTTGGCTGTTCCGAGATCCATTGCGATCTCTTGAGTCAGAAATGAAAGTGCCATAACAGTTATGTCTGATTCTATTATTATCTTTTATTCAACACAATAGTGTACTATACAACTTGTAAATATACGAAAAAAGTTATATTTGTAAGAATTTATTATGAATAGAAATAAAATATTAATCGTCATGGCCGCCGGAAGCGGTGTCAGAATGGGTGCGACAGTCCCGAAACAGTTCCTGGATCTTGGAGGTGTTCCCATTCTTCGCAGGACCATCGAAGCGTTCGTCTCGGCGGTTCCGGACATCAAGGTGGTCACCGTTCTTCCGGAGGATCATATTCCTTTCTGGAAGGAATATTGCCTGTCTTCGGGATTCAATTGTCCTCAGACATTGGTTTCCGGAGGCTTCACACGCTTCCATTCCGTAAGAAATGCGTTGAAGAAGGTTCCGGACGGAGCGATTGTCGCCATTCACGACGGAGTGCGGCCGCTTCTCTCGGCGGAATTGATAAGGAATATGTTCGCGCGGATGGATTCAGGTGGTGTCAGGGCCCTCATTCCGGTAATCCCTTCCGTGGACACCCTGAAGGTCATCGACCGGGTGAAGGATCAGGACGGGAACGAGGTTATGGTTTCCCCTGAGGGAGAGGTGGTGGACAGAAGCCGGATTTTCGGAGCCCAGACCCCGCAGATGTTTCTGTCAGAGGACATCAAGTCGGCATATTCACAAGCCTTTGACACCGCTTTCACTGACGATGCCTCTGTGGCGCGTAAAAAAGGGATACCCCTCTCCTTCTGTGACGGAGAGAGGTATAATTTCAAACTGACATCTCCCGAGGATCTGTCCCTCGCGAGGCTGATTATTTCGTCTTCTTCGAGAACTCGGCAGGCTGGTAGGTAGTCCGTTTGTAGTCCTTCACCCAGACCTGACGCTCGATGGCCTGGTCGAGGGAGATCATGGTCTCGGTCGACTGGATGTAAGGAATGTTCTGTATCGTGTTGATAAGGATCTCCATAAGGTGATCATTGTCAAAGCAGTAGGCCTTAAGAAGAAGGGCGGCCTTGCCAGTCACGAAATGACATTCCACAATCTCGGCGATCTTCTTGAGGTTGGCCACGACCTCCGGATACTTGTCGGCTTCCGAAAGGGTGACACTGATGAAGGCGCACACGTTAAGTCCTAGGGCCTGAGGCTTTACAAGCAGTCTGGATCCGGTGATGACACCGTTGTTCTCCAGTCTTTTCACTCTCTGATGAATAGCGGCTCCCGAAACACCGCACTCGCGGGCGATTTCCAGGAAAGGCATCCTGGCGTTGTTAACCAAGAAAGAGAGGATCTTCTGGTCAATATGATCGATGTGATAAGTTGCCATTACTTTCAATTTCTAACTAAACAGCCGCTAATTTATGTAAAATAACTTAAAAAATCAAGATTTTTTGTATCGTCTTCTACCTTTTTCGGTTGGTTTTGAATTATTGATGATCTCCAGACACGCCTCTTCCGTGAGTCTGGCCGCATCGGTGCCTTTCGGAATCTTGTAGTTCGAGCCGGCGTGCTTGATGTAGGGGCCGTAGCGCCCGTTGATGACCTGGATGTCGCTGTCTTTATATTCAGCTATCACAGGATTAGCAGCGCTTTTGTTCAGCCCTTCCTCGATGATACCGGAGCATTCCTCCAAGGTGATTGTCAGAGGGTCTTTGCCGCGAGGGATGGAGAAGTTCTTGTCACCGTACTTGATGAACGGGCCGAACCTTCCTTTCAGGGCGACCACATCGACATCCTTGTACTTGCCGACCGTCCGAGGCAGCTGGAACAGCTTCAACGCGTCTTCCAGAGTGAGATCCTCGATGAGCTGGCCTTTGCCAAGCGAGGCGTACTGCACGTTCTCGCCCTCTCCTTTCTGGATGAACGGGCCGAACTTGCCGAATTTGGCGACGAATCGGTTGCCATCCCCGTCTGTCCCGAGATCCTTGGAGACATGGCTGTAGTTGCCGTCGTTGAGGACTTCTTCGACCTTCTTGTGGAAAGGCGAGTAGAATCCCGCGATGACCTCGTTCCAGACAAGGTTTCCGCCGGCGATCTGGTCGAAATCCTTTTCTACGTTTGCCGTGAAGTCGTAGTCCACGATGTCGGTGAAGTACTTCTCAAGGTAGTCGGTCACGATCATGCCGATCTCCTGAGGGAGCAGTTTCCCTCTCTCGGCTCCGATGCTTTCAGTCCTCGTGACATCCTTGACGATTCCGTCCTTTAGCTCCAAGTCGTTGACGACCACCTTCTTACCCTCCTTGTCGCCTTTGACGATGTAGCCGCGGCCGGTAGTCAGCGTGGCGATGGTCGGCGCATAGGTGGAAGGTCTTCCGATGCCAAGCTCCTCAAGTTTCTTGACCAAGGTGGCCTCTGAATATCTTTGAGGGGCGGCTGTGAACTTGCACTCCGCCAATATTCCCTTATCCGTCATCCTTGTGCCGGTCTGAAGATCCGGGAGCATGACCTCGTCTTCCTCCGACTCCTGGTTGTCGGTGCCTTCCATGTAGATTTTGAGGAATCCGTCGAACAGAACCTGGGTCGCCTGCGCGTTGAACTTCTCCGGCCTCTTGTCCGAAGCAATCTTGAGCGCTGTGTTAAGTACCTTGGCATCAGCCATCTGCGAGGCGACAGTCCTTTTCCAGATGAGGTTGTAGAGCTTCTGCTCCTGGGCGGTTCCCTCGATCTCCGTGTTCTCTATGAATGTAGGGCGGATGGCCTCGTGAGCCTCCTGCGCCCCCTTGCTGTGGGTCTTGAACTGGCGTGTCTTTGAATATTCCTCACCGAAGTTCTCGATTATGAACTTCCTGGCGGTGCCGAGCGCCAGGGAGGACAGGTTGGTGGAGTCGGTTCTCATGTAGGTGATGAGACCGCGCTCGTAGAGACTCTGCGCGACCCTCATCGTCGTGCTCACAGGAAAACGGAGCTTCCTTGCGGCCTCCTGCTGGAGAGTCGAGGTCGTGAACGGGGCGGCGGGGAAGCGGTTGGCTTCCTTCTTCTCCACGTCAGAGACCGTGAAGGCCGCTCCGATGCAGTCCTGGAGGAATCCGCGGGCCTCGTCGATGGTCTTGAACCTCGTGTCAAGGATGGCTTTGACCTTCACGGATTCCGCATAGCCGTCGGGATGGAAGACAGCCTCCACCTTGTAGTAGGCCTCGTTGCGGAAAGCCATGATCTCCTTTTCCCTCTCGGCCACAAGCCTCAGCGCCACGGACTGCACGCGGCCCGCCGAAAGCTTCGGCTGGATCTTTCTCCAGAGTATAGGGGAAAGCTCGAAGCCCACAAGCCTGTCAAGGACTCTGCGCGCCTGCTGTGCGTTGACAAGGTTCATGTCGATGGAGCGCGGATTACGCACCGCGTTCACGATCGCATCCTTTGTGATCTCGTGGAAAACGATTCTTCTGGTTTGCTCCTTCTTAAGTCCGAGAGTCTCGAAGAGGTGCCATGAGATTGCTTCTCCCTCCCGGTCCTCATCGGACGCGAGCCACACTGTAGAGGCTTTTTCCGCCGCCTTCCTGAGTTCGCCCACCACTTTCTTCTTGTCGGCGGGAACCACGTATTCAGGAGTGAAGCCCTTCTCCACATCCACACTCAATTTCTTGTCCTGAAGATCCCGGATGTGACCGAAACTGGATTTCACCTCGTACCCGTCGCCCAGGAATTTCTGTATAGTCTTGGCTTTGGCCGGAGACTCGACGATAACTAGATTGTCTGCCATAGTGTACTATTTTACAAGCATTTCATAGATAGTTTGCCATTTCAATCTGCAAAGTAAGCCACAAACTGGGCAATTTTCCAAATTTTGTTTTAAATTTGTCCTTGTTATGACCGATGCGACACGAAAGAAAATCACCAAGTGGTTCTGGATTCTGATCACGTTTCCGGTACTGCTCCTTTTCCTTATGATATTCCTTGTCTGGGCCTTCGCCGACATCCCTTCCTTCAAGGATCTGGAGAACCCTGACAACAAACTGGCGACCCAGGTGATCGCTGCGGACGGTGAGATTCTCACCACATTCCACATCGAGAACAGAACTTATGTCTCCTACGACGAGATCTCTCCGAATCTCGTCCATGCCGCGGTGGCCACCGAGGATGTGCGTTTCTACAAGCATTCCGGCATTGACTTCAAGGGACTTGGTCGTGTTCTGTTCAAGACCATCCTGATGCGTAACTCCAGTCAGGGAGGAGGAAGCACGATCACCCAGCAGCTTGCGAAGACCCTCTACCCAAGGGCGGATGTGGGACGCAAGGTTCCAGGTGTGTACCATGCCAGGATGGTGTGGATCAAGCTTAAGGAATGGATAACCGCCGTCAAGCTGGAGAGGGACTACACCAAGGACGAGATCATGACGATGTACCTCAACTCCATATTCTTCGGCAGCGGGGCCTATGGCGTGCGTTCCGCTTCGGAGACTTTCTTCGGCAAGCTGCCGTCGGAACTTTCCGTGGAGGAAAGCGCGATGCTGGTGGGCATGGTCAACAAGCCGACCCGCTACAATCCGGCCATCAATCCGGACAAGGCGCTGAACAGGAGGAATTTCGTGATCGGCCAGATGGAGAAGGCCGGCTATCTGGACAAGGCGCAGAGGGACTCCATCAGGCTGATTCCTATAGCGCTCAACTATGAGGTGCAGGACCACAACGCCGGTCTGGCTCCTTATTTCAGGGACATGGTCCGCCGCGTGATGAACGCGAAGAAGCCACGCAGGTCGGACTACTACACCATCGAGGACTACTCCGCCGACTCTCTGGCATGGGCCGCGGACGACCTTTACGGTTGGCTGGACAAGAACAAGAAGGCGGACGGGTCGAGGTACGACCTTGACCGCGACGGGCTAAGGATCTACACGACCATCAACTACAAGATGCAGAAATATGCCGAGGAGGCTGTCGCCGAGAGGATCCGTGACCTTCAGGCTGATTTCCGCCGGGATTTGAAAAGCAAGACCAACAAGCCTTTCTCGAATGACATCGACGCAGAGACCAGGGATCGTGTGATGCGTCAGGCGAGGCGCTGGAGCGACCGCTACCGTGTCCTGAAGAAGGAAGGGAAGAGCGAGGCGCAGATCCTCAAGACTTTCTCCCAGCCGACAAAGATGCGTGTGTTCGCCTACAATAGTAAAGGCTATGCCGACACGACCATGACTCCGGACGACTCGATCCGCTACTACAAGTCGATACTTCGTACGGCATTCGTGGCGATGGAGCCTGGGACCGGTCACGTCAAGGCCTATGTCGGCGGACCTAACTATCGCTATTTCAAGTACGACAATGTCCGTCAGGGCAAGCGTCAGGTCGGTTCGACGATCAAGCCGTTCCTCTACACCCTGGCGATGCAGGAGGGCATGACCCCTTGCGACAAGGTGGTGAACCTGCCGCAGACCTTCGTGCTTCCGGACGGCAACACCTGGACACCTCGAAGCACGGACAAGGAGCAATGGATAGGAAAGACCGTCACTTTGAAATGGGGTCTGACGAACAGCTCCAACAACATCTCGGCCTACCTGATGAAGCAGTTCGGGCCGGAGGCGATGGCGGACATGATGCGCAGGATGGGCATCCGGAGCCACATCGACGAGGTTCCGGCGCTTTGCGTAGGGCCGGCTGACCTCTCGCTGTGGGAGATGGTGGCCGCCTACAACACCTTCCCGTCAAGGGGAGTCTACATCGAGCCTCTGTTCGTGACCAGAATCGAGGACAACCAGGGCAATGTCATCAGCGAGTTCACCAACCGCAAGCGCGAGGCGATAGGTGAGAACACCGCTTTCCTGATGGTCAATCTGATGGAGGGCGTTGTGCAGGGCGGAACCGCCAGCAGGCTCCGCTACCGCTACAAGCTGATGGGCGAGATCGCCGGAAAGACCGGCACCACCAACGACAACGCCGACGGATGGTTTATCGGCTACACGCCGACTCTTGTGGCGGGAATATGGACCGGCGCGGAAGACCGACAGGTGCATTTCCAGTCCATAACCTATGGCCAGGGCGCGCACATGTCCCTTCCGACCTGGGGAATATTCATGCGTAAGGTCATCGCCGACGGCACTCTCGGAGTCTCTGAGAACGACCGCTTCATCGCTCCTGCCGGCGTGACATTGGATCTGAACTGCACCGGTGGTGACGATGATGCCGTCGCGGACGTTCAGCAGAAAACGGAAGACTATTATTTTGAATAAAAAGGAAGCGGCGTAGGAATATCTTGCCGCGGATTATGTAACTATTACCAATATGGGCAAGTACCAGAGGATAGCAGTGATTTATGGAAGTGACTCTTCGGAATGGGAGGTCGCTTGCCGCAGCGGGGAGTTCGTGGCTTCCCGCATAGACGGGACGAAGTACGATGTCTATGAGATTTTCGCCCGGTTCGGAAAATGGCAGTTGGTCTCGATGAAGAAACGAGACGCCATGAGGATTCCTTTTGCCGAGGGAGCCAGGCCGGAGATCGACAAGACGGACTTTTCCGTCAAGGTCTACGGGGAGAAGATTAATTTTGACTATGCCTACATAGTGCAGCACGGCACGCCGGGTGAGAATGGCCTGCTCCAGGGCTATCTTGAGATGCTTGGGATCCCGTTCAGCAGCTGTAGCGCCTTTGTTTCCGCAATAGCTTTCGACAAGTTCGCCTGCAAGGGCTATCTGCGTGAGGCTGATTTCGTTAAATGTGCGCCGGATGTCTTCGTGCGTAACGGAATGGACATCGACGCCGTCTGCGCCAAGGCGGCGGAGAAACTGAAGTTCCCTGTTTTCGTGAAGCCGACCGACGGCGGATCCAGCTTCGGAATCACCAAGGTACGCAAGGCCGAGGATCTCCCGGAGGCCATCAGGTTTGCCTTCACTGAAGGGCCGTCAGTGATTGTCGAGCAAGGAATACAAGGCAGGGAATTCACCTGCGCCGCCTATGCGGATGCCGAAGGGGTCAAGTCACTTCCTGTCATTCAAGTGGTTACGGAGAATGACTACTTCGACTATGACGCGAAGTACAACGGCCACAGCCAGGAGATCTGTCCTGCACCGATCAGTGAGGAGCTGAGCGGACATATTCAGGAAGTAAGTAAAAGAATATACTCGCGGCTCGGCTGCGCCGGTGTTGTGCGGATGGACTACATCCTTGCCGAGGACGGGCTTTATTTCCTGGAAGTCAACACTATCCCTGGCATGACAAGCGCTTCTCTCGTTCCTAAGATGGTTCGTACGGCGGGGATTGACATCACCGACTTCCTGACTGGGATCATTGAGTGTTCATAAACAATTCTTACATATATTTTTAAGAGCTTATGCTATTGAAAGATTTCCTTAATGAAGGAGTCGCGCGGCTGGAACCTCTCTATCCGACCAAGGAGGCAAGGAATATAATGCTGATGCTTTGTGAGAGCCGCATCGGAACCAAAAGCTACACTCACATCGTGGAGCCTGGGTACCAGATCAAGGACAAGTCGCTGGATGGTCTGAATTCGGATTTGGACAGACTGGCCTTGGGTGAGCCGGTGCAGTATGTGATAGGGTTCGCTGATTTTTGCGGCCTGCGGTTCAAGGTGACACCGGACGTGCTGATTCCCCGCCCGGAGACCGAACTTCTTTGCCGCGAGGCCATCAAGGTCGGATCCCGCATACAGAGGATGAGAAAGGCCTACGGCAAGTCCGCCAGACCTGTCAGGATCCTTGATCTCTGCACCGGTTCCGGCTGCATCGCCTGGACGGTGGCTCTGAGCATCCCGGGAGCGGAAGTTGTGGGCGTGGACATCTCCGAAAAGGCTGTTGCCGTGGCTTCCGGTCAGGACTTCGCGTCTGCCCTCAAGGAGTCGGACGCTGTCGCCCCGCGCTTTGTCGTGGCGGATGTCCTGGCAGAGCATCAGCCTTTCGCTGAAGGTGAATTCGATCTCGTGCTGAGCAATCCTCCTTACATCATGGAGTCGGAGAAGGAGCGGATGCGTGCGAATGTCCTCAACTATGAGCCGTCAACGGCTCTGTTCGTCACGGACGGGGATCCGTTGGTCTTCTACCGTGCCATTGCCTCCATTTCCCGCGAATGTCTTTCCGCTGAGGGAAAGGGACTTACGGAGATCAACGAGCTTTTGGGGCCAGAAACGGCGAAGATTTTCGCCGACGCCGGTTTCTCCAAAACAGAGGTCGTGAATGATTTTTATGACAAAAACCGCTTCGTTTTCTATTCTAAATAGGGCATAGGGAGCGTTACAGACCAGATTTTTAGCATTAGCCGTGGAATTATTGTGTCCACGGCTATTTTTGTGTCACTTTGTGCCGTGAACAACTTTAAACTCAAGTAAGATGAAGAATTTCAGCACAAAGAAAAGGTCGCTTGCGCCGGTGGCGCAGGCCCTTGCGTTGACGACAATCCTGTTTTCCACAGCCTGCGAGCAGACTGAGCAGCCTTCGCGCGTCCCGGCTGTCCCTGTGCCGGAGAATTGCCGCGATGTGTCGGATCTGTCTCCGGAAGGCATCGCAAGGATATTGTCCGAGCTTCCCATCACCTCCGGTCAGGTCCGTGAGGTGTACGATGCCGTCACGGCGTCTTCCTCCAACGGCTACGACGAGGAATACCCTTTCTCCAACCTCTTTTCCTGTCCCGGCTCAGGAGTCGGGGACGAATTGCTCAAGACCAGATCCGTCGTTGAATATTCCGCCCCGCTGGCCGGTCTTCTCGCCTCGGCATCTCCTCAGACGAGGTCGGGCTCTTTTCAGGATGCCCTTTCAGCCTCCGGACTACAGATCTACTGGCCATATTCGGAGGACTGGGACGGCGTGTCGATGCCTGTGATCACATTCAATCCTGAGATCTCGCGGAAAAGCTCATTGGTCTCCGAGGCTGCTGACACTAATGTCGGTTTCCTCAGGGAGCAGCTTCCTGACGGCTCCTGGATTCTCAAGGAAGTCGTTGTGGATGAGGAATATGCCCGTTCGCATCCCGTGTGGGTCATAAACCGGAACGAGGATGCCGCCTACCTCACGCCTCAGATGGTGGAGGCACTTTACCCAGAGCGCACCGCCTCCGCGCAGACCAGATCTTACTGTGATTATGATTTCAAGACTTTGGTACTCAAGGAGTTCAAGGCGCACAGAAACTACGACTCCTGGTTTGCCGGCGGGTCGGAATTCTTCATCAAGTGCGGCTCCTTGAACGGCTTCACCGCCCAGACGGAAGAGGAACTGAAACTCTACTATCCTTCGGTCACGGACCTGATGGTCAACGTGAGACGCAAGCAGGTGGGAAAGACGCTCCGGTTCAACACCGTGCTTGTCTCCGAGTGGACTCCTCAGCTGGAGGAATGTGTCTTTCTGATGATCGAGGATGACGGCGGCAAGCAGACCTCCTGGAAGGCCAGCGGTGTCGTGAAGATCAAGTCCAGATCCTACGGCTTCGAGGTGGAGCTTCCTTTCCGCCGCAATGACGACCTTGTGTGGCGCGGCAAGCTTTCCAGCAACTATTTCGAGAAGTACAACGGCAAGCCGAACCGCTTCGGCGATGTCAGCGTCACCTTCAGTTTCCTGTAGCCACTGACACTTTGACCATTTCACAACCCCGACGCTTCGGCAAGGTACGGTCGCTGAGATTGTCGAGGTGCCGGGGCTATGTTTTGCACGAAATATTGTGGAATCAAAAATAATACCTATATTTGTATACCGGTAATTTTAAGACTGTTCGGTTTCACGTTTTACTTTTTTAGCAGGGAACACGAACCGATCCACGTGCACATTGAAGGCGCTGATGGCTATGCTGTCTATGACTTGAGAAAAGATAGGTTTGTTCAAAGGACAGTAAGTAATATCAAGGCGGAAGATCTGAAAAAGATCGAGATGGTATTGGATGAGAACAAAGAGATGATCATTCGAACTTGGAATAGTTATTTTGATAACATAAGGCGATGAAAATAAGAAAAATATGGTTTGATGAGCGGTTCCTGTACGGAGAGGATGAATCCGGGAGTGTCTTCCGTCAGTCTTTGTTGTGGTATCGTGCCCTGCGGAATGCCGATGAAAAGCAGCGAGAGCATTACCGGATTGGCTTTGAGGGCATTCATTGGCCGGATCTGAATGTGGATGTCAGTTTTGAAAGCTTTACATACAAAGACGCTATGCCGACACCGTTTCAGGAATTCTTCCTGAAACACAATGAAATCAATATTTCCGGATTCTCTGAATATGCCGGCATAAATCCCACCCTGTTCCGGAACTACATTAATGGCTTCAAGCGTCCTTCCGCCGCGAGGCTTCAGCAGATACAACAAGCACTTAAGGCATTGGCGGAATCCTATTCCAGTGTTCATTTTGCCGAATAATATAGGATTGTCGAAGGCGAGGGGTGCAAGATGCTGATCCTTGGCTTGGTAAGCGTTATTGCCTGCTGATGGGAACTACATTGAGGCAGTCCGGCTACTTTTGTTCGGCGTTGTCCAGGTAAGCCACGGACGGCTTGTCAGATCGTGCACCAGAAGGTTACGACGAAAGGGATGGAGAACTCCAGGACGAAGCCGTGGAAGAGGGAGACCACGGAATATTCCTTGCCGGAGGTGGCCATTATGATCGGGAGGGTGGTGTCCATCGAGGTGACTCCGCCGGCGGAGATCGGGGCGAGCGGGCCGCAGAACCTGGCGAGGAGCGGAGCCAGAAGCAGCGTGGCCATCTCCCTTATGATGTTCGACAGCAGGGCGATGGTGCCGAGTTCGGCACCGCGGTAGCCGGTTATGAATATGCTGGAGAGGGAGTAGTAGCCGAATCCGGATCCGACTGCGAGACAGTCTGTGGCCGACCTGGATGACAGGATCAGCGAGGCGGCCAGCGCGCCGGCAAAGGTGCCGATTATGGTGCCGACCGGAAGCAGGGCCATCCTGACATCCAGGGATTTGAACTTGGAGACTATGCTCTTGTCGCTCCCGACGCCAAGGCCCACGAAAAAGAGCAGCGCGCAGAGGGCGTAGAATGTCAGATCGCCCCCGACGAATCTTTCCGGCACAATGCCGGACAGGCCGGCGAGGATGCCGAGGACAAAAAAGCCCACGATCACAAGACTGCCTTTCATGACTCTTTCTTGCAGGATTTAATGTAACGCCACAGAACCCAGGCCAGCAGGCAGCTGCCGACCGTTGACAAAACCGCAATGACAAGAGCGTCCAGCCCGAGCGACGGAAGCGCCGAGATGATCTTCCTGTTGCCGCCGACCTCGACACCCAGAAGAAACAGAAGCGCCCAGATCAGGACGGTTACCGTTTTCGAAGCCCATCCGCAATCGCGGTTCCTCAGCAGCCATCCGACCGCTATCCCCGCGAACATACACAGCAGTACTGTAAACATACCCCATACTCAAATGATGCGCAAAGATAGCAAATATTCCTTCCAAAACAGCCTATGGGAAGACGGCTGCAAGGTCTCTGCTACCTGGAGGCGAGGATGTTCGTGGCGGCGTAGGAGAGGGCGGCGTAGAAATCCTCGCCGAAGACGGCGGTGAGGGGTTCACGGAGAAATTCGTAGACGCGGATTCCTTCCCGGCGGCCTTTCTCATAGGCATCCTTGCATATTCCCCAACGATGGAGATTGAGCGCCTTGCCGCCGCCGGTGAGTCTGGTGACGCGTACCGGGTAGAGCCAGCAGGACTGAGGCTTGCGGAACTTGCAGGTTCCCTGGAAGAAACACCTCTCGATGGAGCAGAAGCAGTTCCCGTCCTCGTCGAATGTGGTGTAGGCGCACTCCTCGGTCTGATCCACGACGGGCGTCACGATGTCACCGTCACGGTCGATGGAGAAGAAACCCTCCCTGCCGATCTGCGCGCGGCCCTGCGGCCTCATGAGTTTTGAATATACAGGATAACCCTCTTCCAAAGGCTCCAGCTCTGACTCCTCCAACGGGGCTCCGCTGTCCCCGATGATGCAGCAGCAACCTTTGCACACTGCGTAGTCGCAGGCGAAATGTTCAGTGACAACATCTTCTGACACAAGGACATCACCAATCTGGATGATGGTCCCGAACTTATTGTTTGACGACATATTCGATTCTCATTCCTTCGGACAACGCTCCGAAGATTTCCTTTACCTTGTCGGCGGAGACACTGCCGATCCTGCCGGCATAGCCCGTCAGCACGTCCTTACCTCCGGAATAGCGCATCAGGACCGCGTCGATGTAGTTGTCCGGATCGGCGAGATAGGTCGAGTAGCTGTTGGTCAGCAATGACTTGCATGCCGCAAGCTCGGCGGGAGCTATCGGATTTGAAAGCACGTTCTCGATTACCTTGCGGGCCTCCACGAGGGAACGCATCGGCTGATCCGAACCGCTTTTCACGCCGTAGGGGAGGCCACACTCCGGCACCGGAGTGCAGGTGAAGATCAGCTCCAGAGCCTCCTGAGGCCAGATGCTGAAACGATCGGACATCCTCACGCTGAATCCATGTTCGGCCATCACTCCGGTCAGACGACGCTGGAGCGCAAGACCGGCGACCTTGAATGCCATGTAGTTCTCTGTCGTGAACGGTTCGGCGCACGCCAAGGCCACGCTGAGGCTGACAGGGGAATCCTCTCTTGTGTAGGTCGTGGATCCGCTGCGAAGCTTGTAGGGGTTGAACTGGCGGACAGACTGTGTCTTGCTCACCCTGAAACCACCCAGGTACTGGCAAAGAATCTTCTGGACGGATTCGGCGGACAGATCCCCGAGCAGGACAAGCACGCCGTCATTAGCCCTTATGAACTGGTCGTCGAAGAATGCCGAGGCGACATCCAGCGTGCGCGCCGTAAGGCCGGTCGGAGTCTTCACCGAGGAATAGTTGTAGTCCTGGTACATGAGACTGTCCAGATAGGCAGGCTTAAGGGATGCGAGTTCCATCCTACGCCACGAATCGAAGGCCTGCACCGAAGGTCTCCTCAGATTGGCGGCAGAGAGCAAAGCCTTGAGAGTCAAGACAAATCTGTTGGATTGCGCCGACCCGTAGAGTCTCGTGTCTGATGTCGAGACAGCGCAGTTCATCTCCACTCCGTTGGCTCTGAGGAGTTTGTCGAAATCTCTTCCGGACATGCCCGCGATGTTGCACAGGCCGAACATGTCCGAGAAGAAGGCTCCCTCGCCGCGGCGCAGATCGCGCACGGTGGAGAAGCCACCCTTGATCATGAAAGAGTAGCTGAACCTTCCGGATGTAGGCATCTTCTTGTAAATCACCTTCATGCCGTTGGAGAAAGTCCACATCTCTCCTCCGGAGACCGGTTCCGGAGACACGGACTTCATCTTGACCTTGTTTTTCTCGTTCCACAGGGCGGACGTGTCCTTGATGGCCGTCCTCCATTTGTAGGAAGGCTTGTCCAGCAGAGAGACGCAGTCGGTGGCCGAGGCGAAAACCACAGGCCAGAACCATTCGTCGTAGTCCTCCTCGTCGCCTGTCCAGGTCACCTTAGGTGTCTTCATGTCCGAAAGCAGCGCCGCCGCATAGCTGTTGAACAGATCCGTCTCGGCCTCGGCGGACATATTCCTTGAGGAATAGAATGTCGCCTTGGTGGCCGGGGCGGCCAGATCAGAGCCATAGAGATAGGAAGAGACGCACCTTTGGACAAGCGCGTCGTTGGTCTGAGGCTTGTAATAGCCGCTCAGCACGGAGTTGCGTGCGACGAGATATTCATTCACCTCGACCCCTTTCGAACAGATCTCCGACAGGACGGAAGCCACCGCCAAGGATGCCGGCATAAGCTGGCTCCGTGTGGTACGCACGCCCACGCTGAACATCTCGTCGCCTGAGCCAGAGGCACTTCCGAAATAATCCACCGTCAACTCCCGGGCAGGAATATCCCGCGTCATGAGGGACTCCCGCAGACGGACTCCGACAATCCCCCGGAGGGACTCGGAGAAAAGCTCGGAGATGAACGGCTGGATCGTGTTCATCTGGTCGTCCGGCGTCCTCGGGGAACGGAACGCAACCGTCAGCGAAGACTCCTTGGACGGGATGAATGAATATTCCGCCTCCTCCGAAGGTCTCCAGACATATTCCTTCTTCTTGTAGAAGGGAGTCCGGGAAGGCACCATCAAGGAGAAGACGTTCATTCTCTCTATGATGGCGGCAGGGTTGATGTCGCCCGCGATGATGACCGCGTGCGGACAAGGCTGGACCGAGATGAGGTCGAACAGCATCAGCAGAGTGGTGTCCGAGGCGGCCTGGTCGAAGACGGGGACATCGTCGAATCTGAATATGCTCGCTTCGTCCCTGAAGGAGACATAACCCTCCGGACGGCAGCCTATTCCTTTGCGGGACAGGAACTTGTAGGGAATCGTCTTGTTGAAGTGGGGCAGGGACGAGAGTTCTTTCCTCGCCGCCAGTGAGTCAATCCTTCCTTTTCCGACGAGGGCGAAATCGGCCACACCCTTCATCGAAGGGTTCGTCACAAGGTAGTAAGTGATTCCGTTTGTAAGATTGCCGGTGGTGACCGCTCCGTCCTTAGGAAAAACGGGCAGAGTCTGCGCTGGCATCATAATTGAAAAACCAAGCAGGGCAAAGCAAATAATTATTTTGACCGTATGACGCATCATTTCACCTCCTGTTAAAGCAAAAATAACCAATAATGTGCATTTGACACAAATTTTTATTACATTTGTGATTACTGCCATCATTATGGAATATAGTTAAACATAAATTTTTAATACAATGAAAAAGTTTATTCTCGCGATCGCGGCCGCGTTTATGGCCGCAAGCATGGTGTCCGCCCAGGACATGGCTCAGGCTACCGAACTCTACAATAATGGAGCCACAGCCATCTCGATGAAGAATTGGACCGAGGCTCTCGACTATTTCCAGAAGGCTCTCGAAATGGGTAAGACGATTGGCGCCGACGCCGATGAGCTCGTGACGAACTGCAAGAACGCCATCCCTGGTGTGGCTCTTGAGATCGCCAAGGATCTGATCAAGGACAAGAAGTACGAGGAGGCTGAGACGAAGCTTGCGGAGGTCGAGAAGATCGCCACTGAATATGAGAATGCCGAGGTTGCCGAAAGGGCGAAGGAACTCGTTCCGCAGATGTGGATGCAGAAGGGCGTGGACGCTCTCAAGCTGAAGGACTTCGCGACTGCGGCTGACGGATTCGCAAAATCCTACGCCATCGACACGACCGCCGGCAGGACCGCTCTTCTTCTGGGCCAGGCTCTCGGCGCCCAGGGCAAGACCGAGGAGGCCATCGAGGCTTTCCAGCACGCCGCTTGGAACGGAGAGGAGGCTGAGGCCAAGGAGCAGATGTCCAATATCTATGTAAGGCAGGCCAACGCCGCCCTCAAGGGACAGAAGTTCGCTGACGCCGTGAAGGCCGCAGATAAGGCCAACAGCTATTCCGAGAACGCCACCGCCTACCTCATCGCAGGTCAGAGCTCGCAGAAACTCAGCAAGAACGCTGACGCCATCAAGTACTTCGAGAAGTATCTTGAGATGAAACCGGACGCCAAGAACGCTCCTGCCATCACCTTCACCGTAGCCGCTCTCTACCAGGGCGCGAAGAACAACGCCAAGGCTCTTGAGTTCTACAAGAAGGTTCAGGATGATCCTAAGTTCGGCGACCAGGCCAAGCAGATGATTACTTCCCTCAGCAAGTAATCAATGGAATTTCTCGAATTGCTTGCTCCGGCAAGGAATGCTGACATCGGCATCGCGGCGATTGACTGCGGTGCCGATGCCGTGTATATCGCCGGGCCTGCGTTCGGGGCAAGACAAGCCGCCGGCAACTCCATGGAGGACATCCGGAGGCTCACTGAGTATGCCCATCGCTTCGGCGCACGCATATTCTTGACTCTCAACACGATTCTGTTTGACGATGAGCTTGCCGAGGCGGAAAGGCTTCTTGCCGAGGCCAAGGATGCGGGAGTTGACGCGATCATCGCCCAGGATCTAGCCGTCTGGCAAATGACGGATCTTCCAGTCCACGCGTCCACGCAATGTGCGGTCAGAACACCGGAGAAAGCCGGATTCTATGAAGGTCTCGGCGCCTCCAGGATTGTTCTGGAGAGGGAAATGTCGCTTGAACAGATCCGGAGCGTAAGGTCAGCTGTCGGCTGCGAACTGGAGTTTTTCGTCCACGGCGCGCTTTGCGTCTGCTACAGCGGCCAGTGCTACATGTCCGAACGGATCAGCGGGCGGAGCGCCAACAGAGGGGAATGCATCCAGGCCTGCCGGTCTCTTTACGACCTCGTGGACGATTCGGGCAGGGTGCTGGCGCGGAACAAGGCCCTGCTGTCGCTGAAGGACTACAACCTGGTGGACAGGCTTGCCGATCTGGCGGATGCGGGAATATGCTCGTTCAAGATCGAGGGGCGGCTGAAGAGCGTTTCCTATGTGCGGAATGTCGTGCGGGCATATTCATCGGCATTAGACAAATTGGTCGCCGCGAATCCGGAAAAATACCGTAGGGTGTCGTTCGGGCGCTGCGAGGGTGGATTCGCGCCGGATCTGGGCAAGACATTCAACCGTGGCTACACGCAGCTGTTCCTTGACGGGAAACGTTCAGGCCGATGGTCTTCGATGGATGCGCCGAAATCGATCGGCGAGGAGGTCGGGACGGTGGTCTCCGTCGCTCCGGCGAGTGGTTCCGCGCGGGGTTTTAAGAGTGGTTCCCCGGCCATGGGCCGCCGTGAGGCCATGGGGGACATCATCGTCACCGTCAGGCTAAGGGATCAAAGTGTGCGTCTGCAGAACGGAGACGGTTTCTCGTTCATGGCCAAAGGCCGCGGAGAGATTGTCGGTTTCCGGGGTGATGTCTGCCAGGGGAGCCGCATAATCTGCCGCAATGTCCAAGGTCTTTATTCCGGTGCGAGGCTGTACCGTAACCTCAGCGCCGCCTTCGAGAGGGAGTTGGAGTCCAACCTGCCGTCCAGGACGATTCCGGTCGAGGTGGACGTGGCTGTGCGGTCGGATAAACAAATATATTCATTGAAAATCAAGGCCCAAAGTCAAGATGGACGAGTCGTGGAGCTGGAGCGTGAGGCCGGAACGCAGGTGGCGGAGAATGCGGAGAGGATGCGGTCGTTGTTCTCGGCCCAGATCTCCAAGGCTTCGGGAATATATTCATTCATTCTTCGCTCCCTTGACACCCCCGGCGGCGCACTGCCTTTCCTTCCCGCGTCGGCTCTGAACGCCATCAGGCGCGATGTGGCCGCCGCCCTTGAAGGAATCCCGTGCAAGGCCGTCCCCCTGCCGGCAAATCCCGGCAGAAGGATGTCGGATGCTTCCAAAGTTCTTGATATTCAAGATAATTCATCGGATGACGTACGCCTGACGTACAAGGCCAACGTTGCCAACCACCTTGCCCGTGAGACCTATCTCTCCCTAGGCGCGGCTTCGGTGGACAATGCCTTCGAGCTCTCCCACCGCCCCGATGCCGAGCTGATGCGCACCAAGTACTGCATCCGCCATGAACTCGGCCTCTGCCCGGTACATCCAAACGCCAGAGAGCTCCGCCCGGCATCCAGATTGGCAACCTCGCCGGCAACCACCTCGCCCGAACCCTCTTCCGCCGCCCGTCTGTTCCTGACCAACAACGGCAAACGTTACCCGCTCGCCTTCGACTGCTCCCGCTGCGAGATGATCGTCAAGGCGGACCGTAAGTAAGCCGGCATCTTCGATAACGGTCTTTAGGCCTTGTCGTTCTGGGCCAGCAGGGCCATCGCCGCGTCGTAGTCGGCGGCGTTCACCTTGACCTCCACGGGATCAACATAGTTCAGTGAGACGTAGGAGGAATTCTCCCCGAACACTGCGGCAGGGATGCCGTTCTCGTTGAGCATGCCCGCTGTGATGTGGGCGCTCATCGCGTCGCTGAATTTGGCGACAGTCTTGAGTTCTTCTGCCATAGTCTTTGAATATTAAAGGTTTATAGTTGTGTGCTTGTGACGCTCATGCGCCACGCTGACATATTCATAGCTCATCTTTCCTCGCTTGCGGAGGGGTCTCAGTCCTCGTCGGCCGCGCGGAACTTGTACTCCAGGCCGCCGACAATCCGCACCACCTCCTTGGTGAGTCCCTCGACCTCGAAGCCACCCATCTCGCGGGTCATCGTGATCCTGTCCTCCATCATCTTGACCAGGGCGCTGAACTTCGAGCGGAGTCGGAAGGTCATGTTCTCGCCGTTCTCGCTTTCGAGACGGTAGCCGCGCGCTTCCATATATTCAATAATCCCGCCACGGATGTCGGAGAACTCGCCGTTGATTATTGCGGATCTTTTGATGAACCCGAACCGTGGGTAGAATGCCGACACGAATGCGAACAGCAACGCAATCTGCCACAGTGACTTGTAGCCGTCCCTGAACATCAGGCTGACATCCGGCTTGACTACTCCGACAAGCACCAGGGCCGCCATGATGACCACGAACAGGAAGGTGAAATAGAAAAAGTATTTGACGGATCTTACAAAGTATTTCATAAATAGTCCGATTTTTGCTAACCAAACAAAGATATGAAATAGTTTTGTTATTTTTGTGTCGTTAAACATTAAATCGGAAGATTATGGCAGAAATAGATCCTATCCAGGAGCGCCGTGAGCGCGAAGAGCAGGAAAGAAAGAATGAAAGCCTCAAGAAAACTATGTGGGCTCTTGTGGCTGTGGCGGTGCTGCTCGCCGCGGGACTTGCTTACATTTGGTTCTCAAAGTCCAGCCTTGTCAAGGACCTTAACGCTGAGAAGGAGGACCTTACCCAGCAGATGATCGCCCTCAAGGGAGACTACGACAGCCTTTCATCTGACTATGCATCGATCAACAGCCAGCTGGACTCCTCCAAGGAAGAGGTCAACCAGTTGATAGAGAGGATCCAGAAGACCGAGGCCACGAACCGTCGCAAGATGCGTCAGTACGAGAAGGAACTCGGAACCCTGCGCAGCATCATGAGAAACTACATCGTGCAGATTGACTCGCTCAACACATTGAACCACAAGCTGACAGCCGATGCCGCCGCCGCGCGCCGCGAGGCCGCGGAGAGCCGTGCGGAGAACGCTGACCTCAAGGGACAGGTCGAGAACCTTTCCGGTCAGGTGGCCGCCGGTTCCGTGATCAAGTCAAGGGGGCTGAGCGTCGCCGCCTACAACGGTTCCGACAAGGTTACTGACCGCAGCAGCAGGGTGGTAAGGCTCTTGGCCTCGCTGAGTCTGGTCGAGAACGATCTGGCTCCGAGGGGTCCGGTGAGAGTCTACCTGCGCGTGAAGGATCCGGACGGGATTCTCCTGACCAACAGCAACCAGACATCGTTCACGTTCAACGGACAGACGATGGTCGCATCCGCATCCCGTCAGGTGGACTACGAAGGAAAGGAGGTCGAGCTGAGCATCTACCTGAACGACATCCCTTCCTATCAGGCTGGCATCTACACGGTTGAGGCCTACACGACCCAGGCTTTCCTCGGCAAGACCGAACTCTTGCTCCGCTAACCCGTGATCTACCTCCATGTCCCTTTCTGCGGAAGTTTCTGCACCTATTGCGACTTCTATTCGGAAATCTGTCGCGGCGGGCGGGCTTTCAATGAATATGCGGACGCGGTCCTGAAGGAAGTCAACGATCGAAAGGAGGAAATTTGCATGAATATGTCCGCTCCCGGAGCGGTGAACACTCTCTACATAGGAGGAGGCACCCCATCGGTGCTTCCTCTTGATGTTTTGCGGCGGATCGTCGATGCCTTGCTCTCTTCCAGATCACTTCGGCGTGGAGAGAACACTGTCGGCGCGCAGTCTCCTTTCGAGGAGTTCACGGTGGAGGTGAACCCTGAGGACATTGTGGAGAAGGGCGGGGAATATGTCCGCGGACTTCTTGCCTTGGGTGTGAACAGGGTCAGCATGGGGATCCAGTCTTTCGATGACGGCATCCTCCGATGGATGAACCGCCGCCATAGCGCCGCCGGAGCTGTGGAGGCCTTCCGGATTCTCCGCCGCTGCGGAGTCCGCAACATCAGCGTGGATCTGATCTTCGGCCTCTCCCAGTTGGCGGACGATGTCTGGAAAGACACGATCGAAAGAGCTTTGGAGCTTGCTCCGGAACACATTTCGGCCTACCAGCTGTCGATAGAGGAGGGAAGCGCATTGGCCAAGCTGGTCGCTGACGGACGCTACGTAGAGGCTTCCGATGAACAGTGCCGTCATCAGTATGACGTTCTGTGTCAGACGTTAAGACAGGCAGGCTACCATCATTACGAAATCTCCAATTTCGCAAAGCCCGGCTTCGAAGCCGTCCACAACAGCGCCTATTGGCGCCGGGCACCGTACATCGGCCTCGGCCCAGGCGCCCATTCACTGACCGGCGACATCCGCTCCTGGAACAGTCAGGAACTTCCGCACAGAAGTACGGACGGTTCCCCGGCGACATATTCAAGAACCTCCGAGACCCTTTCGCCCGAGAACATCAGAGTAGAGAGGATCATGCTCTCCCTCCGCACCGACAAAGGCTTGGAAGCCGCGGAACTATATTCATTGACAGACAGCACTGTTGTTGACGCCCTTTTGAGCGAAGGAGCTCTTGAGAGGCAGGGCGGCAGCATCCGCATCCCCGAATCCCGCCTCTTCACCTCCGACGAGATAATCCGCGAACTGATCTGATACTCCGCTTGTCCCTTTGACCCTGCCGCAAAAAAAATGGACTCCGGCATACCCTGTCGTGATTGATGTATCTATCAAAGTTATAATGTCTTACATCGTAAATATGACATTTTATCATTTTATGATAATCATTTTATGATAAAAATGCACTTTGCCGAAGGTGGCGACCGTGTCAATGAAGTCTCAAGTAGTGGTTTCTTCGGGGGTATCACCGAAAATATTTCTGTTTTTTATGAATTCTATATGTTTCTTTCTGTTTCCTTTCATTTGGAATGCCTAACTTGCGGTCGTGTTCCGGGAGAAATCGCGGGACATTTTGACAAACAGACATGATTCACTTCAACTATGAGGACTTCAGAGAGAAAATGTGCCGTCAGGCGGAAGGCCGATGACCAGACTACCATTAACCAAGAGACCATTGAACATGAGGGTGTTAACCAAGAGACCGTAGATGGGCAGAAAACCGCTGATTGCCCGGGCGCGGCATCGGAGGAGGAGCAGTACCTTAAACGCTACCGCCACTGCCGTAGGCTGATTGAGAACGACGGGCGGTTCATCGGGATGACCGACGAGGAGAAGGATGCCTACGCACAGCGGCTCGCCATGCCGGAGTATCTTGACCTGACCTGCGACTGGGCGTTCAAGTATCTGTTCCAGAACCACCCGGAATTGCTTGTCCGGCTCCTCAATGACATCCTTCAGGAGGATATCATGTCGGTTGAGTTCCGGAACACGGAACTGACGGAGATATCTCCGCAGGACAAGAGGATACTCTTCGACCTTCTTTGCCGGACACCGGGCGGGACGATTCTGGTCGAGATGCAGAGGACGTCGCGTTTCGACCAGCGCGACCGTCTGCTCTTTTATGGTTCAAGGCTGGTGACCAGACAGGTGAAGCGTGGGGATGAGGAATATGTCCTGACACCCGTCAAGGTCATCTGCATAATGAACTATGAGGACGATCATCCGGACTCGCCTGAGGACAAAATCCTGTACCATTATAGTCTGGGTGAGGTCGAGACGGCCGAGCCGTTCGGCGACCGGATGTCGTTCTACCTGTTGGAGTTGCCGAGGATAATGCGCTATACTGATGAATATGACAGTCCTGTTGCGGGATGGTGCCGGATATTCAGAAATTTCGCTATATTTGCGAAGTCGAGGTCGGAGAAAGACGCTGAGTTTGAGAGGTTAGAGCGGGCGATGCGTGTCAGCGGCCTTGACGACCAGGAGATTGACAACTATTTCAGCGATATGATGACAGAAAAAGAGATGCACCCGTACATCAAAGGTGCCGAGCAGCAGGGCTACCGCAAAGGCTTTAAGGCCGGTGTCGAGCAAGGCACGGCGGAAGGCGTAGAGAAGGGTATAGAGAAGGGTATAGAGAAAGTCGCAAAGTCTATGCTGTCGTTAGGCATTCCGGTTGAACAGATCGGGATTGCCACAGGGCTGTCTCCGGAGAGGATTGAGACTTTGAGACAGGACTAAGAAATGTTTTTGATTTGTTTGAAAGTCTTTCAATCTACCTGATCGATCCGGCTACGATGTTGGCCACGAGGGCGCGGAGGCGGCCTACGCTGCCTTTGTCTTCGGGATGTACGCGGTGGGTCAGCAGGATTATGGCTGTCTTGGTCTCGGTGTCGATCACGATGGATGTGCCGGTGTAGCCTGTGTGCATGATAGTGGTCTCCGGATTGAATAGATCCCCGCGGAGGCCACTGTGGGAGCTCTTCTTGTCCCAGCCGAGGGCCCGGCCCACTGAAGGATCGTTCTGTGGAGGGATCGTGGCCATCAGCCTGACTGTCAGAGGGCTGAGTATTCTTGTTGATTCCAGGGCCCTGCCCTTTTTGTCCACGAGGACACCACCGTTCATGACGGCGGCGCAGACCACAGACAGATCCTCGGCGTTGGAGAACACGCCGGCGTTGCCGGAGTTCCCGCCCATTATCCTGCGCGCCATCGGGTCGTGGACCTGGGCGATGAGCGGCTTCCCGTCAGCCTGGACCTCGGTCGGGGCGCAGAGCCTCGCCAGTCCGGCGGAGTCGCCGACAGCAGGATCGTAGATCAAAGGGAAATAGCACGTGTGCCTCAGTCCGAGAACATCGAAGACGTGTCTTTGGGCATATTCATAAAGCCTCTCTCCCGTGACTCTTTCGAGGATTCTTTGTAAGGTAATGAAATTCAGGCAGCTGTACATGAAGTCGCTTCCTGGGCGGAAGTTTCTCTTGACCTTCGTGGCGATGAATTCCTCCAGTCTGTCGGGGGTGTTCCCGCCATATTCATTGACAAAGGAGTTCGTGTTGATGTAGGGAGTCAGACCGGAGGTGTGGGTCAGTAGGTCGCGTATCGTGATGCTGACGGTCTCGCCGCTCTCGGGATCCGTCCATGGCCTGAAGCCGGGAATGTACCTGTCCACGTTGTCGGTGAGCCTGACCAACCCGTTCTCTATCAGTTGCATGAATGAGAGAGTTGTGCCGACGCACTTGCTGACGGAGGCGAGGTCGAACATCGTTTCGGTCGTCATCGGCTCCACCGTCGGCACCACGGACTTGTTGCCGTAGGCCTTCAGATAAACGATGTCGTTCCCCCTGACGACAGAGAGCACGGCTCCCGGAATCTCCTTGGCCGCGATGGCGTCATTGATGACCCTGTCAACCTGCGCCAGCTTCTCCGAATCCATGCCGTGACTTTCCGGAGTCGCCTGCCTCAAGGTACCCTGAGCAAGGGCGGAAACAGCCAGAGCGGCAGCCAATGCGCTAACAATCAATCTTTTCATGACAAAATTTTATGAATATTCTTACTTCCCCTTCACGGGCTTTGAACCTAGAAGATCAAGGTGGCCTTGATCGGATAATGGTCGGAGACGTAGGCCCTGTTCATGTAAGGCTTTGTGATGGTTTCGTACTCCGTGCAGCTGCTGAATCCCTTGAACCAGATGTAGTCGATGATCTCGTCGTCGGCAGCCTTGCCCCAATCGTTGAATGTTCCGTGGTGGTCTGTCTTGAACGCCACCTCACGCGCGTTCCGCATGACTTTCTTGAGGTCATCGAACTCAGGACGCTCGATTCTCATGTTGAAGTCGCCGGTCAGGATCATCGGATAGTTCTCCGGGTTGATCTCGGCGATCCTGTCAACGATCAGCTTAAGTCCGTTCTTGCGGGCCTCCCAGCCGACATGGTCAAGATGGGTGTTGACGTAGTAGAACTTCCTGCCGCTGGCCTTGTCCTTCATCAGCGCCCAGGTCGCGGAACGGAAGCAGGCCGCGTCCCAACCTTTCGAAGGCTTCTCCGGTGTCTCGGAGAGCCAGAAAGTCCCCCATTTGATCAGCTTGATGGTCTTCTTGTTGTAGAAGATGGCCATGATCTCGCCCTCCTTCCGGCCGTCCTCACGGCCTACGCCGATTCCTTTGTAGCCAGGGCAGTACTCCTCAAGGTACTTGAACTGGAAATCAAGAGCTTCCTGAAGACCGAATATGTCCGGCTTCTGATCCATGATCATCATCGCCGAGGCCGGGTAGCGGTATTGCCAGGAATTGGTGCCGTCGTTGGCCTTGCCGACCCGTATGTTGTAGGAAATCACATTGATGTCAGCCGGCTTGCCGCTCTTCGCCGCAGCGTTGAAAGGCAGCGCCAGCAATGCTGTCATAAGGACAAGAAACACTCTTTTCATAACAATATATGTTTAATTATTAATTCGTAGTCATCATGTAGACTACAAATTTAACAAATTGTGCTAATTTTGCCTAAAGATAAATCGGTGAAGAAAATAATTGGTTCACCGTGCTATTAACCATCATTTGAAATATTACCGATCATGGCGGAAAAGACATTTAATGAATATGGCAAAGTGCAGGCGATCGACCTGCTTTTCAAGGACAGCGGTTTCAGGCGGGAGGATGGGAACGGATTCGAACCGGCGGCAGGAAGCCTTGTGCGTACGTCGTCGAGGGTCTTTGTGGAGGGGATAGACTTTGACCTGACATATTTCCCGCTCAAACATCTCGGCTACAAGTCGGTGGTCGCGGTGGCGGGGGAGAACTATGCCGGGATGGCTCATCCGAGGCTTCTGAGTGTCAGGCTGGGTGTCTCCGCCAAACTGGATTTCAGCCACATCAAGGATCTTTGGACGGGAGTGGTGACCGCCGCTAAGGAGCATGGATTCAAATCATTGGATTTGGATCTCGTCCCGTCTCCCAACGGACTGGTCATCAGTGTCACTGCAGCGGGGGAGGAGCTGAAACTGACCCGCGGACGGACGGTGAAGCCTCGGAGCATGGATCTCGTCTGTGTGTCCGGGAGTCTGGGAGCGGCCTTCCTGGGTCAGCAGATTCTTGAGCGGGGCAAGCGTGATTTCGACAGGAATGATGCCGCGCAGCCGGACTTGGAGAAGTACAAGATGCTGATCGGCAGCTATCTCAAGCCGGAGCTGAATGCTTCGGTGGTCTCCCGGCTGGAGGAGGCGCAGATCTATCCGTCCAATGGCTACCTTGTCTCGCATGGCCTTTCTGACGCGGTGAAAAGGCTCGCCAGAGAGTCCGGTCTCGGGGTGAAGATCTATGCCGACAAGATTCCGTTCGAGGGCAACAGCTTTTCCTCCGGCAAGGAACTGGACATCGACCCGATCTCCGCCGCCATGAACGGAGGCGATGATTTCCGGCTACTGTTCACGATCCCGATCCTTTCCGCCGAGAAGTTCCGCCGTGATTTCCAGACATTTGACATCATCGGCCACCTTGCCCAGCCGGAAGTCGGCACCGTCCTCGTGGCCCCTGACGGTCTGGAGCATCCTATCCTCGCCCAGGGATGGAAGGACGTGGAGTAGGCCGATGAAAACAACCAACATCACAGTCATTGCCGCGGCGCTATTGCTGATCCTGTCCTCTTGCGACACGGATCTGTTCAGGCAGATGGACAGGGCGCTGGACGAGGTGGAGAACGGGATGGGCTATGTCAACACCTTGGAGACCAGGGATGTGCGGAAGATGGCGGACTGGTTCGAGAGGCGGGGTGATGACTCCCGGAAGGGGAGGGCGCTCTACTGCCTCGGGCGCAACCAGTTCAATGACGGGGATTTCCCGGCAGCCATCGTCACCTACACGAAGGCTCTGGAGCATTCTGTCAAGGCGGCGGACACCTTGCGGGTGGCAAGAATATGTCAGGACATGGCCCGCACGTGCAACGCCTCCGGGAACTCCACCGACGAAATGATGTACCTTGCCCGCGCCGCGGAGGCCTACAAGGTGGTCGGATTCCAGCGGGAATCCCAGCAGGCCTTGTTGGAGATAGGTCAGGCGGAATCCGGATTAGGAAGGTACGATGCCGCCGAGAGCATATTCAAAAGCGTCCTTTTCGATGCCCACGAGATGCGGGACACCCTTCTGGAGGCTCGCTGCCTTGAGTCGTACGCCGCCCTTGCGATGAGCAGGGACACGCTGGATCCGGCGCTTGCCATCGACCTTCTCGGACGAGCCGCCGGCGAGCTGTCTTTCCCACTCAGCTGCGCCGACAAGGGTATTCTGGCCTACGCCTATGCGGTGGCTGGCAGGCCGGGCGAGTCCCGGAAGTGGCTTTCGGAAGCCCGTTCCGCCGCCGAGACTGCCGCCGAGACCGCCGACTTGAACTTCAGGGAGTACCAGATCGCGGCCCGTTCCGGCGACTCCGCTAAAGCCCTGGCGGCCTTGGAGAAGGTCTTGGAATATGCCAACAGAACGCAGTCGGAGGCTCTTTCGGAGACCGTGGCCGCAAGCCAGCGCGACTATATTCAAGGACAGGCCGAGGCTGGCATGGTGAGGCTTCGGGCCGCCCGTCTGAAGCTTTGGGTGCTGGCTCTCGGAGCGTTGCTCGCCCTTGCCGCCGCTGCCGCCGTCTACTTTGTCCGTAAGGCGGAGGCAAAGCGGAAGCTTGAGGCGGAAAGGCTTGAGACAGAGAAATTCATGAATATCGCCGAAGACCTTCAGTCCCGTCTCTCCAGGCCGGTCTCCAAGTCTGGTCATAGGGAGATGGACCGCTTCAATGTCCTTGAGCGTCTCTGCGAACAGTACTATGTCCACGAGGGTACGGACAACCTCCAGCCGAAGATCCTCAAGGAGGTCAAATCCATCGTAGAGGGGTTCCGCAGTGACAAAAAAGTTCAGAAGGGTCTTGAGAATATGCTCGATCAGGTGATGGATGGCGTGATGACCCGCCTCCGCACCGAATTCCCGTCCTGGAGAGAGGAGGATTTCCTCCTGTTCAGCTTCGTGGCCGCCGGTTTCTCCAGCACGACGATCTCCTCCCTGACCGGCAAGGAGAAGAGCGTGATCTACAACCGTGTCTGGCGCCTAAAAGGCCGCATCTCGGCTTCGGACTCTCCGCAGAAAGAGTTCTTCCTCAGTGCCTTGGACAAGAAATAATAATCCTTATGAATATGAAAGTTTTGAAAACAGTAGCGGCGATTGCCGCGATCGTTGTGTCGGCGGGCTGCTCCAGGCAAGCAGTAGGTGTGGATGAGTATCTTATCAAAGGAGTGGTCAGGAATATTCCCGACAGCACGGTCATTAGTCTTATGAGGAGCGATGGCCGGTTGGCGGTCCGCGTGGCTCAGGATACGGTCATCGGCGGTCGTTTCGAATTCCGGGACACAATCTCAGGCGGAGCGGTTCAGTTCGGGCTGTGCTCGTTCGGCAAGGGCTTCCCTAATAATATACTCCCGGTCTGGGTGAAACCGGGCGTGAAGGTCACGGTCACGGGTGATGACAACCTGCTGCTGACGTGGAGGGTAAAGAGCCGTCTTCCGGAGCAGAAGGTCGAGAATGATTTTCTGGCAGTCCAGTTTCCGGAAAAGAGGGAGTCTCAGGTCTACGCCGTAGAAGAGGCTGACATGTTGAGGGAACTCAGGGGTCTCAGCGGTGAGGAAAGACGGACCGCATGGAGGAAAGTGGATTCACTCAGAAGGCTTTGCAAGCCGCTGGACAGCATCGCCAACCATAAGGTTCTTGAATATATGAGGACGGCTCCTGTCACGACGAAATGGCTTGACGAGCTGGCTTTGCATGCCATGATGCTAAGTGGCGGCTACGGCAAGGCAGATTCGGCTCTGGTCTACGAGCTTTATTCCAGACTTACTCCGGAAGATCTGAAGACAAGGCAGGGAGAGGTGATCTCCGCGACCTTGAGTCCGAGGAAGGTTGTCGGGGTAGGTGACGATCTCGTGGACGGCGACCTTTATGACACGGACGGCAATGTGCATCATCTGTCCGAGTTTTCCGGCAAGTACATCCTTCTGGATTTCTGGAGTGTGGGCTGCGGGCCGTGTATGGAATCCATTCCGGAGGGCAATGAGCTTGCAAGGGAGTTCGCTGACAGGCTGGCGTTTGTCCGACTGAGTGTGGATGGTGAGAAAACCTGGAAAAAAGTCTTGAAGATAGTCTTGAAGGAGAAAAAGTCAGATTGCGTCGAATGGAATGAATTCAAGCCTATGGGCGCGGGACTTTCCGCCTCCTATCAGGCAAACGGCATCCCGCATTTCGTCCTGATCTCCCCGGAAGCCAAGGTCATCGACATCTGGACCGGCTACGGCAAAGGCTCCCTCCGCTCCAGGCTCCTCCACCATCTCGGCTCAGAATAACACCGGCGACAGTTTTAGGCGTTATTGTTCCCCAAGGGTGCCGAGTTGCACTCTGTGGCTGCAATTATGGGCATTATTGTTCCCGGAGGTGACGGGGCTATAAATGCGGTAAATTGAACAGGCTCAGTGACCAGAGGGATTCCGGTCGCTGAGCCTGTCGAGGTGGTTGGGTGACGGGCCTAGTCGTTGTTCATCTGCGTGATGTCTGGCTTGTGGCGTTCGGAGTCACCGATCAGCCACTCGGCGTAGTAGTCGGCCATGCGCCAGAAGAAATATTCATTCATGTCGCCGAAGCCGTGGCGCTGGCCCGGGAGGATGAGCATGTCGAAACGCTTGTTGGCGCGGATCAGGGCGTTGACCACGCGGATGGTGTTGGCCGGGTGGACGTTGTTGTCGATGTCGCCGTGCACCAGCATCAGGTGGCCTTTCAGGTTGGAGGCGATCTCCGGATTGGTCTGGATGCTGTAGACGAAGGTCGTGTCGCCCTTGTCGATCTTCTCCAGGACACCGTGATGCTGCTCGCTCCACCAGCGGTTGTAGATGCTGTTGTCGTGGTTGCCGGCGCAGGAGACAGCCGCCTTGAAGAAATCAGGATATTTCAGAATGGCCGCCGTGCTCATGAATCCGCCGCCCGAATGGCCGTGGATGCCTACCCTGTCAAGATCGATGAACGGATGTCTCGCACCGAGCTGCTGGATGGCATATTTCTGATCCTCAAGACCATAGTCGCGCAGGTTGCCGTAGCCGTAGTTGTGGTACCACTTCGAGCGGTTCGGGTGTCCGCCGCGGTTGCCGACCGTGATCACGATCATTCCGATCTGGGCGAGCCTGTCGGTGCGGGTGAAGCCCTTGCTCCAGGAGATGTTGTTCGCCTCCACCTGAGGGCCCGGATAAACATAGTCGCAGATCGGATAGACCTTCGTGGAGTCGAAGTCGTAAGGCTTGTACATCGCTCCGTAGAGGTCGGTGACACCGTCGGCGGCCTTCACCTTGAATCTTTCCGGGAACTTGTAGCCGGCCTCGAACAGCAGGCTGAGGTCGGCGGTCTCCAGATCAGCGATCCGCTTGCCCGTCGCCGAGAACAGGGCCACGGCAGGTGTCCAGTCCACTCTCGAATAGTTGGCCACAAAGAACTTGGCGTCGTCGCTCGCCGTCGAGAGAACGTCCATGTCGTTCATGTCCAGCTGCTGGAGAGCGCCGCCCGTGAGCGGAACCCTGAACGTGTGCATCTGGTAAGGATTCTCGTCCTTGTTGACTCCGCATGCGCTCAGCAGGATGTAGCCCTCCTTCTCGTTCACCCCGAGGATGTCCTCTACATGGAACGCCCCTTCGGTCAGATTCCTGACCAGTGTGCCGTCGCTGTTGTAGAGGTAGATGTTCGCCCATCCGTTGCGCTCGGACCAGTGGAGGATCTGCTTTCCGCCACCGATCAGGAACGGAGCGCGGTACTCCACGTAGGTCCTTTCCCTTTCGGAGATGATGGTCTTGGTGGAGTCGGAGTCAACGTCCACCCGGCAGAGATCAAGCCTCTTGAGGTCACGGCTCTGGCGCACCATGTAGAACCCGGTGTTGTCGCCAAGCCACTCGTTCTTCCAGTAGTCCAGGTAGTTGTCCTTGGCCGTTCTCCTCGCGCCTTGCAGTGACACCTCCTGATCCTTGAACGCCTGGCTCTTTATCTCCTTGAAGGAGGCTCCATCGCGCGAGCCGTTCATCGTGAACAGGTAAAGGTAGCCCTTCGGTCCCGGCTCCCCTGGCATCTGGTACTTGTAGGTCTCCAGTTCCGGACGTTTGCCGCTGACGGAATTGATCACCCAAAGGTCGTCCAGTTTCCTCACGTCCCACTTCATCGTGGCGAAACGTTTCGAGTCCGGAGACCAGACAAGATCGCCCGGATAGTGCCTCTTGGTGGAATCGGCCTCGGTGTCGCCGGAGTAGTTGCCGTAGCCGTAGCCGAACTGGCGGATGCCGTCCGTGGTCAGACGATGCTCCACGATGGTACTGTCCTTCTCGTCCTTGGCCGCCTTGCGAAGGCTTGTGGAGTCCATCACCCAAAGGTTGGAACCCTTGGCGAAGACTCCGAACTCACCGTTAGGGGCGACGGAGGCCCAGCGAGGGTACTTGTCCTTCTCCTTGGCCACGGTGTCAAGCCTGGCGGTGGCGATCTCGTAGCGGAAACAGGTCGTGTCCCTGTCGTTCTTGAGTCCGGAGATGATGCTGAAAGTGAACTCTTTGTCATCCTTCAACCTCAAATCCCTGATAGGAAGATGCTTGGCCTCGAACGGGTAGCGGACGAACTCGGTCACCTGCATCGCGAGCCTGTCCATGTCGAACACCTCGGTCCTGGTGCCCTTGACAGGATCCACAATGTAGTAGCGGGTTCCCTGCGGAGTCCTCCAACTGTACCAGAACTTGTCGCTGTCCCTGAACCAGTTAGGGGTGATCTGCGTGGAGAACACCATCTGATTTACCCTCTTGGCCGAGAATCTCTCGGCGAGGGCGTAGTTGGCTTTCTGCGTCTGCGCGAAACCCGGCGCGCAAAGGAGCAGCGCCGCGCAGGCAAGTACGAAATTTTTCCTCATAAATATTAATGAATATGTTTGTTCAGTCACAATTCTGTCTCTCCCGCCTCAAGTCCCTCGCTCTCGGCTCTCAGGATGACGGTTCCTGTGCCCGTGCGCCTTACGATGACGCTCGCCAGGCCGCCGAAAGCCTTGATCTCATCGGAGCGGAACGGCGTGTGGCAGGTCGCGTCGCCGGCGTCCACGGCCACGATCTCACCCGGGCCGGAGACGCTGAACCTCAGCCTGTCGGACGCTGTCGGTACCATATTCCCGTCCCTGTCCGCGACCTTTACGTCCACGAAGACAATGTCTTCCGATGAATATGTCCGTGAACGTGCCGGAGCGCAGTCGCCGCCGAACTCCGTTGAAGGTCCGCTGCCATATTCACGAGCCATCAGGATCTTCGCCGGGCTTCCGCTTGTGGCGACGGCGCTCTCGATGGTCTTCCCGTCCGCGGTCCTGCCGACAACCCTCACGGTGCCAGGCTCATAGACCACGTTGTCCCAGAGGAAGCGATACTCGTTGGCTCCCTTGGCCTTTCTGCCGTAGGACTTCCCGTTGACGAAGAGTTCCGCCTCGGCGCAGTTCGTGTAGGCCTGCACCGGAGTGATCTTCCCCTCGCGTCCCGGCCAGTTCCAGTGCGGCATCAGGTGCAGGACGGGTTCTGACGACCAGCGGGACTTGTAGAGCCAGTACCTGTCCTTCGGGAAGCCGGCGAGGTCGATGATTCCGAAGTACGAGCTTCTGGAAGGAGTCGCGATCGCTCCTTTCTCCTTCAGCTCCTTCTCCGCCCTGGCTTTGGCCTTCTCGTCGTGGAAGTTTGTCAGGATTGTGAGGTCGGCGTTGAAAGGTGTCGGCTCGCCGAGATAGTCGAATCCGGTCCAGACGAACTCTCCGAGGCAGGAAGGGTTCCTGTCCTCTTCCGCCCACTCCTGGTCAGGCAGCTGCCCCCACGGAACGGTGAACATGTCGAACGAACACACCTGGAAATTGTCCAAGGCGCCATCTTCCTTGTCGCTTGGCGGGAATATGTACACACCTCTTGAGCTGACGGTCGATGCGGTCTCGCTTCCGAGGAACGGTTTGCCCGGATTGGCGGCGTGGAACTTGCCGTAGAGGTGCGGCTTGTAGTTGAATCCGTAGATGTCCATCGTGTTGCGGAAATCCTGTCCGCTGGCCCACGGATTGTCGCTGCCGAAACTTGTAAGTCTTGTAGAATCCTCATTATGACACACTTCCGTGAGGTGGTAGGCGATGCCGTATTTCTCCGGATAGCCTTGCTCGCCAGTCTCGTTGCCGATGCTCCAGATGATGACTGACGGATGGTTGCGGTCTCTGTGGATCATGGCCTTCAGGTCTTTGTCCGCCCACTCATCGAACAGTCTGGCGTAGCCGTTCTCTTTCTTCGGGATTGTCCAAGTGTCTGTCAGCTCGTCCATCACGAGGAATCCCATCCGGTCGCAGAGGTCGAGGAGTTCCGGCGCCGGAGGATTGTGGGATGTGCGGATGGCGTTGCAGCCCATTTGTCTGAGCATATTCAGCCTTCTCACCCACGCCGTCTCGTTCCAGGCGGCTCCGAGCGCTCCGGCGTCGTGGTGCAGGCAGACTCCCTTGATGAATGTCCTCTGCCCGTTGACGTACAGCCCGTCGGCCTTGTACTCCAGGTCTCTGAGTCCGAATGTGGTCAGGTAAACGTCCTTCCCTCCGCCTCTTGTGGTGACGGTGGTGACGGCTTGGTAGAGTTCAGGTACCTCTGGACTCCAGAACCGCGCGTCTTTCAGTTTGAACTTTTGGATGACCTCGCCGCCGTCCGTGACAGCGTCCAGTTTGGTCACTATGGCTTTCCTCGTTTTGCCGTCCACGACCACCTCGACCGGCCCGGTGACCGAAGAACTCGGATTGATGACCCTGACGATCTCCGTGCGCACTGTTCCTCCCACGGCCTTCCCGGCGTTGCGCAGCGTGATCCCGATGCTGACATCATTTCCTTTCGTCGAGACGAACGTCCCCCACTGCGCCACGCCAGCGGGGCCGGCCTTCGTCAGGTACACGTTCCGGTAGATTCCTCCTCCGGGATACCATCTGCTGGACTCCCCGGGATTGTCCAGCGTGACCTTGACCAGATTGTCCCCCTCCTTGACGAACGGAGTCAGATCCGCGCGGAACGAGGCGTACCCGTACGGCCATTCGGTGACGGCCTTCCCGTTGCAGAAGACCTTGGCATAGGACATCGCTCCGCCGAAATCGAGGAGGAACCGCTTTCCCGACCTAAGGTCTTTCGCCGTCACGGAAAGAATCTTTGAATATTCCGCCTTGCCCCACCAGGCCAGTTTTCCGGTCTCCCCGGGGTACTCCTGCACGAACGGCCCGTCCACACCCCAGTCATGAGGCAGGTCAAGGACACGGCTTTCCCCGTCCTTGGTGAACGTCCATCCGTCGTTCCAGAGGGTTCTTTGGGCCGGCTGAGCGGTCATATTCATAGAAACAGCCGCCAGGACGGCGGCGATGGTGATGATGTGCTTTCTCTTATTCATAAGGTAAAGATAGCCATTTTTTGAGAATTGCAACGTTTTTGAAAATATTTCAGGAATATCTTTGATTGTTTGAGAAACAACACTATCTTTGCTGTATTAACAGTCGTGTTAAACAATATTGTTAATCCAAAGGCAATGTCGAAAAAAGAAAACAAGGAACAGGACATCCTGAGGGCGGCGGAGATACTGTTCGCCGAGAAAGGATTCAAAGGCGCCACCACGACGCTGATAGCGGCGCAGGCCGGTGTCACCCATGCCATGCTGCACTACTATTTCAGGACGAAGGATCAGATATTCATGAAGGTGTTTGATGCCTATTTGGAGGAGATCCTGCAGAGTCTCAAGTCGATAATGGTGACGGACATATTCCAGCCCGACCTTATCAGGAAGACGACGGAGATCTGCTTCGACTTCTTCAGCGCCCACAGCGGACAACTGTCGCTGCTGCTTGAGGTCGCGAAGGAACGCCCTGACCTGATGGAAAGTTACGTGTCGAAGGTCGGAAGCTACATGTCCTCCGCCTTGGACACCCACAAGAAAAGAACGGAGTCGGAAGTCGTGAACGGGAGGATCCGGAACATCACGTTCGAGGAACTGATCGGCGACATCGTGAGTGTGTGTGCGGCTCCGTTCTTCTTTGATCCGCTCGTCAGCAATGTGCTGGGAGTGGAAGGCACACGCAGGGCGGAGTACCTGGAGGCGCGCAAAAAGGAAGCTGTGGAACTGATCGTCTGCCGCCTGTTCAAGTGATAATGTGACAATCCTATGAATATGAAGAAGTTAAAATGGAAAACACTCGCTCTTGCGTTGCTGGTCTGCGTACAGGCGTATTCACAGACCACTCTTGACCAATGTGTCAGGATGGCCTACGAGAACTATCCTCAGATCAAGGAGAAGGGGCTGATCGACGCCTGTCAGGGCTATGATCTTAAGAACGCCTCGCTTGCCTGGGTGCCGCGGCTGAACATTTCCGCCAAGGCGACCTGGCAGTCCGATGTGGTCGAGATGCCTTTTGACATGCCGGGCTTCGAGTTTGACATTCCGCATGACCAGTACGGAGTGACCGCCGACCTCACCCAGCAGATCTGGGACGGAGGAGCGACCGCGGCCAAAGGCCGTCAGATCAAGGCGGGAGCCGAGGTAAAGCGTAGGCAATTGGAGGTCAACATGTACTCCATCCGTTCGAAGGTGCAGTCGATCTACCTTGGCATCATCTTGCTGGACAAGCAGATAGAGCTGAACAACGTGCTGGTGTCCAACCTCTCCCGCAATCAGAAAGAGGTACAGACATTGGTGGACGGCGGCATGGCCGGGCCATCGGATCTCGACCAGATCCGGGTGAACATCCTTACCTGCGAGCAGCAGCAGGCCGCCCTGGAGACGGACCGGAAGGCCTATCTGCGGATGCTGGGTCTGCTTACCGGGCAGGACATGACGGGGCTGACCCTTGTCGAGCCGGAGCCGGAAAGCAACTTGGCGATGGAGATCAAGCGTCCGGAGCTTGCCCTCTATGATGCCCAGGCGGTGCAGCTGCAGGCGCAGAAGGATCAGCTCAACACTTCTTTGTGGCCGCGTCTGAACCTCAATCTGCAGGCTGGCTACGGCCGTCCGGGACTGAACATGCTCTCCGGTAGTTTCGATCCGTACTTCGTGGCCGGTGTCAGGCTCCAGTGGGATTTCGGAGCGCTCTACACACTCAGGAACGACCGGCGCAAGTCGGACTCGGATCTTCGCAGGCTTGAGCTGACACGCGAGTCCTTCATGCTTAACACCTCGATGGAGGCTGTCCAGAAACGGAGCCAGGTGGAGAAGGACGAGGATGTCCTCAGGCGCGACGAGGAGATAATCTCCCTCCGCGGCAGCATCAGGGAGACGGGCGAGAGGCAGTACAAGGAGGGTGTGATCGCGGTCAACGACTATCTTTCCCTGCTGGACGAGGAGTTCAAGGCGCGCCTTAGCTACAATGTCCACAAGGTGACCTACATCATGGACTTGCTTGACCTGCGGCAAACACTTGGAGTACAATGACAAAGAATATGACAATGATTATGAATATGAAAAGCGGACTTGTTTTCGCGGCGTTGGCCCTGGTCGCCGCCGGATGTGGAAAGAACATTGAATATGACGCATGCGGTCAGGTTGACGCCACTCAGGTGACCGTGTCCGCCGAGAATGCCGGACGTGTCCTGTCCATGGCTGTGGAGGAAGGCGAGGTGGTGACGGCGGGACAGCTCCTCGGAGCCTTGGACTCTGTCCAGACCTACCTTCAGATAATGGAGCTGCGCGAGCGCATCGCCGGATCGTCGTCCAGGCTGGTGGACATCAAGAAGCAAGGCCAGCCGAACCTCAGCCAGCTGGAAAACCTTCAGAGTGAGTACGAAAGGTACTCCAAACTGTTGGAAGGCAACGCCACCAGCCGCAAGCAGGTGGATGACCTCACGGACAAGATCGCCGTCCTCAAGGCGCAGATAGCCGCACAGACCCAGAGCTGGGAGCGTGGCAACGCTTCCGTGAGATCCGAGGTCCAGGGCTATGAGATCCAGCTCGCCAGGCTTGAGGATCAGCTCGCGAAATGCCGCATCGTCGCTCCGGTCTCCGGGACTGTGCTGACACGCTACGCCGAGACCGGTGAGTTCGTCACCCTCGGCAAGCCGCTCTTCAAGGTCGCCGACCTGGACCAGATGTACGTCAGGGCGTATTTCTCCTCGGCGCAGTTGTCCGGCTTGAAGCTGAACGACACTGTGACCGTGATTCCGGATGACGGGAGCGCTTCTCCGAAGCGCATCCAGGGACGTGTGATCTGGATCTCCGAACAGTCGGAGTTCACCCCTAAGAACATCCAGACCCGTGACGAGCGGGCGGATCTGGTCTATGCCGTCAAAGTGGCCGTGCCGAATGACGGAACCCTTCGTCTTGGAATGTACGCCTATGTGAGGAGGTAGCCATGGGCAGAGACACTGCGATAGAGATTAAAGATGTAAGCAAGTCCTACAAGTCGGTCAAAGCCTTGAGGGACATAAGCTTCAACATCCGGAAAGGTGAGTTGTTCGGCCTCATCGGCCCTGACGGAGCGGGGAAGACCACCCTGTTCAGGATCCTGACCACCCTGACCCTCCCGGACTCCGGTTCCGCGACGGTGATCGGGCTGGACGTGGTGCGTGACTATCGCGAGATAAGGGGAAGGATCGGCTATATGCCAGGGCATTTTGCCTTGTATCAGGATCTTACCGTCGAGGAGAACCTGAAGTTCCACGCCACGATGTTCGGTACGACCATCGAGGAGAACTACGAGACCATCAAGGGAATATATTCACAGATCGAGATGTTCAAGGACCGCAAGGCGAGCGCTCTTTCCGGAGGAATGAAGCAGAAGCTGGCGCTTTGCTGCGCCCTTGTCCACAATCCCGAGGTGCTGTTCCTTGACGAGCCGACCACCGGTGTCGACGCCGTGAGCCGCAAGGAGTTCTGGGCGATGCTCAAAAAGATCAAGGACAGGGGCGTGACGATAGTGGTCTCGACTCCTTACATGGACGAGGCCAGTCTTTGTGACCGCATCGCCATGATTCTTGACGGCAGTGTCATCGGGCTCGGCAGTCCGGCGGAGATCATTTCCCGATACCCGAACCGGATATATTCAGTGAGCGGCGGCAACATGTTCCAGACGCTCGGCGCGCTGCGCGGTGTGAGGGGAGTGTTGGATTGCAGTTCGTTCGGCAGCGCGTGCCACGTGTCTGTCACCGACGACGGGCCGGATGAGACCGGACTCGCCGAGGCTCTTCGGTGTGCCGGAATCGAAGGTTGCGACGTGCGGAGGATGACTCCGGGGATCGAGGACTGCTTCATCCGGCTTTCCTCTTCCGCCGCGGAAGGCTCCTCCGGTGCGGAATAATGCGTTTGACAGGAAGTTTTTTGAATGTTCCTAAATTGCCTGACGTTATGGACAAGGACATAAAGACTGTGCGTATCTCCCATCTGGTCAAAAAGTTCGGGGATTTCACCGCGGTGGATGACATCTCCTTTGAAGTGTGCAAGGGGGAGATATTCGGTTTTCTGGGCGCGAACGGCGCCGGCAAGACCACGGCGATGCGCATTCTCTGCGGATTGAGCCGTCCGACATCCGGACAGGGCGATGTCGCGGGGTACAGCATCGTCAACGAGCAGGAGAAGATCAAGCGGCACATCGGCTACATGAGCCAGAAGTTCTCCCTCTATCCCGACCTGAAGGTGTGGGAGAACATCGAGCTTTTCGCTGGCATCTACGGGCTTGACGGCAAGCGGATCGCCCAGAAGACAGACCAGATGCTGAAGGCTCTGTCGATGGAGAATGTCCGTAACTCCTTCGTTAGGGACATGCCGCTCGGATGGAAGCAGAAGCTCGCTTTCAGCATAGCGATGGTGCATGATCCCGAGATAGTGTTTCTTGACGAGCCGACGGGCGGTGTGGATCCCGTGACGAGAAGGAACTTCTGGGAAATGATCTACAAGGCAGCCTCCAAGGGTGTCACCGTCTTTGTCACGACGCACTACATGGATGAGGCTGAATACTGTGACAGAGTCTCCGTGATGGTGGACGGGCGCATCGAGGCGCTGGATTCCCCGGCAGCCCTGAAGGAGCGTTACGGGGCCAAGGACATGGATGAGGTGTTCACAAAAATCGCCGGAAAGGCCGAGAGAGAGGCATGAGAGAGGTAATAGCGTTCATACAGAAAGAGTTCAGACACATATTCAGGGATCTCCGGACCACCCTGATCGTTCTGGTGATGCCGGTTGTGCAGATCATCCTGTTCGGCTTCGCGATAAGCACGGATGTCAGCAACGCCGTCGTCGATGTGGTCGGGGATGCCTGTGACCCTCTGGCACGCAGTGTCATAAGCAGGATCGAGGGCAACAAGTACCTCGCCGTCGGCGAGATCCACGGATCTTTCGCTCCGGCCCGGGACAGGATCCGCAAAGGCAAGGCTGCCGCGGCGCTCTGCTTCGGGACGGACTTTGACGGCAAGGCCGGCTCGGAAGGTAAGGCCTGCGTCCGCATTGTGAGCGACGGCTCCGATCCGAACACCGCCCAGGTGGTCACCAGCTACATCAAGGGAGTGCTTCAAAGCGAGGAACTGACATTGTCTGAGAGCCTTGCCGGGAAGCATAAGGCTTCGATGAGGCCGAATGTCCAGCTGATGTACAATCCGGCCATGAACTCGTCCTACAATTTCGTGCCGGGAGTCATGGGCTTGATCCTGATGCTGATCTGCTCGATGATGACGGCGGTGTCCATCGTGAAGGAGAAGGAGACCGGCACGCTTGAGCTGCTCCTTGTGTCTCCGGTCAAGCCGTTCTGGATAATCCTTTCCAAGATGATTCCGTACCTTGCCCTGTCGGTCGTCAATTTCGTCAGCGTCCTGCTTCTGGCCCACTTTGTCATGGGGGTGCCGATCCATGGCAGCCTGACGCTACTGTCCCTGGTGTCGCTTGTTTTCGTCGGTTCGTCACTGGGACTCGGACTGCTTGTGTCAGTCCTCTCCAAGACACAGCAGACAGCGATGCTGCTGTGCGGTATGGGACTGACAATGCCGACCATGATGCTGTCCGGCATCATATTCCCGTGCGAGAGCATGCCGGTCGCTCTTCAGATGCTCTCCGACATCATCCCTGCCAAGTGGTTCATCATCATGGTGAAGAAGATAATGATCCAGGGAGCCGGCCTTGAGGCGGTCGCCAAGGAGTTCGCCGTCCTGACCGGCATGATGGTCTTTCTGTTGGTTGTAAGTATCAAGAATTTCAAGACAAGGTTGTGAGATGAAAGTTTGGAAGTATCTGTTGAAGAAGGAGTTCAAGCAATTCCTAAGGGATCCTGGAATGCCGAGGATGGTTCTCTGTTTCCCGTTTTTGATCATTCTGGTCTTTCCTTTCGCGGCGAACATGGAGGTGCGGAACCTTAGTCTGGTGATCGTGGACAGCGACCAGTCGGACCAGTCGGCCTTGCTTACGGAGAAATGCGCCTCGTCCGGCTATTTCAAGATCCGGGATGTGACCGAGTCTCCGTCAGACGCGCAGGCTGTCATGGACCGCGGCGGCGCTGACGCCATTCTGACCATCTCCTCCGGATTCGCCCGCTACCTTGAGTCGGACAGAGGCACCGACGACCCGCTTCCCGTCGGGATCAAGGTCAACACCGTCAACGGCACCAGGGGAAGCATCGGCTCCCAGTACCTCAACGCCTTTGTAACTGAATATGTCGCCTCGGTTTCGGGGACGAAATCCCAGGGCGGTGCTGCCGGAACCCGTTTCGACACCCGGGAAAGCTATCTCTACAACCCGTCCCTGGACTACAAGGCATTCATGATCCCGGCGCTTATCGTGATCGCCATCACGATGATGTGCGGCTTCCTTCCTGCCTTGAACATCGTCTCGGAGAAGGAACGCGGCACCATCGAGCAGATCAACGTGACCCCGGTGAGCAAGACCGCCTTCATCCTCTGCAAGATGATTCCTTATGTGGCCGTGGCGTTCTTCATGGTCTTCTCCTGTCTTGGCCTGTCGTATGCCGTGTTCGGCTATGGCTGCCGGGGAAGCCTGCTGGACATCGTGATCTTCACATTCGCCCACATCGTGGTCATGGCTTCTTTCGGTCTGCTGATCTCCAACTACAGCGACAATGCCCGCCAGGCCATGTTCGTCATCTGGTTCTTCAGTATGGTGTTCATGCTGATGAGCGGAATATTCACACCCATCCAGTCGATGCCGGGATGGGCGCGGGCGATCACCTATGCCAATCCGCTGCGCTACTTCGCCGACGCGATGCGCTCGATCGTCCTGAAGGGCTGCACGCTGGCGGACACGTGGCCGGACTTGCTGAGCCTTGCCGGTCTGGGCGCGTTCACGACCACCTGGGCTGTCCTGAGCTACCGCAAGACCGCCTGAACCAGGCCGCTGTGTTAGCGATTTGGGGTCTTTTTTTTGGGGGGGGACGTTGTAGCAGACAAGCGCTTTTGGAGCCGGATGGTCAAGGGACTTCGGCCCGGTACGCACCTGTCGGTGCTATCCCTCCCACGCCTTCGGCGCGGGCCCCTCCCGTTCACGAAGCCACGGGCGGCTACGCCGTCCGAAGTCCCTTGACCATCCGGCTCTTCTGCAAGTGGCTTTCTGCGTCATCGATGCAAGACAAAAAACCTGAAAAGATTATCCCATTTAAACGTATTGTTTCAAAACAATTCGTATCTTGCGAGCGGTAAATAACCATGCATATATAACCCCAAAAACCGAAGTCATGAAAAAAGCCATTCCCATCATCGCCGTGCTGCTGGCACTTGTCAGCCTGCCGCTCCATGCGCAGCTGCCGGAGCTTGAGCGTCCAAACGTGATCCCCCCTTCCCCCGAGGCTTCTAAGCTGGCCACATACATCAGCTATCCGGTGAATCTGAGCAACGGCCTCGTGCAGACGAGCATCCCGCTCTACGAGATAGTGGACGGCGACATCCGGATCCCGATAACGCTGAGCTACCATGCGTCGGGACTCAAGCCGAACATGCGTTCGAGCCATTGGCTGGGTGACGGCTGGAGCCTCACGACGGGTCCGTCGCTGTCGCGGACGATCAACGGGGTGGCGGACGAGATCAACTACAACGCGTCGATCGCTCTTTCCGGCTCACCGACCTACGAGCAGCTGAACGCCATCTACACACAGGCGGTTGACGTTGATCTGGACGAGTTCAGCTACGCTCTTCCGGGCGGGGGCGGCAGGATGTACCTCCGGCGCGGAACCGACGGGTCGGTCACTCCCGTGACCATTCCACGCGACAACGTTAAGGTGACGCCGACGGGCGGCAGTGCCATGACCGGATTCAGGATCATCGACGGACAAGGGACCGCCTACAGTTTCGGAGGCCCGGAACGTTCCTTCGGCGACTATGTAACGCACATGTTCGGCGGCTCCGCTCTTGACGTGAGGACATCGTGGAAGATACGCGAGATCCGCTCGGCCACGACCGGCAGGGCCGTGACCTTCGAGTACGGCTCAAACGTGATGGAGGTGTTCTGCTCCAGGTTCGCGGACGCCCTGACAATCCTTGACAATTACACTGGACATTCCGCCTGCACCATCCCGCTTGTCAACGTGTCCACGCACCAGAGCTTCGACAGCAAGATCTACCGGTACGACAGCACCGAAGGCGGCCTTGTCGAGGCGGATCTTGGAACGGTCATGTACCCAACGGGCTACACCTTCCCGATGCCGGCCAGGCAGGACATGACGCAGTACAACTCGTACGTCAGGAGGATCAACTTCAGTGCCGGCCACGTGTTGTTCAACATGAACTCCGAGATGGACAAGGGGCTGGAATCCATCGAGATCTATGATTTGTCCGGAGGTCTGGTCAGAAGGATCATATTCAATCAGACCTACATGAGGGACTTCTTCTCCCTCAGGCTTGAGTCGGTCAGGATCGAGTCCCCCGACGGCGGGGAGGCGGAGACATATTCCTTCACCTACAACGGCGCTCCCCCGCCGAGGGACACCCGCTCCGTAGACCGATGGGGGTACTATAACGCCAAGGACAACCCACATTGGTGCCCACGGTGAGGACGGACGTGACGGTGAACAACTTCCCCTCCGCCAGCCAGACGGTGACACTCACCATCCCCGGCGGAGACCGCAGCCCTGATGAGGAGGCGATGCAGGCCGGGATCCTGACATCGGTGACCTATCCGACCGGAGGGCGGACTGAGTTCAGCTATGAGGCGCACCGCTACATCGATGATGACGGGACTCCGCGCATGGCCGGCGGCCTGCGGATAAGGCAGATCCGCGACATAGCCGGTGACGGGAGGGTTATGTACCGCAACTTCCGCTACAGCACCTATCCGTCCACCGTTAATGAAGGAGGAGTCCGCACCGTCATCCCTCAGGAGTCATCTTATCCACCTGACACGACCTCCCTCTATTACCGAGAGACGAACTGTGCCGAGTTCGGCGGCTCACTCCCAAGCGTTTTGGCAACCTATAAGGAAAGGGTTTGGACGGACAACACAATGGTAAGCCTGATCTCCGATGCGGGATCCAGCGTGAGCTATCCGTATGTCTTTGAGACAAGATCCAGTGATGCGGCGGGTAATCATACAACGGGTGTGACAGTTCACGCTTATGACATTGTGCCGGACCGCCCGATGCAGGTCAAGGGCACAAATCTTTTCTATGACAGTAGACAGGAGTGGATGAGCGGTACAAAGACTGGGGAAACATCGTATGTACAGAAACCGGACGGAACGCTTCAGATGGTGTCTGAAATACGATATGACTATGATAATGATTATGACTTTGGATCCGACAGTACTACCATCAAGCAGAGGTATGTTTATCGAAAATGGAGACCGTATGGACTCGATGATTTCTACGTGCCAGAACAGTTCAAGGAGATAAGTTATATAACCACCACGCTCAGCCAGGGGCGGCGGCTTCTGTCGTCCGCGACGGAGAGGACCGTTGAGACCAACGGCACGCTGACCAAGACCACGTCGTACACCTACGACACCTATGGCAACGTGGTCACGAAGACCGAGGATGTAGGGCTTCCCGGCCTCGACAGGAAAGTGACCGCCTACTCCTACCCGCAGGACAAGGCCGGCGGTGCCTGTCCGGCGATGGCGTCCGCTGGAATGACCGGGATTCCGGTCGAGACGAATGTCTATAAGAACTCGGCCGATGGCGCAAACCTGCTTACAACCCTTTCCACAAGCTATGGATCCTATCCTTGCGCATCGGGGACGTTCTTCGCCCCCTCGGCCAGGTCCCTTACGATCCGCGGCGCAGGCACCTCCGAGCGGAGGATCCTTTTCAATGAATATGACCGCAGGGGGAATCCTCTTGAGACAGAGGACACTGACGGCAGGAAGACGGTCTATCTGTGGGGATACAATGGGTATTACCCTGTGGCCATGGTGGAGGGCAGTGACTGGGACAGTGTCAAGGATAAGGTTGACACGTCCGGCCTCAATGGCGGCGACTTTACGCAGATCCGAAAGAAGCTGGTCTCGTTCAGGTTGCAATGCCGGCGGCTGCCAAAGCCGCATATTTCGACCTACATGTACAAGCCATTGGTCGGTCTGTCTTATCATCAGGATCAGTCAGGAAGGATATTTGATTACGAATATGACGGCCTCGGCAGACTCTGCCGGACATTTGTGAGGAACGGAACAACGCACGGGAAGGAACTGCTCTCATCCTGTTCCTACAGCTACGGATCATCAGCCGGCAGTAACCGCATCCGGACAAGAGACTACCTCGGTGCCGATGCGGCATCCTTCAAGGAGACCAACACCTATCACGATCTCCTTGGCCGGCCGGTTGAGACGGTGATGACAGCGGCTTCCCCTGCCGGCAAGGACATAGTCCTTTTGAGCGAATATGATGATTTCGGCAGGCCGTACAGAAAGTTCTGTCCGGTTCCGATGACGACATCGACAGGAGCCTATGCATCCTTCTCCGACATTCACCCAGAGATCCTCAAGTTCTACAATTGGGAAGTGTATGCTTTTTCCAAGACCTTGTACGATGATTCCCCTCTTGACAGACCGGTGGAGGAGTACGGCCCCGGCTCCCCATGGCACACGAGAGGGAAGTCGGTGAGGACCTCGTATCTGGTGAACGATGGCTCGGGACTTCTCTCGTGTTCGGGGTATCTTGTGGAATCCGACACATCCTTGACCTGCGTCGGGACCCTGCCTTCCGGAAACCTCAGGGTTGAGAAAAAGACCGATGAGGACGGAAACGTCTCGTTGACGTTCACAGACAAGCTCGGACGTAAGACTCTGGAGAGGACGGTTGATGGAGAACGGTACCAGGACACCTATTACGTGTATGACGACCTGGGATTGCTCAGGTATGTACTAACACCGGAGGCTTCAACCGTGATGTCTTCATCAGGGACGTTCGGTGATTCTTCGTCTCCGTTGTCTGCGCAGGCCTATGTCTACAAGTATGACGGCAAAGGCCGGTGCGTCAGCAAGAGGCTGCCTGGCTGTGCTCCCATCCTTTACAGGTACGACAAGGGCGATGTGCCTATATTTTCTCAAGATGGAGAGATGAGGAAGAGAGGAAAGTGGATGTTCTCGTTCCGTGACGCCCTGGGCCGTGACGCGGTAAGCGGTGTCTGGCCTTCGGCTCAGGCCCCGTCTCCTGCCGTGCCGGTTGTGGCCACGTATGACGGAGCCTCCCCGCTCGGCGGCTATTCGGTCAACACCCCAGTTCCGTCCGACTGCAAACCCCTGTCCGTCAGCTATTATGACGACCACTCGTTCATGGACGACCTCGTCCCGTCTGACGCAAGGCGCGTCCTGGCGTGTGACACGCTGTCCAACTACGGGACACCTGTCGTCGGATCTGACAGGTGCAAAGGGCTTCTGACAGGCACCGCCGTCTATTCCCTGACCGACCCGACGTCCAAGACGGTATCGTCATTCTATTACGACTACCAGGGCCGCCTGATCCAGAGCCACCGCAAGGAGGCGCTTGGCGGGGCCGGGCATATTCATCAGTCCCTTACTTTCACGGGCAAGCCGTCTATGACAAGGGAAACGGTCGCGCTTCCGGATGGCCGCATTGATTCGCTGGTAACAGTGAGGTCTTATGACGGACAGGAGAGACTGGTCTCGGAGACGACATCGCTGAACGGCAGGTCGCAGTCCGTGTCCTATGGGTATGATGAGATAGGCCGGATGACAGGGCGGATATATGGCACAGAGGCTAATCCGTCAACATTGACTGAGACCCTGTCCTATAATATTCGTGACCAGTTGACCGGATTGAATTCCAGTGTGTTCAGCATGACTCTCCGGTATCAGGAGCCGACACTTGGATCCGTCCCGAAGTATAATGGGGGCATTTCCGAGTGGGAATGGAATCACGGTGCGGGAGCTGAGACAAACGCCTGGTCGTTATCATACGATGGCGTTGGCCGCTTGACGGACGCGCGGAGATTTGTCAGTGGCGTGCAAACTAATTCATTCAGTGAGCGGTCCATCACATATGACAGGAACAGTAATGCCTTGACCTTGACCAGATACGGGGAGAACGCGGCAACCCCGGAGGAGATATTGGCGTATTCGTACGACGGCAACTTGTTGAGTGGCATCTCCAACACCGGCGCGTCCGGTGGCGGAGGCTCCTTTACCCACGACACTAACGGCAACCTGACCCGTGACGGCCTCTCTATGCTCGACATCGATTACAATGACCGGAACCTAACAAGCCGCATTTCATCCGGCGGGGCCACTTTGGCGGAGTATGAATATCTTGCTGATGGCACGAAGTTGCGTGCTGTGGACGGCAGTGGCAACGGCTATCAGTACAGAGGTTCCTTGATATACACCCAGACCGCTGGTCAATCGGGCACTCCGGTTATAACCCTTGACTGCGCCTTGACCTCCGCCGGCAGGATCGTACGAGAGAACACCGATGATGGTTCGTCCACCTATAAGGTTCAGCACTATCTCCGCGATCACCTTGGCAGTGTCCGTTCCGTCATCGATGGCGACACTGGTACGGTCATAGAGACCAATGACTACTACCCGTTCGGCAAGCGTATTCCGGTCACAAATTCGGTCGCTGAGCCCGTCGAAGCGACCACTCAATCCGCAACCTCTCCAGATCGCTGGCTCTTCTCCAGCAAGGAGTCCCAGTCCTTCCTGAACGCCAGCATCCCTCTCCTTGACTTTGGTGCCAGGATGTACAACCCTGTCATCGCCCGCTGGACAGCTTCCGACCCTCTGTCCGAGAAGTATCACGGCATCAGTCCGTATGCCTACTGCCTCGGCAATCCGATAAGTATCATCGACCCTAACGGGATGGACATCTGGACAATGGATGAAAAAGGAAATGTGGTATGGGTAAAGGAAAGTGATGACCACCGGCTTTATTATATGAATAATGATGGCCTATTGTCTGATGACTATGTCTCGGTCTCTGACCGGAGCATCCTTGACGATCTGACCAAAACAGAGGCCAAGGTGGATGGAGGGGCGAAGGTAAGCAGCCATACCTCAAAGACCGGAATCAATGACATATTCAAGGTGTTCAAATTCGCGTCTGACAAAACAAAAGTCGAGTGGGCTGTTCATCGTAATGGTGACACATACACAATTGGAACAGGACATAATTCATATAGTGCGTCTTCGTGGGAGGATTATGCCAAGAATAAGCCTAATGCCACGGTTCATTCTCATCCTGGCATAGACATCGGTAATGAAATCAGTTCTATGGGATATGGCACAAACTACTATAATACTGATCAAAGAAATGTAATTGATGATGTGGAACAGAATGGGCGAATAACCAGAAAAAGTTATGTCTATTTTCCTAACTCAAGTAGACTATATTATGTTGGGTATTATAACGCCTCCTTTATTAGACCCATCAGAAGTTACAAAAGTTTTTATTTTGGAACGTTAAATAATAAATAATGAAACTCTACTCAGTATTCGTAGTTATGGCTATGATCGGTTGCCTTCAGATGTGCGGCAACCCAGCTCGTCATTCAGAGGTAAATAGAATTATCGACATAAGAGATAGCTGTTCGAAATTAGAAAGAATCTTCAAATCCGACAGACTTCAAGACTCTTTGGAAAGTTTTTTTGAATTGGTTGATACCAGTGATTTCTTTATCCTTGCATTGCCGGGTAAAAAATATCACAGAGTTCAGGATTCAATTCATTCCAGAGATGTTATAACTGTTTCATTTATTGTCAACAATAAGGATACAATCATAAGTTTTGCCGGTCGACATGGTGTAGCCCCACCTATGAGCATAGGAATGGGGAAGATATTTTTTAATGATAGAGAAGATATTGGTGCCAAATATGTCAACAAGACCTTGGTCGCAGTAAACAGTCACGGACACATTCCGCTAGATCGATTCTTGGACAGCCAGTTTATAGATAGTTTGGATTATAAATTATATATTGACCGATATTGCAGTTACATGGATGTGGCTGGGGGTATAATACCTTACCTGAGAATTTATGTTATAAATGGGGACAGTTTGCGGGTGGAATTTACAAACGACAAGAATATCGAGTGTTTGGACACTGTAATAAACTCGCTCATAGCCCAATGATAATATTGCAGAGTTCCGCATTCATTGTAGAAATCCCAAAAGACACAGAGACAACAATTGCTTCGATGGTTGACAAGTCTAGTAGAATCACAGTCACAGTTACCTCTCCGAATCGCTGGCTCTTCTCCGGCAAGGAGTCCCAGTCCCTCCTGAACGCCAGCATCCCTCTCCTCGACTTCGGCGCCAGGATGTACAACCCGGCCATCGCCCGCTGGACCGCCGCCGCCCCTCTGTCCGAGAAGTATTACGGCATCAGTCCGTATGTCTACTGTGCTAATAATCCTATATTGTTTACGGATATAGCGGGGAATAGTTATTCTGAATTTGATGTAGAAGGCAATTATAAGCGAACAGTAGATGATAATTGGTGGCACAACCTATGGCATGGACGAACTGGTCGAATTGTAAATGATCATAATGAAGTTATCCTGTCGTTTAAGTTTGCTGATCCAAAAAACGATGTAAAGGACCTTAAGAATGGTACTTTGCAAAAAATACAATTCGTTGAGGAAAAGGACGTTGTCTCAATGCTTTCTAAGGCTGGAGTTTTTGACGAGAAGAATAAAACGGCCAATAACACATTACTGGACAGATACTCGTATGTTTTACATGAAGGGAAAGGTGGCCATAAAATGGACTTTTCATATAATGCAATTCCTGATCAATATGAAGGTGTTTCCACGGATCCTTTGGATGCCCCAAGTCCGGTATTATTTTTGATTGATGGAGTGGCACATAACCACATGAATTTTGGCAATTTCTTATTTGGGGCCGGAGGAAAAGCGTTAGGGCTTACATCTTTTGAATTAAGAATGGGAGCGCAGTTTAATAGTATTTTCAATCCAGGTTCTAATAATTATAAACCACAGTTCGATTCTAATGATGATCAGTTTTCTATTAGAATGGGAGTGCGCCATGCCAGACAGCATCATTATAAAGAGATGTACTATAGGGCATATTCACAGAAACCATATTAGTTATGTCAAGCGTTTCTAAATGTGGTAAGGCTTTTGTCACAACTGTCTTATCAATTGTTATAGTCGTTTTACTTGTAAGAACTGTAAATCACCAAAAGAGAGAGGCTTTTGTTCATGATCTGATCAGAAGGCTTGACACGACGGAGTCTCCGTTTCCGAAGAACACAGTCGTTTTTGTGCGAAGCGGGAACATGAGTGAGATTACTGTCTTTGTCAAATCTCAGAACTATGACAACAATCATTCTGGTTATTACATAGTAGATATAAATCGGCATGATCATTCCATATTGACAACAGAAGGATGGACATTGGGTACTTCAACATCAATGGAAGACACAAGCGCCCTTCAAAATATAGCAATGCAATTTAGCAAATATTGCGTGCCCAGGATTGATGTAGATCTTGCAGGGAACATTATGGTGTATTTGGATGACGTTGAAACGTTAGGACTTATAAAAATCTTAGACATAAACTATATTCATATCGGAGACAAGACATTGAGCCATATAGATGGTAATTGGTACAAATGTAGATAAAAGAATAGTTGTGCGGCAATGAGAGAAGAAATGTATTTGCAGGAATGCTTATCTTGTAGTCATAAACCTGCGAAAATTAGAGCGCAAGATAGGCAAAACACCGGCGGAGCCACTTTGGCTGAGTATGAATATCTTGCTGACGGCTCAAAACTGCGCGCGTTGGACGGCGGCGGCAACGGCTACCAGTACAGAGGTTCCCTGATATACACCCAGACCGCAGGTCAATCAGACTCTCCGGTTATAACCCTTGACTGCGCCCTGACCTCCGCCGGCAGGATAGCCCGTGAGACCTCCGCCGCCGGCACGGTCTCCTATAGGCCGCTCATCCACCTCTGTGACCACCTCGGCAGTGTCCGCTCCGTCATCGACGGTGACACCGGTACGGTCGTCGAGACGAATGATTATTACCCGTTCGGCAAGCGGATTCAGGTAACTGCTCCGGTCTCCGAACCTGTTGGAGGGTCACTATATGCCGCGGAGCCAGCAGTCGCCGCGGTAGCCCCGGCAACCTCGGTGGCCTCCACATCCTCCCCGAACCGCTGGCTCTTTTCCGGCAAGGAGTCCCAGTCCATCCTGAACGCCAGCATCCCTCTCCTCGACTTCGGCGTCAGGATGTACAACCCGGCCATCGCCCGCTGGACCGCCGCCGACCCGCTGTCCGAGAAGTACCACGGCATCAGTCCGTATGTCTATTGCCTCGGGAATCCAATCAGTCACATAGACGATGATGGCCAGATGCCTCAGGTGGTTGTCGGTGCACTGATAGGAGCGGCAGTCGGCGGCATAATCGCAGCTGCGGAGGGAAAGAACTGGCGAGAGATCGGTGGAGCCGCAGTGGGTGGAGCCGTCGAAGGCGCGCTGGTTTCTGCGACAGGAGGGATGTCATTGTTGGGTTCTAAGGCGGTAGCGACTGTTCTCTCTGCAGGTGCGGCAAGTGCGGCGGGGAGTACAGCTAGTCAGATAATAGGTGAAGGAAGTGTAGCTGTTAAACAGGTTACAACTGATGCTGGTATGGGAATGGCTTTTGGCGGAATAGGAAAAATGGTTTTCAAGAATGTAGCAACTAGTGTAGGAGATAGAATTGCCACGGAGGCGCAACAAAAATATACCTCAAAAGCCGTACGATCCTCGGTTGAGAAAGAAGTGAAGAAAGAGATGAGGATGTCCGGCATAAATATAGGTGGCAAGTCCGGATCGAGGAAGGTCAAGCTTGAAGTTGATGATCGCCTTGTCACTCAAAGGGATTTTGAGTTCTCCATAGCAAATGCGATAAGGAATACAAAAGTCGGAGATATCGCGAATGATGTGGCAGCTCATAAGGTCAGTCTTTTGATATATAACAAAGACGAATGAAACCATATATTATTGACGACAGAGACATAGTTACAGCAAATGTGAAGTGCATTATTTTCTATACTACGCTTTTTGCCATTATGTATAAAGGGTGGTTGGAATATAAAGGTCGCACTATTACTATAATATTGGGTTTGATGGTGGCCAAATTAGTCATCTCCAGCGTCATCGCCTCAATAAGGCACTTGAAAAGATATTATAGGACAAGACATCAATATTTGAGAATCGACAAGGAAGGAATATTCATGTATGATGGTGAGGGAATAATCGTCACGGTTGGATGGGAGCAGGTGAAAGAAATAGATTTTTGCCGTAACAAGGAGAATTCCAAGACGGCTGATTTATGCGTCTATATTTATCTTGACAACGGTGGTGTCCGTATATTTAGTCTGGAAAAGTACATTGACGGGATCAATATTTACGCGCTTCGCCGAGCCTTCCGCCATTTTTCAAACAGGCCTGACATAGTTAAAAAGCGGAACTTGATTATAATCTGAGCGTGTCCGACAGTATGATACATTATATAAAAGTTGCTTCAATGGTTGACAAGCCCTGCAGAACCACACATACAGTGATCTCTCCGAACCGCTGGCACTTCTCCGGCAAGGAGAATCAGTCGTTCCTCGGCGCGGGCATCCCTTTCCTCGACTTCGGCGCCAGGATGTACAACCCGGCCATCGCCCGCTGGACCGCCGCCGACCCGCTGTCCGAGAAGTACTACGGCATCAGTCCGTATGTCTATTGCCTCGGGAATCCAATTGTAAATATAGATGTTAAAGGCGATTCTGTCAGGGTGTACATTGAAACTGTAGGGTTAGGACATACTTGGATAAGTGCAGGTGAGGGCGATGAAATGGTGGTATATACTTATGGAAGATATGACCATACATATAAAGGAAATGTATTATCAGATGGTCCTGGTGTACTTGTTCGTTTATCGGGAGATAAGGCCAAAGAATTCAATGACTACAAGCAATCAGAAGGGAAGATGTCTATTTTTACTTTGACGGATGTAAAGGATAATGACATAATGAATATTGCAAATGAGTTGTTTGATAGTTCCGGGCAACTTCCTAGTGAAAGGAGTAAACGATATGCAAATGATACAGATGCGCATATCATTGACGAATATAGTCTGCTTAATAACAATTGTACGACATTTGTATCGGATTTGATTAAAATGAGTGGTTCGAAAGTACTCAACTACCAGCGCGTGATATATGCAAGTCCAATTGGGAGTCCGATAACCATACCATCTACACATAGGTTTGTTAACCCGCGTTCAATGAAATCGTATCTAAGTAACAAATTGAGGAAATAGCTATGAGAAAATGGATTAAAATCATATGGCTAATAATATCAGTAATAGCGTTTATATTGGTGATATTAATGATAATAAATACTTTGGTAAGTTATAAATATGAGATATCAGAAAGAATGATTCTGGGAAATATGATGCGTGGTTTTGATTCTGTACCTATAGAGGTCGCTGCAGGGTATCTGAATGGGACACTTCTTGTTTTAAAAGGTTTTGTACTATACGTAGGGATCAATATCTTATTTATTACCATCACATTATTTGTCAAAAACGATAGGAAATAATAATGTTTTACGATAAGTGGCAGCCGGAACTAATTGATTATATGACTAATGCTAGAAATGGCCATAAATATGACTTTAAAGTCAGCAATGGGGAGTCTACGTCTATCCTCGGATCCAAACCAGATCCTTATCGTGGTATGCCGATAGGCAAAGGCTCTGATGAGAAAAACATATACGCTTCTGCAAGAGATATCGGTAATATTGCCGCCGGCTATGTTGCCGGGGCTAATGGAATAGGAAGGATATCCGCAAGAGCAGCTTTTGATGGCTGCCAAATACTGTCCAATATACTCAGTTCAAGTATTTCAGACAACATAAAGACAGGTTTTCGACGGGAAAGCCTATCGACAAGAGTTCCTGAATATTATGGATGGACAAGAGGGTATCTTAATTATAACCATAAACGCAGAATTAACTGGTATTTATATGACAAATAGCGTGACACACGTGATACCAAAGATAGCAAGAATATGCGGTTACGGCATAACCGCCTTGACAGTTGCGTTTTTACTTGAGATGGTCTTTGAGATCATGTATGAGAATCTCTGTAAAACGGTCGAATATAACGGAGTCTATTACTTACCAAGCATTGACACATATATGGAGATATGTTATGGCGCGAAGGACACTTGTGCTTTAATCTATTTTGAGCGTGGAACCATGCCTGAACATTCAAGTTGCTCAGACATCCTGCAAATCAGCAAGAGTAGGAACGGACCTTCGAAGAATCAGAAAGGCTATTGTGATCTTCAACTTTTTTTCACACAATCCAATACTTGTTACATCTCGTGCAACGAACCATGGCGGGGGGAATCATTGTCTTTGATTTCTAATGGACATGACAAAAGGAAGGTATCCAATAATAAAGTATCCTTTATTCTTAAACACCCTGATTTATATGAAGTACAAAGCCATTTCAGAGATTCATGCAAGGTGGCTGTTTTCTTGAGCAATGAACTCCAGACGGCCAATGTCGCTTATAAAGGCAGCCTATATGGGGAGAATCTTTCAACAGTTAAAGAACGAAAAGTATCACGATTTGGGTTCTTTCTGTCAAGCATGGCGCAAGTTGTTGATTAAGGGAATATTAGCATATTGATCATAATGAAAAAGAGCGGAATAGCCAAATTGTTGGTTTTCATTATCGCAGTCCTATATTTATTTAATAGTTGGGGCGGGAGAGAAAGCATGTACTATATCCCTTCGGAAGAGTTATACATAAGCGTTTGCTTATCACCTATTTCCAACAACTATTATCTTTTCTTCAACAAAGATCACATCTCGGGTCCAACTACTGCGACCAACTGGATAAGATGCAAGAATTATGGCAGGAATCAGTTCCTTACATTACAGTTTGTCCCGACTGCTCCTGACTATGTCTATAATTGGATGCACAGGAGTTTTCCCGCTCAAGGGTTCAGCAAAAAGCCAAATGGTTCGAATATCATCTATATTCAAGGCGGAGTGGATGCGATAACAAAAGTTCATAGTGAATCGTTAAGATTTATGCTGTTTCATTCTGTTGAGAATTGGTCAGGTCCACGAGAGTTCCCTGAATATAATATAGGGGATTATCCTAATTACAATAATCCGGATTTCGAGTTACTAATGTACGATGACAGGTCGCCATATAACACTATCAATATTATCAAATTGACACCGATATGGAGTAAAAGGTTATCAAAAACAGGTTGGATCCGTAAAGTTTTTCGAAATGAATGGAATCATCGTAAATAACGATCATAGTGGAAGAAATTGTGCCAACAAGACGATGATCCTTTCGGCAGGCAACGGGCTGAGCGCCTCCAACACGGTAAGTTATGCGTATGACAGTATCGGCAAGCTTGGCTTGAACCCCAGTTACAATCATCTGAACCTTACAGGTGAGATCGGTGCCGCTTCCGGAGACCAGCGTCACTACACGCACGTCTATGACGGCACGAAGCTGCGCGCCGTTATAGACGGCGACACCGGTACTGTCGTCGAGGCCAGCGACTACTACCCGTTCGGAAAGCGGATTCAGGTGACTGCTCCGGCCTCCGAACCCGTTGGAGGGTCACAATATGCCGCGGAGCCAGCAGTCGCCCCGGTAGCCCAGGCAGCCCCGGCAACCTCGGTGGCCTCCACATCCTCCCCGAATCGCTGGCACTTCTCCGGCAAGGAGAATCAGTCGTTCCTCGGCGCCAGCATCCCTTTTCTCGACTTCGGCGCCAGGATGTACAACCCGGCCATCGCCCGCTGGACCGCCGCCGACCCGCTGTCCGAGAAGTACTACGGCATCAGCCCGTATGTCTATTGTGCTATCACAACGGTTGTTGGATTCATACGTTTGCTGACAAGTGATTTCTGTGTTGTCAGGGTATGCCATTCATAAATTTGGCAAATCTGTTTGCTGGATGCTTTGTAAATTGAAGAATTATCCGTAAATTTGCAGCCCCAAATGTTTGGGGGAAACATAAATATTAGATTTACAATCATTTATGCCTACAATTCAACAATTAGTTCGCAAAGGACGCGTTGACATTGTCTATCAGAGCAAGTCACGCGCGTTGGAAGCTTGTCCTCAGAAGAGGGGCGTATGTCTTCGTGTCTACACGACGACCCCTAAGAAGCCTAACTCAGCGATGAGAAAGGTTGCCAGGGTACGCCTTACCAACTCTAAAGAGGTCAATGCCTACATTCCAGGCGAGGGACACAACCTTCAGGAGCACAGCATCGTGCTGGTCCGCGGAGGTCGTGTGAAGGATCTCCCTGGTGTGCGTTACCACATCCTTAGAGGAGCTTTGGACACCGCTGGCGTGGAAGGAAGGACACAGTCCCGTTCCCTCTACGGAGCCAAGAGGCCGAAGAAATCTAAGAAGTAGTCCGTTTCATTAATCTTTATCACCTTTAATTTTTACTCACAATGAGAAAATCGAAGCCTAAAAAGAGGATTCTACTTCCTGATCCTAAGTTTCACGATGTCGAGGTAACCCGTTTCGTGAACAATCTTATGTTGCAGGGGAAGAAGAGTATCGCGTATTCAATTTTTTACGATGCCATTGACATGGTAGGCGAGAAGATGAAGGATTCTGACAAGGCTCCTCTAGATATCTGGAGGAAGGCACTCGAAAACGTTACCCCTCAGATCGAGGTCAAGTCACGTCGTGTAGGAGGTGCAAACTTCCAGGTGCCTACCGAGTTGCGTCCGGAAAGGAAAGTCTCGCTCTCAATGAAGAACATGATCAACTTCGCCCGCAAGCGTTCCGGCCACTCGATGGCAGAAAAACTTTGTGCAGAGATCGTTGCCGCCTATAATAACGAGGGTGGTGCATTCAAGAGAAAAGAGGATATGCACAAGATGGCTGAGGCCAACAAGGCATTCGCCCACTTCCGTTTCTAATTTTATTCGCAGATGGCTGCTAAAAGAGATCTTACTTACACAAGAAACATCGGCATCATGGCTCACATCGATGCCGGCAAGACGACCACATCCGAGCGTATTCTGTACTACACCGGAAAGACACACAAGATCGGTGAGGTACATGAAGGAGCTGCCACAATGGACTGGATGGTTCAGGAGCAGGAGAGAGGAATCACCATCACTTCCGCCGCCACCACCGCATTCTGGCACTACAACGGTCACGTTTATCAGATCAACCTGATCGACACTCCGGGTCACGTCGACTTCACCGTTGAGGTGGAGCGTTCGCTCCGTGTGCTCGACGGAACTGTCGCTACTTTCTGCGCTGTCGGACGCGTTCAGCCTCAGTCAGAGACTGTTTGGCGTCAGGCGGACAAGTACGGCGTTCCGAAGATCGCGTACGTGAACAAGATGGACCGTGTCGGCGCTGACTTCCTCGCTTGCGTTGAGGAAATCTACACCAAACTCGGTGCCAAGGCTGTTCCTATTTGTCTCCCTATCGGAGCGGAGGACAAGTTCAAGGGCATCATCGACCTCGTTTCCCGCAAGGCATATTACTATGACTCTGGCGAGGAACTGGTCAACTATGAAATAAAGGACGTTCCGGAGGACATGGCCGGAGAAGTCGAGAAATGGAGAGACAAACTCGTCGAGGCTGCCGCCGAATGTGACGAGGCTCTCATGGAGAAGTATTTTGAGAATCCTGACTCCCTCACCGAGGAGGAGATCATCGCCGCCCTTCGCAAGGGTACGATCTCTATGCAGATCGTTCCAGCATGCTGCGGTTCCTCTTTCAAGAACAAGGGTGTCCAGTTCCTCCTTGACGCCGTGATGCGTTACCTTCCTTCTCCTCTTGACAAGGGCGTCGTCAAGGGTACTGATCCTAAGACCGGGGAGGAAGAGGATCTTCTTCCAGACGCAAACCAGCCGTTCTGCGCTCTCGTGTTCAAGATCGCCACGGATCCGTTCGTCGGCCGTCTTGCCTTCATGAGGGTCTACTCGGGACGTGTTGACGCCGGTACCTATGTCTATAATGTCCGTACCGGAAAGAAGGAGAGAATCGCGCGTCTGTACCAGATGCACTCCAACCACCAGAACCCTATTGAGTTCGTCGAGGCCGGAGACATCTGCGCGGCTGTGGGATTCAAGGATCTCCGTACCGGAGACACCATCTGCAACGAGGATCATCAGATCGTGCTCGAATCTATGGAATTCCCTGATCCTGTTATTGGTATCGCTGTCGAGCCTAAGACCCAGGGCGACCTGGACAAGCTTGGCATCGCCCTTGGCAAGCTCGCTGAGGAAGACCCAACCTTCACGGTGAGGTCAGACCACGAGACCGGCCAGACAGTCATCAGCGGAATGGGTGAGCTTCACCTTGACATCATCGTGGACCGTCTCCGTCGTGAGTTCGGTGTCGAGATCAATCAGGGCGCTCCACAGGTCAACTACAAAGAGGCCATCACCGCTACAGTTCAGCATCGTGAGGTCTTCAAGAAGCAGACCGGTGGCCGTGGTAAGTTCGCCGACATCATCGTCGAGATCGGCCCTGCCGATGAGGGCGTTACCGGACTTCAGTTTGAGAACCAGGTCAAGGGTGGTAATATTCCTAAGGAATTCATCCCTTGCATCGAGAAGGGCTTCAAGGCTGCTATGTCCAATGGCGTTCTCGCTGGTTATGAGGTTCAGTCAATGAAGGTTACTGTACTCGATGGCTCATTCCACCCTGTCGATTCAGACCAGCTTTCTTTCGAAATGGCCGGCCGTCTGGCATTCCGCCACGCCTGCCCGAAGGCAAAGCCTGTTCTCCTTGAGCCTATCATGTCCCTTGAGGTTGTTACTCCTGAGGACTACATGGGTGACATCGTGGGTGACCTCAACCGTCGCCGCGGTCAGATCCAGGCAATGGATTCAACCGCCAACGGCGCGAGGATCGTAAGAGCCTTCGTTCCGCTTGCCGAGCAGTTCGGTTATGTGACGGTTCTTAGAACCTTGTCATCCGGCCGCGCGACCAGCACGATGACCTTCGACCACTATGCTGAGGTTCCTGCCAACTTGGCTAAGGATGTTATCGAGAAGAGTGGCTACAAGCTCTCTGACGATGACGAGTAGTGAAAGTGTTTAATCGTAATTAAGTATTTTTGATATGAGTCAAAAAATCAGAATAAAACTCAAATCATTCGATCACATGCTGGTTGATAAGTCAGCCGCTAAGATCGTGGACACAGTGAAGGCTACTGGTGCTAAGGTTAACGGTCCTATTCCGCTTCCTACCAACAAGAAGATCTTCACGGTGAACCGCTCGACCTTCGTCAACAAGAAGTCCCGCGAGCAGTTTGAGCTTTGCGCCTACAGCAGGCTTCTGGACATCGACGACAGCAATGCTAAGACAGTCGACGCTCTCATGAAGCTTGAGCTTCCTTCAGGCGTTGAGGTTGAGATCAAAGTCTGAGAATTCAGATTGATGGCCGGGCGGTCAAGTGACCGTCTCCGTCCAAAGTAATACGCCCGGCTTCAATGCCGGGAACCGGTCCCATAGCTCAGTTGGTTAGAGCATCTGACTCATAATCAGGGGGTCGTAGGATCATGCCCTACTGGGACCACATAATAGCGGGAGGCGCAAAAACTTGCGCCTCCCGCTATTATGTTTCATGTTCAACACCCGGTCACTTTGACAGCCCCATGGGCGAGGTGTTTATCGGTTTTGATTACTTGACTTTGAGTGGCAGGGGAGTGAGGTCGGTGTCGGCGGAGGAGGAGCCTATGAGGATTGTGAAGTCGCCCGGCTCTACTGTCCATTTTTCGGAGGCTCCCCAGCATTGGAGCATTTCGGGGCTGATCTCGAACTCGACTTTGGCGCTTTCGCCGTTCTTCAGGCTGATGCGGCGGAATGCCTTCAGTTCCTTGACCGGACGGGTCACGGAGCCATATTCATCACGGATGTAGAGTTGGACTACTTCGTCGCCGTCGTACGGACCGCGGTTGGAGACGGTCACGCTGGCCTTGAGCGATTCGTTTAGGCCGATCTCTGACTTGGAGAGTGCGGCTTCGGAATATTCAAAAGCGCTGTAGCTCAGGCCATAGCCGAATGGCCAAAGGGCTCCTGTCTCGGAGGTGGCGAAGAGGCGGGAGTACTGCGAGTGCTTGTGGTTGTAGACTGTCTGGACCTGACCGACGTTGCGAGGCACGGTCACCGGCAGCTTGCCGGAAGGGTTGACCTTGCCGGTCAGCACCTCGGCGATCGCCTGGCCGCCCATCTGGCCTGGCTCCCAGACGTTCAGAATGGCGTTGGCATTGTCCTTTGCCCAGCCGATGCTGAGCGCCCTGCCGGTCATCAGCACGACAACGGTCGGCTTCCCGGAAGCCACTACGGCCTGAAGTAGAAGCTCCTGCATTCCCGGCAGACTGAGATCGTCACGGTCGCAGTTCTCGCCGCAGGTGCGGCCAAAGGCTGAATATCTCTGCGAGTTCTCCCCGACCACCACGATGTTCACGTCAGCTGCGGAGGCCTTAAAGCGAGCCATCTGGATACCTTTCGCATCAACATTCGTGATCTTGCCACCGAAACAGAGCGTGTCGATCGAGACACCAGGCATGGCGGTCTTAAGTCCGTCCAACACTGTGATTACATCCTTGCCTGATTGTGGCACCGCCCAGTCTCCGAGAATTGTCTGGCTGTCGGCGTTCGGCCCGACGACGAAGATCCGGCGAGGGGATTTCAGAGGAAGAGAGCCGTCGTTCTTCAGCAGCACAAGGCTCTGGCGCGCTGCCTCAAGGGCTGTCTGACGATGCTCCGCGGCTCCTTCCAGTACCTCAGGAATCTCCGGAACCGGTTTCTCGAACAGTCCGAGGGCGAACTTCACGGCCAGAATCTTGCCGGCGGCCTGGTCGATGCGGGACTCCGGAATCCTGCCGGATTTCACGGCTGCGACCACCGCGTCGAAGTACTTGTCTCCCTGCATGTGCATGTCGATTCCCGACTCTACGGAGACCACGAACGCCTCGGTGGAGTCCGGAACCCAGTGATGCATAGAATGAAGCCTCTCGATGTCCATCCAGTCGCTTACAACGAAACCATCGAATCCAAGCTCGTCCCGGAGCAGGTCATTGAGCAGCCAGCTGTTGCCGTGGCAAGGGATGCCGTTGATCTCATTGTGCGCTGCCATCACCGTGCCGACTTTCGCTTCCTTGACGGCAGCCATGAAAGGCGGCAGGTATAGCTCGCGGAGCTTGCGCTCGGAGATGTCCATCGGCGCCGCGTTCAGTCCGCCGGCCGGCTCGCCACCGGCGATCAGGTGCTTGGCGCAGGCCACGACGTGATTTCCTGAATATTCTCCGTCACGTCCCTGGAGTCCCCAGATGGCATATTTCCCCATCTCGGAGGTCAGGAAGGCATCCTCGCCGAACGTCTCGCCCATCCTTCCCCACCGGGCGTCACGGGCGATGTCCAGATTAGGAGCGAATGTCCAGAAGAGTCCTCTCTGGCGCATCTCAAGTGCGGTCTCCTCACCGATTTTCTCCATCAGTTGAGGATTGAAAGTGGAGGCCATGTTGATGTTCGTAGGGTAGACCGTGCATCCCTCGATCAGGGCGTTGCCGTGGATCGCGTCGATCCCAAGCAGCAGCGGAATCCCCAGCCTGCTTTCCTGGGCCATCTTTTGAAGCGCGACAGCCTCGTCGGAAGTCATCACGTGGAGGAAAGCCCCGACCTCGCCCCTGCGGACCTTGTCGGAGAGATCCTTGTTGCCCAGATTCTCGTCAGTCGCGTCGATGTTCTTCCTGGCCGATCCCTTCCCCGGCTCCACATAGCACGGTGCCACGTACTGGCACATCTGTCCGACCTTCTCCTCAAGTGTCATCTCCTTAAGCAGCAGCGCCGCCCTATGGTCTGGCGTCAGTGAAGCGTCGCTCCAGTCCTTCAGCGAGCACGACACCATCGCCACCGCAAGACCTAACGCTATTACAAATCTTTCAATATTCTTCATTCGTCGTTATTTATTCAAAATAATTTAGCCACCTCATTTCTTATTGTAGACTTGACTTCATCCCAATCCACAGGAACAATCATGTCAGGCATTGGATCGCTCTCGGCATCGTCGAAGTAGGAAAGACTTTTAATGGAAGTAAACAATTGGGCGTCAGAATATTTCTGCCGGTATAGCTCTATCAGTTCCTTCAGGGAGTATCGCTTAAGCAAGAAATAGTAATCAATGAAGTCCTTTTTGGTCCCCCTGTTGGTGATTGCGGACAATTTCATGGCGGCGATGTCTTTAATGCCGGCAAGAACAACACCTTCCGCACTCACTGGATTGTCTATCCAACCGTATGGGTAAGAGACAATATCAACCTTGACACCATCAACGACAAGAAACCTCGTCATTCTGGAAGACGAAACAGGTGTCACCGTTGAAAATTCTGATAGTATGGTGGTAAGTTCCTCCAGCGAGGTCTCAAAATTGCCGAAGAAGTCAAGGTCAATGGATTTTCTGTGACCTAATTGCAATGCCAAAGCGGTCCCGCCGACAAGCCTTGTGTTGTTGAACTCATCCAAAGACTGTATCTTTTTCAGAAGTGTCAGAGTGTCTGGGCTGATGGTTTCGAGGTGAAGCATCTGAACGTTTTCTTTGGCGTGGACGAAATGCAGGAAATAAATGACAAAGCTTTGGGATCCAATGTCCGGAGTCCTTGTGCCACCCTCACGATCCTTTCTAGTCCGTACTTTGACACAAGTTGCCTCCAGTCACTCATCTGGCCAAATTCCAAAACACGTTTGATGACATAGGACTCATTGGCGTCAAGGTCTATTGAGTCTTTGCGAACATCCCAAAACAGATAATCGGAAAACAGATTTATGTCGTCATTATTTTTCATTTTGACAAATATAGTGATTCCGCGGCAAAATACGGCTGTAATAAAGCTGGCAAAACTAACCCAAATCATTTGGTAATCATTAAAAAATAACTTGAACAAGTTGTATGTCTTTATGGTCTATAGTTCTTTTCTCATCAGTCATGTGCCACCGGCACACTCCTTCTTCCAAAAGAAATCTATCCTCATAAATCTGACACAAAATTTAGTTCAACTTATTTTTTAACGCTTACTAAAAATTATCTTACGTTAATTACGACTTTGTCGCCCACGTCTACCTTCCCGGCTGACAGACAGACCATTCCGTCCTCGTAGGTCCAATCCTGAACGGCGGCGCCGTTAAGCGAAACCGAAGCCGGACGCGAATCCCTCTGGATGCGGAAGGAATATTCCCGCTCCGAAGGCATTCCCTTGAACGATCCCTGAACCGGGTTCACAACAACATCTACACCGCCATCCCTCTCATGCGACTCGAACAGCGTCGAGGCGATACCGCCGTTCTCATATTCATAAGACTCTCCGTCGTCGTCAAGCATCGTGTACGCGCTGTCCCCGTGAGGATAGACTTTCAGGATGACGCGGTCGAACGGACGCGCCCCAAGATATTCAACATCAGGCTGCGTCGGAATGATCGCGCCCTCGCGGATGAAGAGCAGCCCCGCGCGGTTGGAAGGATATTCACGAGTGAAAGTCTCCCCCTGGCTGACAATCTTCTCGCCGCTCCAGGCGTCCGTCCAGGTTCCCTTCGGCAGGTAAATCTCGTTAGTGAATATTCCCACGCAGAAATTGTCGCCGAACATGTACTGGTAGGTCATGTCGTCGCAGTTGCGGTCGTCCGGGAAGCAAAGCGGCATGGAGCGCACGATCGGCATACCGTTCTGTGCGGCCTCAAGCGCCATCGAGTAGATGTATGGAGCCAATGAATATCTCAACTTCACGTAGAAACGGTAGATGTCCTGCTCTTCTTTCGCATAGTAGAACGGATGCATCATCGAGAACCAGCTGTTTATCTGCACCCAAGGCAGGAACAGACCGAAATGAAGCCCCTGCATCTCAAGCTCGCGCGGAACGCTCATCACGTCGCAGGAGGTGTTGAGGAATCCGCTCATGCCGAGGTTGAGCTGGTCGTACAGAGCGGTTTTGCCACCGCCGTTGTCGCCGGAGGTCGAAGCTGTCCAGTGCTGTGTCCCGGACCAACCGCCGCAGTAGTGATGCCAGGTACGCTTGCCGTTGTACTTACGGCCAAGCTCACGCATCTGTTTCGGGAGAAGGACCTGATTGAGGTTGTGCATCTCCTTGTCGGTGCGTCCGTTGTAATATTCCCAGTTCGTGTGGTTGTCGATCGTTCGGGCAGGATCCAGCTTGAATCCCTCAACACCCTGATCCATGAACACGGTCAGGTGATCCATCCAATGCTCCTGGCCGGAAAGCTTGCCGCCCGTGCGCTCGGCGATAATGTCCTCCTCCTGGATGCTGAGGTCATACTCCTCGCAGAGCCAGAGTCCGAGGTGGAAGCCCATGGAGCGCAGCTTGCCGATGAAGAGGCGGTTGTGCATCGTCTTAGGGTACTGATCCTGAAGCCAATAAGGCTCCGGAGAGAACCTGTCGTAGTTCCATTTCTTCTTGGTCGAGAAATCGTAGCGCTTCTCCATCCACTGAGGCTCAAGCCAGAACACGTCGCAAGGCACGTCGAACTGGCGGAAGCGCACCGCGTCGTTGAGGATGTCGAACTGCTCCTCGCGCATGTTCGGTCCGAAGCAGAGTCCGTAGGCCCATTTCGGCAGGACATAGGTACGGCCCGTGACGAGGGTATATTCATTAAGGATAGCAGGCATGTCCTTGCCCATCATAAGGTAGAAGTCGGCCTCGTCGAAGGTGTTGATAATGTTGAACTTGCTCTTCTGCTGGTTACCGATGTCGAAGAAACTCTTGCGGGTTGAGTTGTTGTAGACTCCCCAGCCGCGCGAGCTCATCATGAACGGCATCGGAATCTCGGTTTGCTGGTAGGTCGTCCACATCCTGAGGAATTCGCCCCTGTGCTGGATGTGGTCGCGGCTGGTGCTGCCGCCGCCGTAGAAGCGCTCGCCGTCCTCCATGCTGATGCTGAGGATGCTGACCGCGTCCGCAGCCGGAATCTCGTGCTTGTCAACCTCTCCGAATTTCCCGTTGTCGTCGCCGATGATGCCTCCGCCGTTGTCAGCGACCTTCAGATCGGCGTATTTCTCGTTGATGAATGACCTCATCTCGCCGCAGAGCCCTTCCTTCTCAGGCAGGAACCTAACCTCACGGATCACCTTCCCGCCTTTGGCATCCTTCACGGTCATCACTCCCGTCTTCTTGTTGATGGCCAATGAATATTCCGAAGTCTTCAACGTCCAGACCCCTCCCTTGTCGGAAATGTCGGTCTTCACATCACTCCAGTCGGTCTTGATGAGCTCGTAGCGCTCCATCAGCGACTCGGTGAAATCCTTCCGGGGGGACACCTTGATCCTGAATATGCTCTCGGAGCAAGCCTCTACACTGACCGTGAGGCCATCATTGATCTTAACTTTGTGGGCAGGGTTCGCCTGGGCGAGAAGAGTCATCGCGCAGCAGGCGACGGCAAGCAGAATTTTCTTCATTCGTCGTAGTGGTTTATTTATTCCTATTTTATTCTGTAAATATACGAGTTTTTTCCCTTGCCCCGTGCGTTATCCGGGTAAAATGTTGTGTTGGTTTTGATTCCGGTCGATCTGACATCTCTGGCAACAAAAAAAACCGGTCGAGGTTCGTCCCCGGCCGGTTGTTTATGTTCATTGGTGATGAAGGAACCGCTAGAGTTCGCTCATTTCCTGTTCGTACTCATCCTTGCGTCCGACGATGATATCCTGGAACTCCTTCTGACCGGTACCGGCCGGAATGAGATGACCGCAGATGACATTCTCCTTGAGACCTTCGAGGTGATCGACACGGGCTCTGATGGCCGCCTCGCTGAGAACCTTGGTTGTCTCCTGGAATGATGCCGCGGAGATGAAGCTGTTGGTCCTGAGGGCCGCCCTGGTGATACCCTGAAGCACGAGCTTCGCGGTGGCAGGATTCGCCTCGCGGACAGCCATCATCTTCTTGCCCTGCCTTTCGAGGGAGGAATTCTCGTTTCTCATGTCGCGGGCATCGATGATGTCGCCCTGTATGTAGCGCTGAGAATCCGCCGCGTCGATGACGAAGTACTTGCCGAAGATTCTGTCGTTGGCATCCATGAAGTCCCACTTGTCCACAAGCTCCTCATTGAGCAATTCGGTGTCTCCCGGATCGGTGATCTGGACTTTGCGCATCATCTGGCGTACGATGATCTCAAAGTGCTTGTCGTTGATCTTCACACCCTGCAGACGGTAGACGGCCTGGACTTCGTTGACGATGTAGTCCTGAGCCTTTACAGGTCCAAGGATGTTGAGGATGTCGGTAGGGGAGACTCCTCCGTCCGAAAGCCTTGTGCCGGCCTTCACGTAGTCGTTCTCCTGAACCAGGATCTGCTTTGTCAGAGGCACGAGATAGTGCTTCTCGACACCGGACTTGTTCTTGACAATGATCTCGCGGTTTCCTCTCTTGATCTTGCCCATGAGAACCTCACCGTTGATCTCCGCAAGTATCGCAGGAGCGGACGGGGTTCTGGCCTCGAAGAGTTCGGTGACCCTAGGAAGACCTCCGGTGATGTCGCTTGACTTACCGATGGCACGAGGAATCTTGATGATCACATCGCCGACATTGACCTTGTCCCCGTTGTTGGCGATGACGTGCGCGCCGACAGGAAGGTTGTACTGCCTGATCTGGTTGCCTTCGTCGTCAAGAATGAGGATAGAAGGGTTCTTGGTCTTGTCCCTGGACTCGATGATGACCTTATCCTTGTTGACCGCGAACTCGTCGGCGGCCTCCTCACGGAAGTTGACACCATCATAAAGGTTATCGAACTGAACCTTACCGGCGGTCTCTACAATCGTGATGGCGTTGTAAGGATCCCATTCGCAAAGCAGGTCGCCCTTCTTGATCGTGTCTCCGTCCTTGAAGTAGAGCCTTGATCCGTAAGGCACATCGTAGTGGGAATAGGTGATGCCCGTGTTCTCGTCGATGATGCTGACCTCGGTCATACGGCTGACGACGATGTCCTGGGCGGATCCGTCCTCTCCGATTTTCTGGATGGTCCTGAGCTCTTCGAAGACAACCTTGCCGTCGTACTTGGACTCGATGGATGAGTCAGCGGCGGTGCTGGAAGCCGTACCACCGACGTGGAAGGTACGCAGGGTAAGCTGGGTACCAGGCTCACCGATGGACTGTGCGGCGATCACGCCGACAACCTCTCCCTTCTCAACCATTCTGCTGGTGGCGAGGTTACGTCCGTAGCACTTGGCGCAGACTCCCTTGCGGGACTCGCAGGTGAGCACCGAACGGATCTCGACCTGCTCGATCGGCAGATGGTCGATCAGATTGGCTGTGGCCTCGCGGATCTCCTCGCCTGCCTTGATGATCAATTCTCCTGTGAGAGGATTGAATATGTCGTGGACGGAAGTACGTCCGAGAATCCTTTCTCCAAGTGACTCGACAATCTCGTCCTTGTTCTTGATGGCGGTGGCGATCAGACCTCTGAGCGTGCCGCAGTCCTCCTCCGTGATGATCACGTCGTGTGACACGTCCACAAGACGACGGGTAAGGTAACCGGCGTCGGCGGTCTTGAGGGCGGTGTCGGCAAGACCCTTACGGGCTCCGTGGGTGGAGATGAAGTACTCGAGCACCGTCATACCCTCCTTAAGGTTGGAGGTGATAGGGTTCTCGATGATCTCCGCTCCTGCCGCTCCTGACTTCTGAGGCTTGGCCATAAGTCCACGCATACCGCAAAGCTGCTTGATCTGCTGTGTGGAACCACGGGCTCCGGAATCCAGCATCATGTAGACCGGGTTGAAGCCCTGCTGGTCAGCTGAGATCTGCTCCTCCACGATGCTCGTGAGCTTGCTGTCGATTGATGTCCAGAGGTCGATGACCTTGTTGTAGCGCTCATTGTTGGTGATGAAGCCCATCGCATAGTTGTTCTTGACTTCCTCAACGCGCTTGTAGCCCTGTTCGATGAGGTCGGCTTTCTCCGCCGGGATGATGACATCTCCGAGGTTGAATGAGATACCGGCCCTGAACGCCTGGTAGTAACCAAGGTTCTTGATGTCGTCAAGGAACTGGGCGGTTCTTGTCACACCTGTGTTCTTGATGACCTCGGTGATGATCTTACGCAGCGCTTTCTTACCAAGAACCTCGTTGACGAAAGGTACTTCCTCCGGCACGTACTGGTTCACGATGATGCGGCCTGCGGTCGTCTTTTTTATCTCGTAGCCCTTGCCCGCGTCCTGTTTGTCCACAGGAAGCCTCACGCCGATCTCGGCGTGCATGTCGATCGCGTTCTCGTTGTAGGCCACGATGACCTCTTCCGGTCCGTAGAAGCTCATCCCCTGACCCTTGGCTCCTGGTCTGATCTTGGTGATGTAGTAAAGTCCAAGGACCATGTCCTGTGAAGGAACGGTGATAGGGGAGCCGTTGGCCGGATTAAGAATGTTCTGCGATCCGAGCATGAGGAGCTGAGCCTCCATGATCGCCGCGTTGCCCAGCGGAAGGTGGACAGCCATCTGGTCACCGTCGAAGTCCGCGTTGAATGCGGTACAGGCGAGAGGGTGGAGCTGGATGGCCTTGCCTTCGATCATTCTTGGCTGGAATGCCTGAATACCAAGTCTGTGGAGGGTAGGGGCACGGTTAAGCAGAACCGGATGTCCCTTCATCACATTCTCAAGGATGTCCCAGATCACAGGATCTTTCCTGTCCACGATCTTCTTCGCTGACTTTACGGTCTTGACGATTCCTCTTTCGATGAGCTTGCGGATGATGAACGGCTTGTAGAGCTCGGCTGCCATGAACTTAGGCAGACCGCACTCGTGCATGTTCAGTTCCGGGCCGACCACAATCACGGAACGGGCGGAATAGTCCACACGTTTTCCGAGGAGGTTCTGGCGGAAGCGTCCCTGCTTTCCCTTGAGGGAGTCTGAGAGAGACTTTAAAGCCCTGTTGGACTCGCTCTTGACGGCGCTTGATTTCTTGGAGTTGTCGAACAACGAGTCAACGGCCTCCTGAAGCATACGCTTCTCGTTCCTGAGAATGACCTCAGGAGCCTTGATCTCGATGAGCTTCTTGAGTCGGTTGTTCCTGATGATGACCCTACGGTACAGGTCATTGAGGTCGGTGGTGGCGAATCGTCCGCCATCGAGCGGAACAAGAGGACGGAGATCCGGCGGAATGACAGGGATGACCTTCATGATCATCCATTCCGGACGGTTGATGTCCTTTGACTCAATGAACCACTTCACGACGCTGAGTCTCTTAAGGTGATCAGCTTTCCTCTGCTGCGAGGTCTCGTTGAGCATCTTCAGGCGGAGTTCCTTGGACAGGCTCTCCACGTCAGTGTCCCTGAGGAGTTCGTAGATGCCTTCGGCACCCATCTTGGCGACGAACTTTCTCGGATCGTCGAAGGCGAGGCTGTCGTTCTCCGGAAGCCTTGCCATGATGTCGAGGTACTCGTCCTCCGAGAGCAGATCCATCTTCTCAAGACCGCTGTCACCCGGATTCACCACGATGTACTTCTCGTAGTAGATGACGGATTCGAGCTTCTTGGCAGGAAGTCCCAGAAGGGCGGAGATCTTGTTAGGAGCCGACTTGAAGTACCAGATGTGAGCCACAGGAACTGTCAGGGCGATGTGTCCCATCCTTTCCCTGCGGACTTTCTTCTCTGTCACCTCGACACCGCATCTGTCGCAGACGATTCCGCGGTAACGGATCCTCTTGTACTTTCCGCAATAGCATTCGTAGTCTTTTGTAGGTCCGAATATCTTTTCGCAGAAGAGACCGTCCCTCTCAGGCTTGTAGGTCCTGTAGTTGACTGTCTCCGGCTTCAGGACCTCGCCGCAGGACCTCGCCGAGATGTCCTCTGGCGAGGCCAGCGAGATGCTGATCTTCGAGAAGTTGCTCTTTACCTTGTTTTCCTTATTATTGAAAGTAGGCATATTCTTGAATGTCAATATTCTTGAAAATTAATCCAAAGTAACCTTGAGACCAAGGCCCCTAAGCTCATGAAGCAGGACGTTGAGGGATTCTGGAATGCCAGGATTCGGCATCGGGTCGCCCTTGACGATAGCCTCGTAAGTCTTCGAACGTCCGGTCACGTCGTCTGACTTGACCGTGAGGATCTCCTGAAGCGCGTTTGCGGCTCCGAATGCCTCCAGGGCCCAGACCTCCATCTCTCCGAACCTCTGGCCTCCGAACTGTGCCTTACCGCCGAGAGGCTGCTGGGTGATGAGTGAATATGGTCCGATGGAGCGGGCGTGCATCTTGTCGTCAACCATGTGGCCCAGTTTGATCATGTAGATCACGCCGACGGTCGCAGGCTGGTCGAACCAGTCGCCGGTGCCGCCGTCCCTGAGGTGTGTCTTACCGTACTTCGGCACGCCGGCCTTGTCTGTGTATTTACAGATCTCGTCGATGGTCGCGCCGTCAAAGATAGGGGTGCTGAACTTGACTCCAAGCCTTGCTCCGGCCCATCCGAGAACGGTCTCGTAGATCTGGCCGAGGTTCATACGTGAAGGCACGCCGAGAGGGTTGAGGACAATGTCCACAGGAGTTCCGTCCTCAAGGAACGGCATGTCTTCCTGACGGACGATCTTGGCCACGATACCCTTGTTACCGTGACGTCCGGCCATCTTGTCACCGACAGTGATCTTCCTCTTCTTGGCGATGTAGACTTTGGCAAGCTGCATCACGCCGTTAGGAAGCTCGTCGCCGACCTTTATCTTGTCCATCTGTCTCTTGCACTCAGCCTCCGCCACCTTGAATGTAAGGCAGTAGTTGTTGATGAGTTCCTGAACGAGGATGTTTGTCTTCTCATCCGTGGTCCAGTTGCTGGAGTTGATGTTCTGGAAGTCGATGCCCTTCAGCTTCTCGCTGGTGATCTCCTTGCCTTTTGGTAAGATCTCCACATCGTAGAGGTCGTTGATTCCGGCGCTCTTCTTGCCCTTGGTGAGGACGGCGAGGCGCTTGATGAAGTCAGCGTAAAGCTTGGCGGCCTTCTTGTCGAAATCTTCCTGTATGAGGTCAAGACGGGCTTTAAGGTCTGTCTTCGCGGCCCTTCTGTTGCCTTCCTTGGCGGCTTTGGCGTAGAGGGCTGTCTTGATGACGGTGCCGCTGAGTGAAGGATTGGCCTTGAGCGAGGCATCCTTGACATCGCCGGCCTTGTCTCCGAAGATGGCCTTGAGAAGTTTCTCCTCAGGTGACGGATCGCTCTCGCCCTTAGGCGTGATCTTACCGATCATGATGTCGCCCGGCTCGATGTGGGCTCCGATCCTGATGATACCTTGGCTGTCCAAATCCTTTGTGGCGTCCTCGCTGACGTTTGGAATGTCGGAGGTAAGCTCCTCCATACCGCGCTTTGTGTCGCGGACCTCGGTGAGATATTCATCCACATGCACGGATGTTAGGACATCCCATTTCACCATCTCTTCCGACAGTACGATGGCGTCCTCGTAGTTGTAGCCCTTCCAAGGCATGAAGGCGACCTTGAGGTTACGGCCCAGCGCAAGCTCTCCGTCCTGTGTGGCATAGCCTTCCGTGAGTACCTGGCCACCGACGACCTTGTCTCCCTTGCGTACTATCGGCTTAAGGGTGACGGTCGTGCTCTGGTTGGTCCTTCTGTAGATAGGAAGGGTATAGACAGTCTCGTCAGGAGCGAAGGAGACGAATTTCTCGTCGTCCGTCCTGTTGTACTTGATCCTGATCTCCTTGGCGTCCACATAGGTCACCTCGCCTTCTCTTTCGGCGACGTACTGTGTCCTGGAGTCAAGGCATACCCTCTCCTCCAGTCCTGTTCCGACAATTGGAGACTCCGGACGGAGAAGCGGAACCGCCTGACGCATCATGTTCGCGCCCATGAGCGCGCGGTGAGCGTCATCGTGCTCCAGGAACGGGATCAGTGAGGCGGCCACGGAGGCCATCTGGTTAGGAGCCACGTCCATGTAGTCAACCTGTTCCTTCGACACAACCGGGAAGTCAGCCTCAAGACGGCACTGGATTCTGTCCTCCTTGATCGTTCCGTCGTCTTCCATCTTGACTTTCGCGAGGGAGACGAGCTTGTTCTCCTCTTCCTCGGCGGTCATGTAGTGCCAGCCCTTGGCTGTAAGATCCACCTTTCCGTTGCGGACCTCGCGGTACGGAGTCTCGATGAATCCCAGCTGGTTGATTCTGGCGTAGACGCACAGTGAGGAGATAAGACCGATGTTCGGGCCTTCAGGTGACTCGATAGGGCAGAGCCTGCCGTAGTGTGTGTAGTGAACGTCCCTGACCTCGAATCCGGCCCTGTCTCTTGAAAGACCGCCAGGTCCGAGCGCGGAGAGACGACGCTTGTGCGTGATCTCGGCCAGAGGGTTGGTCTGGTCCATGAACTGTGACAGCTGGCTGGTACCGAAGAATGAGTTGATCACTGAAGACAGTGTCTTCGCGTTGATCAGATCGATCGGGTTGAACTGCTCGCTGTCGCGGACATTCATCCTTTCGCGGATGGTTCTTGCCATCCTTGAGAGTCCTACGCTGAATTGGTTGGCGAGCTGCTCTCCGACGGTGCGGACACGCCTGTTGCTCAGATGGTCGATGTCATCGACAGTCGCCTTGGAGTTGATGAGCTGGATGAGATACTTGATGATCTCGATGATGTCAGTGTTGGTCAGCACCCTTGTCTCCGGGTCTGTGGTAAGGCTGAGTTTCTTGTTGAGACGGAATCTTCCGACATTTCCGAGGTCGTACCTCTTCTCGGAGAAGAAGAGTTTGTCGATGACATCCCTCGCAGTCGCCTCATCAGGTGGTTCTGAATTACGGAGCTGTTTGTAGATGTAGTTGACCGCCTCTATCTCGGTGTTTGTAGGATCCTTCTGGAGGGTGTTGAATATGATCGCATATTCATTGGAGTTAGCCTCGTCCTTCTGAAGGAGGATTGTCTTGACATCGGTGTCGATGATCTTGGCGATGGTGTCATCGTCAAGGATCTCTCCTCTCTCCACGATAGGGATTGTTCTCTCGATAGGGATGACCTCTCCGGTGTCCTCGTCCTCGAAATCTTCTGTCCAAGTCTTCAGAACCTTGGCGGCAAGTTTCCTGCCCGCGTTCTCTTTGAGGTTCTGCTCGTTGACTTCAATCTCGTCAGCGAGGCCGAATATGTCTATGATGTCCTTGTCGGAATTGAAGCCTATCGCACGCAGCAGTGTCGTCACCGGCAACTTCTTCTTACGGTCGATGTAGGCGTACATCACGTTGTTGATGTCAGTGGCGAACTCGATCCATGATCCCTTGAACGGGATGATCCTTGCTGAATAGAGCTTCGTTCCGTTTGCGTGCATGCTCTGGTCGAAGAATACGCCAGGGGAGCGGTGCAGCTGGGACACTATGATTCTTTCTGATCCATTGATTACGAATGTGCCGGCCGGTGTCATGTAAGGAATGCTGCCGAGGTACACATCCTGGACTCTCGTGTCAAAGTCCTCGTGCTCTGGATCGGTGCACGAAAGGCGGAGTTTTGCCTTCAGAGGAACGTTGTAGGTCAGCCCTCTCTCAAGGCACTCGTCAATTGAATACTGAGGAGGATCGATGAAATAGTCGATGAATTCCAACTTGTAGTTGTTCCTCGTATCTTCGATCGGGAAGATCTCCTGAAACACCTGGAAGAGACCTTCGTTCTTCCTGTTGTCCGGTGTTGTCTCCACCTGGAAGAAATCCTTGAATGATTTCAGCTGAACTTCCAGAAGGTCAGGATACTCCAGAATCTTTGAGGTAGCGAACATTACTCGCTTATTGTTAGTCTTTTTTGACATGTTCTGCCTTTAGGAAATGGAGAAAAACTTAATACGACAAAAAGGTTTAGAGCCTTCTAGGCTCTAAACCTGATGATTTTCCCGCCAGGGGAAGCCGGGTTATTTAACCTCAACTTCGGCACCTGCCTCTTCGAGGACAGACTTCAGTTGCTCAGCTTCGGCCTTGGAGGCTTTCTCCTTAACGGTCTTAGGAGCGCCGTCTACAAGATCCTTAGCTTCCTTCAGACCAAGACCAAGGGCTTCCTTAACGGCCTTGATAACCTGAAGTTTAGCTGCACCGGCTGACTTGAGGACAACGTCAAACTCAGTCTGCTCGGCTGGAGCAGCCTCAGCTGCCGCTGCCGGACCTGCTACTGCTACCGCAGCGGCTGCAGGCTCGATACCATACTCTTCCTTGAGAACTTTAGCAAGTTCCTGAACGTCTTTTACAGAAAGGTTAACCAACTCTTCTGCAAGTGCTTTTACATCTGCCATAATTGATAATTATTAAATTGTTTGATACTATTTCTCTTCTTTTTCCGAAAGTGTCTTGACAAGTCCGGCGATTGTGCTGCCACCGCCATTCTGAAGAGCGGAGATGACATTGCGCATAGGAGCCTGGAGGAGGGAGATGATGTCTCCGATGAGTTCCTCTTTGGATTTGATAGCGCAGAGTTCGTCGAGCTTCTCGGCGCCGACAAAAGCGCACTCCTGAACGTAGGCACCCTTAAGCTGTGGCTTGCCCATGTCCTTCTGAAACTTCTTGATGAGTTTCGCCGGACCGTTAGGGGTCTCGGTGAACATGATCGCAGAGTTACCTTTCAGGACAGGGAGAAGAAGATTAAGCTCCTCATTCTCCAGTCCTTTGATAACGTGGGCGAACAGAGTGTTCTTTACAACTGTCAGCTTGATGCCCTGCTCAAAGCATGAGCGGCGGAGTTTAACAGTGTTCTCAGCATTCAGACCCTCAATGTCAGCAATGTAGAAATTAGGGTACTGCTTCAGTTGGGCTGAGATGCTTTCAATAATCTGATCTTTTAATTCCTTCTTCATAATGAAATCCTTTTTTACTCAGCGGAACCGCCAGTTGTGAATGCTTTGACATCTATCTTGATACCAGGGCTCATGGTCGTGCAGATGGCCGCACTCTTAAGATATGTGCCCTTGAGAGCCTGTGGCTTAAGTTTCAGAACCTCGTTAAGGAGAGCGGACGCGTTCTCGCAGATCTGCTCAGGAGTGAATGAAACCTTACCGATGGCCGCATGTATGATTCCGGTCTTGTCAACCTTGAAATCGATCTTACCGCCCTTTACGTCCTTGACAGCGTTGCCTACTTCCATAGTAACGGTACCTGTCTTAGGGTTAGGCATAAGTCCTCTTGGACCGAGGATACGTCCGAGAACACCGACCTTGGCCATGACTGAAGGAGTGCAGATGATGACATCCACGTCTGTCCAGCCTCCCTTGATCTTTTCTACGTACTCATCCAGACCAACATAGTCGGCGCCGGCCTCCTTGGCCTCGTTCTCCTTGTCAGGAGTACAGAGTACAAGGACTCTGACAACCTTACCTGTTCCGTGAGGAAGGGTGACCACGCCACGAATCATCTGATTCGCCTTACGAGGGTCAACTCCGAGGTTGGCTGACAGTTCCACAGATGCGTCGAACTTGGTGTAGGTGATGTCCTTCAGTATTTCACAAGCCTGGGCAAGAGTGTACTGTTTTGAAGCGTCATACTTTGCGATGACGGCTTTCTGATTCTTTGTAATTCTACTCATTTCGCATGTGAAATTTAAAGGTTCTCAGGAAAATTTCCGGTGACCTTGATACCCATACTTCTTGCTGTACCGGCTACCATTCTCATGGCTGCCGCAAGAGTGAAGGCATTGAGGTCAGGCATCTTGCCTTCAGCGATCGTCTTAACCTGATCCCAGGTGATGGATGCGACCTTCCTTCTGTTAGGTTCTCCTGAACCTTTCTGGATCTTGGCCGCTTCCTTGAGGGAGATGGCTACTGGCGGCTGCTTTACCTCGAACGTGAAGGACTTGTCTGAATAGACAGTGATGACTACAGGCAGGATCTTGCCGGCGCTCTGCTGAGTCGCGGCATTGAACTGCTTGCAGAAGTCCATAATGTTCAAGCCTTTGGAACCGAGTGCCGGTCCTACCGGAGGCGCTGGATTAGCAGCTCCTGCTTTGATTTGGAGCTTGATGAATCCGGTAACTTCTTTTGCCATAATTGTTTGTTATTCTTTTGTTACTTGAGTAAAGCTGAGTTCCAGCAGAGTTTTTCTGCCGAAAATCACAACTATCACTTTGAGTTTGCTTCTATCCTCTTCGATCGCGTCGACGGTGCCGCTGAATCCGCTGAACGGACCATCGGTTATCTTCACGGATTCGCCGACTTCGAAATTAACCTCTGTCTCGACTGGATTGTCTACATTCTGATCCTGATTACCGAGTATCCACTGCGCCTCATCATCTCTGATCGGCACCGGTACCCTTTCGGTCATTGTCCCGGAAGTTTTCTTCTCTGTCAGGAAGCCGGACATGCCAGGAATGTCGTTGCGGATAATATACTCCAATTCCGGGCAAAGCTGAGCCTGAATCAATACATAGCCAGGGTAAAGCAGCCTTTCGACCACCTTCCTCTTGCCATTCTTGGTTACTATCTCACGCTTTACCGGAACAAGAACCTGCGCGACTTGATCCTGTAGGCCAAACCTTTCTATTTCTTTCTCAAGATAATCTTTGGCCTTCTTCTCTTTGCTTCCCGCTGTCCGAAGGACATACCATTTCATGTCACCCATGGTAATCAAAAAATTACAATGTGTAAATCGCTGTCATCAGATGCTCGAAAGCGAAGTCAACCACGAAGAGAACCAGAGCAAGGATCACAGTAGCGACCATAACCAGAAGGGCTGAGCTCTGAAGCTTGTCCCAGGTTGGCCATGTGACCTTCTTGGTGAGTTCCACGTAGGACTCTTTGCAATAGTTAATGAACTTTCTCATCTTTGCATTTAATGGACTCCGTAATTTGGAAGCGTCTACGAAGTCTGTTAAACAATTACCAAATCGTAACCTTTGATATTTTGCAGGGGAAGCAGGATTCGAACCCACATCGACGGTTTTGGAGACCGCTGAACTACCCTTGTTCTATTCCCCTAAGTCAGGACGGACATCTGAAGGATATCCGTCCTGTATGGTGAAGAATTACTCTTCGATCTTGATAACCTGGCCGGCGCCAACGGTACGTCCACCTTCGCGGATAGCGAACTGGAGTCCTTCGTTGAGGGCTACAGGGGTGATGAGCTGAACGTCGATCTCAACGTTGTCGCCCGGCATTACCATCTCGACTCCTTCTGGAAGGGTGATCTCACCGGTCACGTCAAGAGTACGGATGAAGAACTGAGGACGATAGTGGTTGTGGAATGGAGTGTGACGTCCACCCTCTTCCTTCTTGAGGACGTAGATCTGAGCCTTGAAGTGCTTGTGAGGAGTGATAGAGCCTGGCTTGGCGACAACCTCACCTCTCTTGACTTCCTTCTTGTCGATACCACGGAGGAGAAGACCAACGTTGTCTCCGGCCTCACCCTGATCGAGGAGCTTGCGGAACATCTCGACACCTGTTACAACGGTGTTCTTAGGAGCGTCGCCGAAGCCTACGAGCTCAACAGGATCGTTGACGTGGATGGTACCGGTCTCGATACGACCTGTAACAACGGTTCCACGGCCAGTGATGGAGAAGATGTCCTCGATAGGCATGAGGAACGGCTTCTCGTTCTGACGAACAGGCTGAGGGATGTACTCGTCAACAGCGTCCATGAGCTCCATTACCTTGTCTTCCCAAACCTTCTCTCCGTTGAGGGCTCCAAGAGCGGATCCACGGATGATAGGGCAGTTCTCGTCGAACTTGTAGAATGCGAGCAGGTCGCGGATCTCCATCTCAACGAGGTCAAGCATCTCAGGGTCCTCAACAAGGTCAACCTTGTTCATGAATACGAGGATCTTAGGAACGTTCACCTGACGGGCGAGCAGGATGTGCTCACGGGTCTGAGGCATAGGACCGTCGGTAGCGGCTACAACGAGGATGGCTCCATCCATCTGAGCGGCACCTGTAACCATGTTCTTAACGTAGTCAGCGTGGCCTGGGCAGTCTACGTGGGCATAGTGGCGCTTCTCTGTCTCGTACTCTACGTGAGCGGAGTTGATGGTGATACCACGCTCCTTCTCTTCAGGAGCATTGTCGATCTGATCGAAAGACTTGATCTTGTCCGCGTTACCGGAGACTCTCTCGGCGAGAACCTTGGTGATAGCGGCAGTCAAAGTCGTCTTACCGTGGTCAACATGGCCGATAGTACCGATGTTAACGTGCGGCTTCGTTCTTTGGAAAGTTTCTTTTGCCATAATATTATGATTTAAATGAGTAATCTAAATAACGCAATTTGAGCCGGTGATGGGATTTGAACTCATGACCTCATCCTTACCAAGGATGCGCTCTACCCCTGAGCTACACCGGCTTAATGGAGCGGAAGACGAGGTTCGAACTCGCGACCCTCAGCTTGGAAGGCTGATGCTCTACCAACTGAGCTACTTCCGCGGTTGTTGTGGGAGGAGGTGGACTCGAACCACCGAACCCGAAGGAGCGGATTTACAGTCCGCCGCAATTGCCGCTATGCGATCCTCCCGATATTCCTTTGATACAGCTCTTGGCCGTTTAGAGCCGATAGAGGGATTCGAACCCACGACCCCGAGATTACAAATCACGTGCTCTGGCCAACTGAGCTATATCGGCGTTATTTCAATGATGCTTCCCTTTCACAAAGGGATTGCAAAGATAGATATTATTTCTTATTCTCCAAAACTTTTTCAATTATTTTTGATTAGCGAGACGATTTTTGAATAGATGATCTCGGTGGTCAGCCCGCACTGTTCTCTTTGGCGGCCAACGGGGGCCTGGGTGATGAATCTGTCTGGAATACCGACACCTATCACCGGGATACGCGCGCCCGTCGAGGCGACATATTCACTGACCTCGCTGAACAGGCCTCCCTTGATGGCACCGTCCTCAAGGGTGAGGATGCATCTGTAGCCCGCCGCCTCTTTGAGGATCTCCTGGTCGAACGGTTTGAGGAACCGGACATTGAAGACCGCCGGACTTTTTCCGGTCTCTTTCCTCAGCCTCTCCGCCGCTTCCAGCGCCCTGTTGGCGACGGGTCCCAAGGCAAGGACGGCGACATCTTCCCCGTCTGCGAGCCTCTCTCCTTTCCCTATGGGGAGGGGTGTGCTTTCAGCGTTCCTCCAGTCGGCGCCTTCCCCGATGCCGCGAGGGTACCTGATCACCAGAGGGCCGTCCTTTATCCCGAGGCCGGTGTTGAGGAGCCTTTTGAGCTCGGTTTCGTCTTTAGGCGCAGCGATCACGGTGTTCGGGATGCATCGCAGCGAGGCCAGGTCGAACGCTCCTTGGTGAGTCGCTCCGTCCTCTCCCACGAGCCCGGCCCTGTCGAGGCACAGAACCACATTCAGGTGCTGCAAGGCGACATCGTGGACGATCTCGTCGTAGGCTCTTTGGGCGAATGATGAATATATCACACAATAGGGCTTCATCCCTCCGGCCGCAAGTCCGGCGGCGAAGGTGACGGCGTGTTCCTCCGCGATGCCGACATCGAAGAACCTGTCGGGGAAGCGTGCGGCGAAGTCGGTCATGCCGCTGCCCGTCGCCATGGCCGGGGTTATTCCCACCACGGTCGGATCCTTTTCCGCGAGTTCGCAGAGAACCTGGCCGAAAACATCCTGATAGCGGTCGGCCTGATACTTTTTGGCCTGTCTTTCTCCTGTCTCGGGGTTGAACTTGCCGGGGGCGTGCCAGGTGGTCGGGTCGGACTCCGCCGGCGCGTAGCCCTTGCCCTTGATTGTGCAGGCGTGCAGGATTTTCGGACCCTTGATGTCCTTCAGCCTCCTGAGGGTCTTGACAACCTCCTCGATGTTGTTTCCGTCGATCGGGCCGAAGTACCTGAATCCGAACGCTTCGAATAGGTCTCCGCCGGAAGTGGTGACCAGGCCGGACTTGGTGTTGCGCACCAATCGTTGGATACGGCTCCTGAACCTTCCGGCTCCGAGCTTGTCCCAGATGTGTGTCTTTATCCGGTTGTAGGCCGGGGCTGTCGTCAGGTTCAGAAGATACGAGTGGAGAGCCCCTCTGTTGCCGTCGATGGCCATGTCGTTGTCGTTGAGAACGACAAGAAGATCGGTGTCGCTCTCTCCGGTGTTGTTGAGGCCTTCCAGCGCCAGTCCGCCGGTCATCGCCCCGTCACCGATCATCGCCACGGTCTTGGCTCCGGAGCCTGAAAGTCCGGCGGCCTTCGCCATTCCGAGGGCGGCGGAGATCGAGGTGGACGCGTGTCCGGCTCCGAAAGCGTCGTAGGCGCTTTCGTCTCTGTTCGGGAATCCGCTGATTCCGTCCTCCATCCTGTTTTTCAGAAAAGCCTCTTTTCTTCCTGTCAGGATCTTGTGGGCATAGGCCTGATGGCCGACGTCAAAGACCAGATTGTCCTTCGGAGTGTCGAACACATAATGCAGACCTACAATCAGTTCCACGGCTCCGAGACTGGAGGCCAGGTGTCCCGGATTCTCCGAGCAGCACTTGACGATGTAGTCTCTGATCTCGCCGCAAAGCGGTTGCAGTTCCTCTATGCCGAGTTTCCTGAGGTCTTCAGGAGAATTGATCTTATCAAGAATCATAGGGGCGAAGGTACGACTTTATTCCGACATTTTTCTTATATTCGCAAGTTGTTTGAATATTTTTACATTCATACGGAATATGTTTTAAAGAAATAGTCAAATGTCTGAAAAAATCCAAAAACTGATGAATGACTCGCCGGCCGCGAGATGGACCGCACTCATTCTTATCGCGCTGATGATGTTCTTCGGCTACATGTTCGTCGATGTCATGTCGCCGTTGCAGTCCCTGATCGAGCAGCAGAGGGGCTGGAGTCCGGATGTGTTCGGAACCTACGCAAGCGCGGAGTACATTCTCAACGTCTGCGGTTTCCTGATACTCGCCGGTATCATCCTGGATAAGATGGGTGTCCGTTTCACAGGAATCCTTTCCGCCTCGATGATGTTCGCTGGAGCGACTATTAAATATATAGGTATAACCGACTGGTTCCAGACAACCGCTTTCTGCGAGTGGCTGGGTACCTGGTGGGTGTCAATGCCGGGCAGCGCAAAGATGGCCGCGCTTGGATTCATGATCTTCGGCTGCGGTTGCGAGATGGCCGGCACGACGGTCTCCAAGGCGATCGCCAAATGGTTCAAGGGTAAGGAAATGGCCATGGCCATGGGCATTGAGATGGCTATCGCCCGCGTGGGTGTGTTCTCGGTGTTCTCGATCAGCCCGATCCTTGCTTCCAAACTCGGCGGGGTCCAGGGTCCTGTGGGATTCTGCACGGTACTGCTTCTCATCGGTCTGATCAACTACATCGTGTTCAGTGTGATGGACAAGAAGTTCGACGGACAGCTTGTGGAGGCTGGCGTCAAATCCGACGATTCGTCGTCCGAGGAGGAATTCAAACTCAGTGACCTTGGCAAGATCTTCTCTTCCAGAAGCTTCTGGGTAGTTGCCCTTCTTTGTGTCCTCTATTATTCCGCGATCTTCCCGTTCCAGAGGTACGGCGCCAACATGCTACAGTGCAACCTTGACGGCATCTCCGCCAGGACCGCCTCCGACATATTCAGATGGTTCCCTATCGGAGCGGCGGTCATCACGCCGTTCCTCGGCAGGTTCCTTGACACGAAGGGTAAGGGTGCGACGATGCTTATCTGCGGCGCCCTGCTCTTGATTGTGTGCCATCTTGTGTTTGCGTTCCTGCTGCCGGCGACGCACAGCAAGTTCATCGCCCTCGCGACCATCGTTGTCCTCGGAATCAGCTTCTCGCTTGTCCCTGCCGCCCTTTGGCCTTCGGTTCCGAAGATCATCGACGAGAAGATCCTGGGTTCGGCCTATTGTCTGATCTTCTGGGTGCAGAACATCGGTCTGTGCTTCGTTCCGAAGCTCATCGGCAGCGTTCTTACCAGCGTCAACGCCGATAACCCTGCCGTGATCGCCGCCAAGGCCGCCGGTGCCGAGTTCATCCCTTACAACTACACCATCCCTCTCGTCATCTTCGCAGGTTTCGGTGTCGCCGCCCTTCTGATAGCCATCTACCTCAAGGCTCTTGACAGCAAGCGCCACCTCGGCCTCGAGCTCCCGAATATTCAGAAGTAGTTTTTTTGAATATACAAGGCCTTTTTGCGGCAGGGAGGGGCTTGGCTCCGACGGGTAAATCCCTCCCTTCGCTTCGCTCAGGGCCCCTCCCGTTCACGTGGCCACGGGCGGCCACGCCCGCTGAGTCAAGCCCCTTCCTGCCGCAAGGTGCAGGAATATGAAAGATTGATCGATTGTGAAAGGAAGTGGGATATGGGTGATTTGAACTTAAATCAATGAAAACGAACTTATAATATTGTGGCAAAAACATTAAGTAAATATTCGTGCTGGATAGCGCTGGCATGTCTGGTGGTACCGATGTTCGCATCGTACTACTTTGACGACATGTTCTCCACGCTGTCCCACCTGTTCGAGAACCCTTCCCTGCTGGAACTGGGCTGGAACTCGGCTGACTACGGACTTTACACAAGCGGCTACTCTGTCCTCTGTGTGTTCGGCGGACTGGTTGTCTGCGGAATGCTTCTGGACAAATGGGGCGTGAGGGTGACGGGGTCAATCTTCGTCACGATGATGGCCGCGGGAGCGGCAATGGTCACCTATGCCCTTACTTCCGGTCTCGCTCCCAAGGTCTCCCTGACCATCGCCTACGTCGGTTGCATGTTTTTCGGCCTCGGAAGCGAGATCGCCGGCGTGGCCGTGACCAGATCGATCGCCAAGTGGTTCAAGGAAGGGAACATGGCCTTCGCCATGGGTCTCCAGCTGGCCATCGCGAGACTTGGAACGGCCTTCGCTCTGGTGGTGTCGCCTATGCTTGTCGCCGGGAAAGCCGCCGGACAGACATATTCATTGACCGAAACCGCGAGGCCGGCCTTTCTGGGGCTGGCGCTGATGATGGCGGGAATGGTTCTTTGGGCGGTCTTCGTCGCGATGGACGCAAGGTTCGACCGGCAGGCCGGGCTGAAAGACACCGTGGACACCGCCGAGGAGGACAAATTCCGCTTTTCGGATGTCGTGAGACTCCTGAAAAACAAGCAGTTCATCGCCATAGCCCTGCTGTGTGTGTTCTTCTACAGCAGCGTGATCTCCTTCAAGAAGTTCGCTTCCGCCATCCTCATTCCACGTTTTGACGTGCCGGTCGAGGCGGCAAGCTGGATGGTTTCGATGCTGCCGTTCGCCACGGTCATATTCGCTCCGCTTTTTGGAGTGCTGGTGGACAAGATCGGTCACGGCACCCGCTGGATGCTCATCGGCGCGGTCTTGGCTTTGCTGGCGCACCTGATGCTGGCCTTCGCTCCGTCCGGAATCCCATTCTATGGCTACCTGAGCATGGTCTTCCTTGGTTTCGGCTATTCCCTTGTCCCCGCCGCAATGTGGCCTTCAGTGCCGAAGATTGTGCCGGAAAAGGTTCTCGGGACGGCTTATTCATTAATATACTGGGTTCAGAATCTGGGACTTATGTCATTCAAGATGCTTGCGGGGAAGATACTCGCCGGAAAGAACCTTAACGGCGGAGTGAACGAGGCCGGCGCGGTCTGGGTGGAAGTGATGTTTGTCGCCGTGTGTGTGGTGGCGCTGTCGCTCGCCTTCGTGCTGTGCGCCCATTCCCGCCGCAACCCACACCTCAGGCTGGATCTTCCGGACCGTTCGTGACCCGTTCATAATTCATGCGGGAGTTAAGACAGGTACTCCAGTTTCAAGGATTTATTACTATATTTGACAAAATCATGCGGTCAAATGTGGTAGTGTATGGATCTGGATCTGTTTTTACATATTCTTAAGATTCCTTCGACATCCGGAGAGGAAAGGCTATTGGCGGAACGGCTCAGGGAGTTGCTTCCGTTCGGTGGCTGCCTGGTTCAGAGCCATGAGGTAGGTGACGGGACGGTCAACCTGCTTTTCGACTGGTCCGGTACCGGGAAGCCTTCCTTTGTTTTCTGCACCCATCTGGACACGGTTCCTCCATACCTCCCGCCGTTGACGGTCGAGGTGCGAAGAGGAGATGCCCTGCCTGACGGAAAAGTGGCCGCGCAGGATGACCTGATGGTCCGGGGACGGGGCAGCTGCGATGCCAAGGGCCAGATAATCACAATGTTCATGGCCTGCCGTCGGCTGTATGACGAAGGCTTCCGTGATTTTGGTCTGCTTCTGCTCGCGGGCGAGGAGACAGGCTCCTTCGGGGCGAAGGCCTATTCGCGGGACTGCGCCGGAGGACGGTTTGTACTGGTAGGGGAGCCTACGGACAACTGTCTGGTCTCGGCCAGCAAGGGTACGAAGTCATTCGAGGTGACGATTCCCGGAAAGGCGTGTCATTCGGGCTATCCGGATCAGGGGATCAGCGCGGTTGACCGGTTCGCGGATTTCATGGACGCGATGGGGATAGTCAGGCTGCCGGAGGATCCTGTTCTCGGGCCGACCACTTGGAATGTTGGGAGGCTGGTCAGCGACAACCCTCAGAACATCCTTAGTCCGGAGATCCGGTTCAGAATCTATTTCCGGACGACTTTTGTAACGGATGCCCTGATAGAGGAGATTCTTTTAGGAATATGCCCGCACGACGCGGTCGTAATGGCGTTCGGCGGCGATTCTCCGCAGCGCTATTTTCATGAGGTTGAGGGAATAGAGTCAAAGACGGCATCCTTCGGGAGCGATGCCCCGAGGCTGGACGGTTTCCCGATGAGGGCCATCTGCGGCCCGGGATCCATCCTCACGGCCCACACGGATAAGGAATATGTCCTGGTCTCGCAGATAGAGGAAGCGGTGGAGCGGGACGTAAGAATATTCAAGACTATTGACGAACTTAACAGATAAGGTATGATTGTGATGAAATTCGGCGGCACGTCCGTCAAGGATGAGGCGGCGATCGGGAGGGTGATCTCGATCGTAAGGAGCCGACTGCGCGAAAGACCGCTGGTCGTGGTGTCGGCATTGTCCAAGGTCACCAGGATGCTTTGTGAGCTCGCACAGGAGGCAGAGGCTCAGCATGATGATAACGTGAAGGCGTTGCTTTCCCGGCTTCGGGAGAGGCATTTTGACCTGGCGCGGAAGCTGCTTGCCTCCAGACCGGAGTTGCTCGAAGAGGCCATTGGTGAAGTTGAGGAGATCATCGGAAAGCTGGAGACCTTCGTCGGCGGCGTGTGTCTGATCGGAGAACTGTCCCGGCGCAGCGAGGCGAGGATAATCTCTACCGGGGAGGTTCTTTCCTCCACGATCATTAGCTACGCCTTCAATGCCGAAGGCGTGTCGTGCCGCCTGATCGACGCAAGGCGGATGATCATCACAGACGACAACTACATCAGCGCGCAACCGGATATGGAGACAACGGAGGCCAATGTCAGGAGGATTGTCGGGCAGGAGTCCAAGGGCGTGGACATCGTGCTTACCCAAGGATTCATCGCCTCCACAGGGGCGGGGGCTCCTTCCGTCCTTGGATTCGAGGGTTCAGACTATTCCGCCGCCATTTTCGGATCCGCTCTCGACGCCGAGAGGGTAGAGATCTGGACGGATGTGGACGGCATCAGAACAACTGATCCAAGGTTCATCGGCAGCACGAGGAAAATCGATGTCATCTCCTACGAGGAGGCGGCGGAGATGGCTGTCATGGGGGCGAGAGTCCTTCACCCTCTGACCATCGAACCGGCGAGGAGAAGGAATATTCCGATACGTGTCCTGAACTCTACGAACCCGGAGTGCGAAGGGTCGTCTGTTGTCAGGAGTGACGAGGCTCCTGGCGGGCCTAAGTCCGTGGCTTTCAGAAGCGAGATCCTGTTCGTAAGGATTCGCTCATCCAGGCTTGAGGGTGTGACCAGAATGCTCGGCAAGGTGTTTGCCGTCCTTTATCCGAAAAGGATTCCGGTGACATTGGCGAAGGCTACGGAATCGGAGGTCTGTCTTGTGATCCCGGAGGAGGTGGACGGACTTGCCGAGGCCTTTGACGAGATCCGGAAATGGGCCGAAGTGACGGTCTACCGGGACAAGTCGTTCATTGCGGTCATAGGGCGCGACATTGTCGGTTTCGAGGGCCTTGGCGACAAGGTCATCGGCTTCTCCGGCAAGGTTTACATGGCCAACGTTGGCGCCAACATGATGAGTGAGAGTTTTGTGATCGACCGTGACAGGCTCCAGGTCACACTGGAGAGGCTGCACGATTATATTTTTGAACAATAATGCTAAAGGTTGTGATCAGCGGCTACGGCCGCATGGGCCATAATGTGGAGGAGATTCTGAAAGCGAGAGGTGTTGAGTGCGCCGGTAAAAGCGATGACATCGCCTCCTTCGACAGATGCTTGGCCAAGGAATGCGTCTGCATCGATTTCTCGACTCCGGACGCTTTCAGGAGGAACTATCGCCACATCGCCTCGAACTTCAGGGCGGCGGTGATCGGAACGACCGGATGGGACGACATCAGGGACGAGGTCATAGGATGCTTTGAGAGGCAGGGGACTCCGATGGTGTACTCATCCAACTTTTCCGTCGGCGTGAACGTGCTTTCGGCGGCTGTCGCGCTGATCGCCAAGCGCTTAGGTCAGGCCGGCGGCTACTCGCCGTACATTGTCGAGAAGCACCATGTCCACAAGCTGGACGCTCCGAGCGGTACGGCGAAGTCCTTGGCGGCAGTCGTCAGGGAGGGTCTTGGACAGGATCCGGGAATAGCTTCCGTGCGAGTGGGGGAGGTGGCCGGAATCCACACGGTAGGCTTCGAGGGCGAAAACGACCGCATCACCATCGAACACGAGGCTTTTTCCCGCAAGGGTTTCGCGGAGGGCGCGGTCGTGGCAGCTGCGATGACCGAGGGCCTTGAGGGCGTGCATGAGTTTAGGGAATTGTTTTTCAAAGAGAATAGATGATGAAGATCAAAGGATGTGGAACGGCGTTGGTGACTCCGTTCAAAGATGGCAAAGTGGACTTTGAGTCCTACAGAGTCCTGGTGCGAAGGCAGGTGGAGGCCGGCATTCATTTTCTTGTGCCTCTCGGAACCACCGCAGAGACCCCGTGCCTGACTGACGAGGAGAAGGTCGAGCTTCTCCGAATCACCAGGGAACTGTGTCCGGACAGGCCTGTGGTGGTCGGGGCGGGGACGAACTCCCCGGCGCAGACGATCCGCAACATCCGCCTTCTGGAACCATGCGGGCCGGACGCTTTCCTCATAGTGGTGCCTTATTATAATAAGCCGACCCAGGAGGGGAGCTATGAATATTTCAAAGCGGTCGCCGCCTCCACCTCCAAGGCCATAGTCGTCTACAATGTTCCCGGAAGGACGGGGGTGAACCTGACCTCGGAGACAACCCTGCGTCTGGCCGGGATCCCTAACGTGACCGCCGTCAAGGAGGCTTCCGGCGATCTTGGGCAGATCAGCCGTGTGATTTCCGGCAGGCCTGCGGGTTTCGGTGTCCTCAGCGGCAATGATGACCAGACATTTCCGGTCATGATGGCCGGAGGGGATGGCGTCATCAGTGTCGCGTCAAACATTGCCCCGGTGCAGATGGTTGCCTTGACGGAGGCCATGATGGAAGGCAGGATCGAGGTCGCCGAGGACCTTGACAAACGCCTCTCTCCTTTGTTCCACAGTTGTTTTGTCGAGAGCAATCCGATTCCGGTGAAGGCGGGGCTGAACCTTGTCGGACTATGCTCCGGCGAGATGCGGCTGCCTCTTACAGAGGCGGTTCTGTCCACTGTGGAGGCAATGCGCAAGGCGATAGAGGGGCTGGAGATATGATGGATTTTCTTACGGTCTGCCGCCGGCTGGAGGCTGGCGAGATCAGGGTGGCCGAAAAGGTGGATGGCCGCTGGAGGGTTAACACTTGGATAAAGGAGGCGATCCTTGAAGGATTCCGGATCGGAAAACTGAAGGATTGGAGCGAGGGGGGATATTCATTCTTCGACAAGGACACCCTTCCGCTCCGCCGCTTCGCTTTGGAGGACAGGGTGCGTATCGTTCCGGGAGGCAGCAGTGTGCGTCGCGGGGCGTATCTGGCGCCGTCGGTGATCATGATGCCGCCTTCCTATGTGAACATTGGAGCCTATGTGGACGAGGGGTCGATGATTGATTCCCATGCGCTTGTGGGGTCATGCGCCCAGATCGGGAAGCGTGTCCACATCTCCGCCGCTTCCCAGATCGGTGGAGTCCTGGAGCCGGCGGGCGCCGTGCCTGTCATCATTGAGGATGACGCATTCATCGGCGGAAACTGCGGGATCTACGAGGGGGCGATCGTGGAGGAGGGCGCGGTTCTTGCCTCCGGAGTCATCCTGACCAAGGGCACGAGGGTGTTCGACGCCACTGTCGGTGAATATGTACCCGTGACCGGAGCCGGGCAGACTGTTGTCCCTGCCGGTGCCGTTGTGGTTCCTGGAAGCCGTCCGATTTCTTCCGGGCCGGGAAAGGATGCCGGGATCCAGCTCTACACTCCTGTCATCGTGAAGTACCGTGACGGCAGGACTGACGCCTCCGTCGCACTGGAGGATGCCCTTAGGTGAGACTCACAAAATCACTGCTGAATGCTTCTGAGACTTTATAAATACCACGGTGCGGGTAACGATTTCCTGCTGGCCGACAATCGTGAGGGCCGCCTGTCCCTGTCCACGGAACAGATCCGTCATCTTTGCGACCGGCACACCGGCTTCGGAGCGGATGGCCTGATGCTTCTGGAGAGCAGCGGCACGCAGGCATTCAGGATGCTGTTCTACAATCCGGATGGCAGCCACGGGATGATGTGTGGCAATGGTGGCCGCTGCATAGTGTCTTTCGCTGTTGACCTTGGTGTCGTCCCTGCCGAAGGAATGATCACCTTCGAAGCTCCCGATGGTCCGCACAAGGCTGAGATCCTTCCGGTCGCGGAATCCATCGGAGCGTCCGCATCTACGCAAAGAATCATCCGTCTTAAAATGAAGGATGTGACCGGGCTGCGCGTTTGGCCGGACGAGCAATCCTGTTTTCTGGACACAGGGGCGCGCCATCTGGTCAGGTTTGTGCAGGATCTGGCCGGCTACCCGGTTTTCTCTGAGGGCGGCGTTTTGCGTCACGATCCGCGTTTCGCCCCGGAGGGAACCAATGTGGACTTTGTCGAACTGTTGAAGGAAGACGGAGGGAATCTTCTGGCCGTACGCACATTCGAGAAAGGTGTCGAGGATGAGACGTTGGCATGCGGCACGGGGATAGTCGCTTCCGCCATCGCGGCATATTCATTCGGTCTTTTGGGTCGTGGCGGCAATGACGGAGAGGTCTCCTGCAAGGTGAGGACGGCGATCGCGGAGCTTTTGGTCGGATTCAAGGCCGCCCCGGAGACACTCCCGTTCTCTGCCAGTGATGTATGGCTGACCGGACCGGCTGTTTTTATTGGTACTGTTGAAATTATGTTGTAACTTTGCCAAGTTGTTATTAAATCAATCATTTTTTATGAAAAACTCAATCAAATTCTTGTTTCTGGCTGCCATTGCCATTGCTTTTGCTTCCTGCGACAACAAACCATCGACGATGAGCTACACAATGGTGAGCAACTTCAACTATGTGGCAGAGTACCCTGAGAAATTCAAGACCGTTGACAGTCTCTACTACAACAAGAACGTCATGTTGGATGACTATTCCGCGTTGTGTACAAAGTGTGAAGACATGAACAACGGCTTCATAAGCGGCTGGAAGGTGTCCATGAAGAAAGGTTCGGCGACAGAATCCGCTGATCTCCAGATGTTTGCTTCAGCTGGCCCTTATGCGGGACTGTATGACAAGAACAGCAGGCAGGGCAACAAGGCTTACGCTGTGTTCGCCGGTTCCACTTCTGAATATGACGTGGTTTTCAAGTACGGAAGCTATTTCACCAAATCCACTTGTTTTGTGCAGGGTCTTTGGATCAACAACACCAAACTTGTCGAGACACTTGCCGAGAAGGGTCAGATCGCGGACGGCGATTTCCTTAAGGTGACCGCTACCTTCTTCAAGAACAACCTTCCTGTCTGCACCGAAGACTTCGTGCTGGTTGACTACACCGGCGCGGAACACAAGATTGTGAAGGAGTGGACTGCCTGGGAGATGAAGAAAGCCTCGAAATGTGATGTGGACGCGATAAAGTTCTCTGTGTCCGCATCGTCAGCCGCTCTTCCGGAAGCATTCTGCGTGGATGCGATTGTCGCTTCGATCTCTGTAGAGTATTAGGGATTTCCTTACGGGTCGGCTCCGCAGGTTGGACCGCAAGGATTAGATCAGTCCTTCGGGAACGGCCATTGAAAGAGATCTGGAATCCTCATCGACGGACAGGATGAGATCCTCGTGCAGAGGAATCATAGCCTGTCCGTCTTTCGTCTCCACATACAGACAGGTGTTTCCCGGGATGTCCTCGTAGCCGGTGATCTCCCCGACCGTCTTCTCGCCTCTGTCCAGAAGTGTCCATCCGATGAGGTCATCGACTGAAAGGCCGTCGTCATCGCCTTCATATTCATTGATCCCTTCCGGCTTGGCGGAGATTTCCCTTCCGACCAGCTCCTCCGCGTCCTGTAGATTCTTCACGCCGGTCAAGCGGACAAGGGCGCGGCTGGTGCCTTTTTTTGAGAATGATTCGATAAAAAATGGAACCGGCAGTCCATCGAATGCGATGAACACCGGTTCCTTAATGTTCAAGTCCTCGGGACTGATCTCGCGAAATCCAATGAGGATCTCGCCTTCGGTACCGTTGGACTTCAGTACCCGGGCAATCCGCAGATAATCTGACTTTGCCCTGGACATCGGACTAGGCTTCTGCCGGAGTCTCTGCCGGAGTTTCGGCAGGAGCCTCAGCTGCTGCGGCTTCCTCGGCGGCCTTAGCTGCGGCAGCCTCTTCGGCAGCCTTGCGCTGAGCTTCAGCAAGCTCCTCGGCCTTCTTGGCAAGAGCCTCAGCCCTTTCAGCGTTAACCTTCTTCTCGGCCTCAAGAGCGACCTTTACCTTCTCGGCGGCATCCTTTACGAGGCCGGCCTTCTTGGCAGCGATCTTAGCGTCTCTCTCTGCTTTCCAAGCGTTCCATTTCTGGTCGGCCTGCTCCTGTGTGAGAGCGCCCTTGGCAATACCGCCTTCGAGGTGCTTTCTCAGAAGAACTCCTTCGTAGGAGAGGATTCTGCGGGCTACGAGTGTTGGCTGGGCGCCGACATTGAGCCACTTGAGAGCCTTCTCGCCATCGAGGACGATGGTGGCAGGGTTGGTGTTAGGGTTGTAAGAGCCGATCTGCTCGATGAAACGACCGTCGCGAGGCGCGCGTGAGTCGGCCACAACAATGTGGAAGAATGCGAAATTCTTCTTTCCGTGGCGCTGAAGTCTGATTTTAACAGCCATTGTGAATCTGTTTTAAATGTTGATAAATTGTAAACCTTTAATCTCCAACTCGTGAAGACCCGCAAAGATACGAATTATTAATTTATATTCGAAAAAATTTTGGTATTTCGGGAATATTATCTATTTTTGCAGTCCCAATCAGTTGGGAGACATATTTGCGGTAGTGGTGAAATGGTATACACGCTACTTTGAGGGGGTAGTGGGCGCAAGCCCGTGTGAGTTCGACTCTCACCTACCGCACAAAAAAGTCCGACGGATTTTCCGCCGGACTTTTTCGTGCTTGTTTTATGGATTACTTAGTAACCTTCAAAAAATAACCTGCCTCATCTTAAGGAATCTTTTCGGTCTATATCTGTTTTCTCATCAGTCATGTGCCACCGGCACACTCCTTCTTCGAAAATAGATCTATCCTCGAAAATCTTCTCCTAATCTGAGGCAGGTTATTTTTTTCACGTTACTTAACCAGTTTGACCCCTTTAGGGAGCTTGATCTGTGATTTGACGGATCCGTCGGCGGCGCGGCGATGCGACACCGTGATCGGGCCGTAAGGGGTAGGGTAGGAACCCTCGGCCCATTCAAGGGAACCGAGATGCGGATTGATCCTTACCTTCTTGAATCCAGGCTCCGCCGGCTCGATGCCAAGCACATGCGAACTCAGCCAGATTGTCGGGCCGGAAGCCCAGCCGTGGCAGAAGCTGTGGCGCAGACCCACGTAGCAGTACGCCCCACCGTCCGCATGGATGTCATATTTCCCGTCAGGAACGACCTCGTCGATTCTTCCTGCGCCAGCGGCCTTGGTGTAGTCGAAGTCCTCCCAGAACGTTGTCGCCCCGAGATCCAGCATCGCTCCCCAGTAGTCGGAGATCATCTTCATGGCCTCGTCATAGTTGCCGCTCTTGGCCAAGGCCTCAAGCATGTAATAGCCCATGAATGAGGAGAATCCGTTGGCACCTCCAGCAAGGATCACGTCTCTGGCCTGATCAGCGTCTGCCATGTCCTCAAGGAACAGCAAGGCTGCGGACTGCTTGCTTGCGGCGACCTCCGGCCTATGCTCGCGCAGCTTTCGGGCCGCGGCGGCGCATTCTTCCTTAAGAGAGCCGTCGCCAAGCCAGCCGGCCATGTCCGCACCCGCCTCCATGGCTCTCACGGAAAGGGCCTGAAGTCCGGCGTGGATGGCCGCAGGTCTCTCCGAGGTAGGCCAGTCGATGAACCTGCCGTCCTTGTAATTTTCCTTGGAGCCGTCGAAGTTGGACATGACGGTGTGCAGGAGGTCGGTCAGGTACGGCTGCTGCTCGCGGAGGTAGTCAAGATCACCGTAATATTCATAAAGATGGTGATGGATGATGATCCACCATAGTGAATATGAGCATATTCCATTCATCCAGACCGTCGCCGGAGTGCTCTCGCGCACGTAGTCAAGGCTCTTTCTGACGACTTTGTGGTTGCCGAAGACGGTGTTGACCGCCATGACTTCCGGATGCATGTCACCGATCCACACGAGGCGGTCTCTCTTGATTCCGTCCCAGAGGTAGTCCTGCATGTTGAGGTGGACAGTGTAGGCTCCTGTCTGCCAGATCTGGTTCAGCCTCTCGTCGCTGCACCTGAACTGTCCGACATACGGGATGTCGCGGTAGCGCGCGATCGCTCTGATGGTTACGATCAAGGCTTCCGTGTCCTCTCCGAGGAGATCCAGACGGACAAAACGGAACCCTGTGTTGCCGTGCTCGACCGAGCCGAGCCAAGGTACGGAGATCTCGAAGTCCCTGACGGAATGCTCGTTGGTCGCCGTAGTGCCTGCCTCGTCAACGCTGCTGAGAGCCTCGCTCACGGATTCGCCGAAGCAGATCCTGAATCTAGCCGCGGCCTTGTCGCCGGACATCGCCCTGACAATCTGAATTCCTCCGTGAATCTCTTTTCCGAAGTCCAGCAGAACCGAGCTGACACCGTCCTTGCCGTTTTTGAACACGCACACGTCCGGCTCGTTGGTGGAGACCTGCCCGACGTAAGGCCTTAGCAGATTCTCCGTTCCGGCCACGTTTCCCTTCGCGAGGATGACGCGTGTCGGAGTGAGGTAGTCGCTTACAAATTCGGTGTCCTTACGCTGCACCGCACCGGGAGCTGAAGGCCTTGCCTCCTGTCCCGAAACCATCGGCGCCGCCGCCAGCAGCGCCGTAAATAGGAGTATCTTCTTTAACATATTCACAAACATAATGAAAAATCCTGACAGCGCAAGCCTTTGGGGGACGGTGAGGCGGATTCTTTTGTGTTAGAGACTCTCGGAGCAGGATCCGGGTTCCGGTTTGATTCGATTCATTGAGTGATTATCGGCAAAGTGTCGTTGTGCGTATGTTTATACAATATTTCCGCAGTTTGGCCAATTGCCCTTGAGTCAATTATGCGCCTGTGAGATTGTCTAAGGGCGTTTTTAATGTGTGTATTAGTTAAAGATTTGTATTATTGAAAATATTGGCTTATATTTGCGGCCTAATATATGTTCATACATATAATGGCGATTTGAATATGAATGATCCTGCTATGAAAGAGACTTATGTGGTTGGAGTGGATGTCGGCGGCACGCATCTGCGTTCGGCGGTCTTTGATGTCACCAACGGAACGTTATGCACTCCTCCGTTGACAACTCCGGTTGACAGTCACGCCGGAGCGCTCGAGATTGTCTCGATGTGGGTGTCCAATGTCCGTTCCACAATTGACGCTTTTGATGCGAGGGTCAGGTGTGTCGGGTTGGCGTTTCCTGGACCATTTGATTATAGGAGAGGTGTCTCATTGATTGAAGGGGTGGCCAAATATGAGTCAGTCTATGGCCTGAACGTAAAGGAGTCGATGCTGTCAATGCTTCCGTCGCGGATATCTGAGATGCGATTCGTCAACGATGCTTCCGCATTCGCTTTAGGCGAGGCCTTGTATGGGGTGGCGAAAGGAGATGACAGAGTGATAGCTCTCACTCTTGGCACTGGTGTTGGCTCCGGCTTTGTGGATGGAGGGAAACTTGTCACGGATTCTCCGGATGTCCCGGAGAACGGATGGGTGTACTGTCTTCCGTTCGAGGATGGAATTGTGGATGACGCTTTTTCCACTCGCTGGATAGTGCGTAGATATTCGGAGCTGACCGGAGAGGCTGTAGCCGGTGCAAAGGAAGTGGCGGACCGGTATCAGACTGACATCGCGGCAAAACAGGTGTTCGCTGAATATGGATCCCGTCTCGGAGATTTTCTTGCTCCGTTGCTGGAACGCTTCAGATGCGGCTCGGTTGTTTTAGGCGGTAATATTTCCAGAGCGTTTCCACTGTTCTCTCCTTCGCTTGAGAGATCGATCGCGGATAAGGGACTGTACATCAGGATCAGAGTGTCCTCATTGATTGACAATGCGGCTGTGATAGGCGCTGCATCTTTATTTTTATAATTCATCAAGTTTAGAATATGTCAGAGATTAGAAAGACAACCCAGTATCTTATACCTGTGGACAAGACAGCTTCGGCTGCCGGGGAGTATGATATATATCCGGTCCATAGCCTCGGAGACGGAACTGTGTTCGCAGGTTTCGATGAACTTGCGAAGCGCATTTCCGGTTGTAGGACTGTGGTTGTGGACGGATATGTCGGTGTGAGGTTTGACGATTTCGTCTTAAGATTGAATGAAGCGCTTGTCGCCGCTGGTGTCAAGGCCTTGTGGTGGAGTGTGGAAGCCGCTATGAAATCATCGGAAGAGATTGACCGGTTGATAGAACCTTATCTCGGAGCCGATGACCCGATATTCGGATTCCGTTCAGATTTGTCTCTTTCGGATTTTTTTGATGGAGACAAGCTTCAGTCCATCAAGCCTGACAAGGCGGCGGAACTCAATATCATTTATGGTACGGGAGCGTCTCTTGCCGGTTGGGATGGCGCATTGGTTTATCTGGACATCCCTAAGAACGAGATACAGTTCAGATCGAGGGCGGGAAGCGTGCGGAATCTTGGTGCGCATAGTCCTGAACCTCCCAAGAAAATGTACAAACGCTTCTACTTTGTTGACTGGGTAGTGCTGAACAGGTATAAGAAGACGTTGTTTCCCAAGATTGACATCTTTGTCGATGCCCAGCGTGAGACGGAAATCACTTGGGCTGAGGGTGACGTGATCCGTTCTGGTTTGAACAAACTTGCGAGGAATGGCTTCAGAGTCCGTCCTTGGTTTGAGCCAGGTGCTTGGGGTGGTCAGCGGATCAAGGAATTCATCACAGAGCTTCCTCACGATGTCCCGAATTATGCCTGGTCGTTTGAACTCATAGTACCTGAGAACGGTATAATCTTCGACGGCGCGGGAAAGATGCTGGAGGTGTCTTTCGATTCAGTAATGTATCAGGCTGGGGAGAATGTGGTCGGCAAGGACTGTTATGCTGAATATGGGGACGAGTTCCCTATCCGTCTGGATTATCTGGACAACTTTGACGGGGGGAATCTGTCCATTCAGTGTCACCCGCGTCTGGAATATATGAAAGAAAATTTCGGTGAGACCCTGACTCAGGAGGAAACCTATTATATTCTTGACAACAAGCCGGGTTCGGAGGTCTATCTCGGATTCAAGGAGGATGTGGTTCCGGAAGAGTTCGAGGCAACTCTGAAACGGAGCCACGAGACCGGGACACCATTGGACGTGGAGAAATATGTCAATGCCGAACCGTCAGTGAAACACAGCCTGTACCTCATACCTCCGGGTACACTGCACAGCTCCGGGAAGAACAACCTTGTTCTGGAAATAAGCACCACACCTTACATATTCACATTCAAGATGTATGATTGGATGTCGCTCGATCTGGACGGACGTCCGCGTCCTTTGAACATCAAGAGGGCGATGGATAATCTTTACTTCGACCGTAGGGGAAGTCGTATTGCGGAAGAATTTGTCTCACATCCTTATTTGTTGAAGAGTGGGGACGGCTGGGAGCTATGGCATATTCCTACTCATAAGAACCATTCTTATGACGTGCATCGTTATGTTGTTGAGACGGAGGTTGAGGTGAGAACAGAGGGAAAATTCCACGCTCTCAATCTCGTGGAAGGGACTTCGGCCGCTGTCATCACCGAGGATGGTATGACATTCCATCTCACCTATGCCGAGTCTCTGGTCATATCCGCTGCCGCCGGCTCATACCGTATCGTCAACGATTCAGCCAATCCGATTATGGTGGTCAAAGCGTTTATGAAGTGATTGATGATTGGCTGAGTCGTTTTTTAGCTATGCCTTCTCCGGGTTCAGGTGCAGAGAACACCAGACCAGATAGAGAAGGCATAGCCCTATGATAATAAGCGATCCGGATTGACTGCCGGTGATGTCCGCGAGGATCCCCATACAAGGTGGTATGACGGCACCTCCGGAGACCCCGGTGATCATCAGTCCGGAGATTTCATTCGCTTTTTCGGGACGTTCTTTCAGAGCTGCTGAATAGATGATCGAGAACACGCTCGAACAAAGGAATCCGACAAGACCTATCAGCAGAAGCATCGCTGCTGGGCCATTCAGGAAGAAGAGAAGCAAAAGTGCCGCTGCCGCCATAATGATGTTGTACCTGAAATATTTGATGTCGTTGACTTTTGCGAGGGTCACAGAACCGGCCAGAGCTCCGATGGTTCTGCACACAAAGTAGACGCTGGATGCCATCCCTGCCTTTTCCACAGGCCATCCGGCTCGTTCAATGAGAAGTTTTGGAGAGACGGTGTTCACTCCTACATCCACTCCTACGATGAAGAATATTCCAAGAAAAAGGAAAAGAATCCGTTGGTCTTTCAGAAGTCCGAAGACCGCTGCTGGTGATGAGGTATGATTGTCCGGGACTTCTTTCTGGATAGGGGTGGCGAGCAGCCATATTCCAGAAAGCAATGTCACAGCGGCGAAGATCGGGAACAGGAATTTCCAATTGCCGAGTGTCCCTGCGGCGAACGCCGCTATGAACGGTCCGCAGAATGATGACACGGCTTTGACCACCTGCCCGGCTGTGAGAGAACTTGTAAGAGCTTTCCCTTTGACGACGTTGGTAAGAAGCGGGTTCAAGGAAACCTGTAGGATGGTGTTTCCTATTCCCAACAGCACGAAGGCGAGAAGACACGTCGCGAAATTGTAGCTGATGAAAGGCAGCATCATTCCGGCGAAGGTGATGATGTTGCTGATTTGCACCATATTCTTTCTTCCAGCCTTGTTCATAGCGATCGCGACAGGAATCGAAAGAAGGAGAAACCAGATGAATACCATTGACGGGATCAGTCCGGCCAGACTTTCGCTAAGGTTGAAATCCTGTTTGACATAGCTCGTGGAGATTCCCACGACATCGCAGAATCCCATCACGAAGAAACCGAAAAGGACAGGAAGAGCCTTGGTCAAGTGCTTGTTCATAACTCAGTTATGCGTTGTTATTCGTTTGTGCATTCAATTGAGTACGTGAATGAGTCGGCGCGGTAGTAGCCGATGTTGTATTCCACCGGTTTGTTGTTGTCATCGAGAACGAAACGTTTCCTTACCAGAATAGGATCGCCGGCCGAGATCCCCAGTTTGTCGGACAGTTCTGGGCTTGCCGCTTTGGCGGAGATCTGCTCTTTGGATGTCTTGACGTTGATTCCGTACTTTTCTCGCAGAATCTCGTAGAGAGGCCTGCTCATATCTTCCGACACTGACATCGGTATGGAAGGACTGAAGTAGGATATGAAAAACACGAAAGGAAGATCCGGTTTTCCGCGCAGTCTCTCAAGGCACAGCAGCTTCTTGCTATTGTCTATGCCGAAAAACTCGGCGGCTTCCTTGGATGGCGTTTTCCAGCTTATGTGCAGTTCGAAATTCTGGACGTTCATTCCCTGTGAGGCCATCTCTTGGGAAAAACTCATCCAATTACGGGCGTTGCTCATAACGTCCTGAGGTGCGACGCACGTTCCGTAACCTTTCTTGCGTATGAGCAACCCCTCGAACACAAGCCTGTTGATGGCCTGCCGTAGGGTGTTTCGTGAGATTTTCAACTGTTTTGACAAATCCACCTCGTTAGGAAGCAGCTTGCCGTTTCTGTAATCCTCTTCTTGGATCATTTTGCGGAGAATATCCTCGGCCTGTTGATGTAAAGGAGTTGAGGAATTGTGGTCTAATTCTAGTTTCATTGCAACACGTTGCTAAATATGTTCAAACAAAATTAGGCATATTTTTACATAAAACAAATAAATGCTGCACAATATTGTGCGATATTGTGCAGCATTCCAACCATACCATTTTACAAATCAATTCTTACAAAGATATTGCTGTAAGGGAGCATTGTCAACTGGGTTCTTGGCTCGGTTCCGTCAAGAGACTCTTCCAATGCGTTCACCGTCCTGAAAGGGACAGGTTTTCCGTCTTGGCCGAGAATTTCCAAGTTCGTTTTCTTGCCGTCCGTCTCTATGATATTCAGTATGACAGATTTGTTTCCGTGCCTTGTCGGTCTGCAAGAAACCGTGACAATGTTGGCGGCCTCAATCCTAAGGAAGGATTTTTCCTTGGGATTGGAACTTGTGGACTTTGTTGCCGAAGGTGGATTGACTCTTGCGTACAAAGGTGTTCTGTTGCCGCGTCCGAATTCTGCGGCTGCTGAGTTGGCGACATTGGATGAGGATGTCAACGAATATGTCCATCGCAGCTCGCCTTCCTGAGAAGCCCTGAAATTGGTTGTCCAATAATTGTTCATAACCCAGGAGTACAGATGTTGTCCTTTGTGTCTGTGGTCGATTCTGTAGGGGTCATCCATCATCTCTCCCATCAGGAATAGAGGAATCTCATCGGTGCTCACGATTATCTGCATCTCACTATTTCTGGCGGCGGTGAAATTCTGCACCGTGTTCCAGGCTGCGGATGATCTTGGAATCTGAGTCTCTCCGGCAAGCACGGTGCCTCCAGGAACATCGAAGAACAATTTTCCGTCCTTAAGCTCAAACGGGAATGCCACATAGATCCCTGAAGGATCTGTCTCAGGCAGCCTTTCCAGTGAATAGGACAATTCAATGCGTTTGACATCATTGAATAGTCTTACCTCCACGTTGACTCCGGCGAATGAACATCCTCTCAATCTGCCGTTATAGAACACGCTTGTGTAGACGGAACCCTTCCGGACACCGGAGAAACGGATGTCGCTCATCCCTTCCCGAGAGTAGTGCTTGAACACCTTTCTTTCCATCTGGTGGCGGTCTCCCTTGAGTGACTCGTAAATCACTTCACCGGCATTCCATTTAGCGTTCCTGTCGATAAGCTCCTTTCCGTTTTCCTTGTCTATAACAGAGCATAAGCCGCCCCGTGATGTGTCGAAAGTCAGCTTGTAGAAATTGTTTTCCACAGAAGGTGCGGTTTCGGAGATATTCTCGTATTTTTCCTGTGGCTGGAAGCCGTCTTCGACCACCAGCTCATAAGTCCGGTAGCCCATAGCTGGAATGTTCTCGGCATAGATGGCGTAATAGCGTCCTTCGCTTCTGGAATTGAGAGGCTGCCATTTGAGAATATTCCCGTTCCCGTCAGTTATGGTGAAATTCCTGTTACGAGGAATAAGCTCGTAGTCAATGTACACTTTCACAAGCTCGGAACGAGGGTGGGTCATTGAATTGAAGAACGTCAGAGTTGGTTTCTCAGCCCTGTACAAGTGTCCCTGCATCCTTGCGGCCGCAGCTTCGTACATCATCTGGGCGCTCTTGAGCGCTTCCCACACGTAGGAGCCTTTTTCCGCCCATTGAACCTGAGAGTTCTCACACATCGGATTTCTGATACTTTCAGAGGCTCCGAAAGTGTGCTCGTTGTAGAAAAGCAGATTCTCGTGTATTCTGTCTATCTCCTCCGTCGCCCTGAAAGGGTAATCATCCCCGCGAACAGCAGCCATAGCCATTATTCCTTCTATGGTTGTCATATCCGATTGTGTGCTTCTTGATGCGGCGGTTTCCCTTGCGGCGGAGCCGAAACCGTCTGTCCACCAGTCCGGGTATGCGGCCCGGTAAGTCGGAAGCCCTTCTGAATATTCAGAGTCCACTTTGTCAAGAAACTCTCTGATGGTAGCGCTCCTAAGCTTTGGCCAGGCATAATGATCATTCCATCTTTTAATCAGCTCGCATTCGTGCATAGACGGTGGAGAGTTGTCTGTGGAATAACCTGAGTACTGAACAGAGACGAGAGGAATGTCATACCCTCTGCTTTTGAGTGATGAAATGTAAGAAAACACACCGTTTTCCATACCGGCATCGTCACCTCTATCTATTCCCCATCTGTTACCGGTCATATAATGGTCTGATCTGTAGGACAGCAGACTGTTACCGGATGGTGACTCCCATTTGTACAGGGTAGGTCTGTCGAAAGGAATGTCAGCCCGGTGGCTGTTGGATCCCATAGTCATATATTTCACGCCGAGACCGGAGAGATAATCCGCAAGGCACCAGGCCACACCATTCACATCATTCTGCATTGCTGTGACAACCGGAATGCCCATCTCCTTGAATGTCTTGATCGGGGAAAGGAAAGTCAGGTAATTGTCCTCTCCGGACAATTCGGCCATATTGAAGAACATAGCGGTGACCTCGATCTGGCCTTTTCTTACAAAGTGAAGAAACTTCTCGACCTGTGAGGCCGGACGGGACTTAAGCCATTCCTTGACGGCCCACGAGGCTTCGCAGGTCCATCTGAATTTGGAGTCTTCAGGATAGTTGTCCGTCGCCTCGCAGTACTCCAGAGCATAGTCGATGTACCTTAGATGTTCCGTAAGGATTTCTGTCTGCGGTTTGGTGTAGCCGATGTCGGTGTGGGTGTGCTGGACAAGGTAAACTGTCCATTTGTCCGCAGGAAGTATTTCCACATCCTTGTCGGTGCGTGTTCTTCCGCAAACCAGGCCGATATTCACTTTCTTCCCTTGGAGATCTCCGGAAACCGTGATTTCCTTTGTGTTCACTCCTGGACTGAGGGTCATAACTCCGGATTTGACTCCGTTGCAGTAATAGTCTGCCTTGACCGGCCTTTTCCCCCAGTTGACCACGGTCGCCTGAATCGGCGAACGCAGGTCTGCCTTGCTGTCTCCGTACACAAGAGCTGGTCTTGATTTTAGAAAAGCAAGGGATACTCCTCCTTGACAAGGTTTTAGATGAATGTCAGAAGAAGCTTCGAGCCGTATGTCGTCAAGAACAGTCCAGCTGCCTCTGATGTTTGTGATTCTCAATACATTCTCACCCTGTCTTATCGCTCATGACGGTATTTTGGATGTTACCGGCACAGAGTTTTGTGTCAGGTCTTTTCTGTCCAGAAAGTTCTGGTCATCACCGGCGGGAAGGTTGATTTCCGCCGAGAAATCATTGAGCGTCACTCTTAGCCTCGGAGGGGCAAAGGAGTGTATAGCGATCATATCCATCACTAATTCAATGTTTTCTGGCGATATCGCGTCTGCTACATTGAACCGTATCAGTATGGAGCCTTCTTTGTGTCCCGCCCAAGCGTCATCCGGGCCAGGAATGACGAACGGTATGTTTTTAGCTGTTCCGGAACCTACGGAAAAGACAGCCATACCTTCAGGGAATACCTCGGAGTAACGTCGATAACTGTTCTGTGCCAGAGCGAATTCCTCGCAGCTGTTGTCCTTTTCTCCTATCTGCCACACGACTTTATTCTGGGCGTTGGCTAAGATTCCAACTCCCAGAAGAAAAATCGTTGACACTATTAATAACTTAAAACCTTTCATCCCGCGGGTTTATTTTTTGTTCCAAATAACATTCTTGAACTCGGCTGTATGATTTCCGGTCTGGTCAGGAAGCTGGTCTCCCCAGTTCACCGTCAGAGGCCAGTACGCTTTCAGCCCGTCCTCGTTTCCTTTGAAACCATAACCTTGTTCTACATCTGACTTTATCTGCTCGGCGGACTTCACATCCCTCCAAATCGATACGTGCTGAATGTCGCCTCGCATATACCTTGAGGAATAGTAAGGAGATGTGCCGACTTGCAGCCTTGATGTTGGAGTGTTCATCTTCCCGCACCATCCGGTCGCCTTCAATTCTCCGTTGACGTAGAGGGCTATTCCGGCATTTGCCTTGTATGTGATGGCTATGTCATACCATGCTCCTGTCGCCAAAGGAGAGAATGATATTCCGCTCCAGCCTCCGTCTCCGATGTAGAACTGAAGTGCGCTTCCGCTGCTTCTCAACATCATACCTGCCGCAGGTCCGCCGGACTCGCAGGAAATCACACATTGGTCACCTCCGGCGAGTTCAGTGTATCTTGCCCGTAGCTCGATGGTGAACTCTTCCCCCAGATCCCAGTCGGAATATGCCCCAAGATTCATATAAGAACCATTGCCGAACCTCGGTATGGATTCCTCTATCTCGGTCGGGAATGCATACTCCAAAGGTTCAAGGGCAAGGTAATCCAGATCCGACTTGTTCTTCATTATGAAGGTTTGTACGGACACGCTACCGCCTTTCTTCCAAGATTTTAGGTTGGTCTTTTGGGGAGAGTCGTTGATGTCCACCTCCTGCGCTACGCCGTCCTCGTTCTCCCATATTAATTTGTAATAGGTTGAAGCTGCCTTGTTCCATTCCACATCCACGGAGCCGTCGTATTTCGGTACGAACGAGGTTATCCTTTTTGGGATCTCTTTCAGTACATCATTGATGCCGTAGGCGACACCGTAGACTTGGGCCGTGATTGATTTGTTCCCGGCGTTGTCGAATGTTGTCACGTCGAAGTAATAGCTTCCGCCGTCCAGCCCGTCGATGAGCATTCTGGCCTTGCCGTCATCTCCGATGATGTCAGGAATTTTGAAAGAGACGGTCTTGTCATCATAATTGACACGGCATTCCGTCGCTGTCCTTAGGTATTTTGTGTTTCCGACGATCTCGACCCTATTCATTCCGGAACGGACTTTGAGCGAGTCGATCTTGCCGACGTATGTTTTCTCGCCTTTGTCAGTCCATTCTTTTTGCGTGTCTTCGATTCCGTAACATCCGGAAATGGTTAGGGAAAGGCAAGACAGCCCTGCGATGAGTGTTTGTAGATGTTTCATATCTTTTGCCGTAAATATGTTATTCCGTGTCATTTTCCTTTGAATCAATCTGTCCCCAGAGCGTCAGTTCGGACATACAGGAGAGCTTCATCTCGGAATGCACGCCCAGAATCTCAAATCTGACGTACCTTACCGCATCAGCGCTCCTGTCAAACTGAAACTCCTCTCCGTCCGCTATGAGTTGGATGTCTTCGTCTGAGACTTGTCCCTGAGGCAGTCCTGACGGCTTGACAGACGTGAAAGAACCGATCAGATTCCATCCGTGCAATGGGTCATCCGTGATTTCCGGCAGTTCCTTGCATCCGTACACATTGAAGATCCGCCAAGCTCCGTGCTGCCATCTTACGTCATCTCCAGACCTCTGCCAGGTGCGTATTCTTGAAAGCTTCGCCTCCACTCCGAGGTCGAATGTGAATCTGTGCGGGAATTCTATAGGCCATTTGGTGTGAATATAATTCCAGTTGCCGATCACTCCGTCCCATACATTGGACATCTGTCGGTCGTACTGATTGGAGGCCAGATCTCCGTTGACGAGGTTCGGATTGACAGCCGAGAATAATTTTTTGTCCAGAAGATCCTCTCTCCACGGGGTGGCTGTGAACTCAAGGGTCTCGGATTTGTTCCCCCAATGATCCTGCACGTAGAGCCCGAAGTCATTCTTTTCATCCGGCAGTCCTCGGACGGCGTAGACTCCATCCGCTTTTTCTGTGTAGTACACATCGTAGTACTCCATCTCGCCGGTAAGAGTGTCTTTCTTAGTGACATATATTCCAATGTTGGACTTGGTGCTGTTCTCGAAAGACACGATGAATCCTCCGAAATCCACAGACCATCCGAGTGATTCGAAAACTGACTGCACCGGTGGCGTGAGAGGTGTCACTGTGACCATCACCGGAGAGGATGCGTTCTCGAACTTGTCGTAAGCGCGAATCTCAATCGTGTGGTTTGCGGTGTCTCCGAACCCTTCGATGAGCAATGAGTCAACGTAGGATGACGCTCTTGCCTCTCTTTTGGATCCATCTGTTCCCGTGAATTCCGCCTTTACGTAAGACAAATCCGTGTCTGACGGCAGTTTGTACCTTATGACCGCCGCTCCTGGTTTGTTTGTTACCGTCACTTCGGAGACCGGCCCCGGCCCTTTTCCGTCATCGTGGCCATAGGGACGCAGCAGATTCACATCCGAACATCCTGCCAGCGCCAGCGCTATGGTCAGGATTGATGTCGCTATTTTCTTGTGTTTCATTTTTAGAATCTTAATTTGTTACCAGAGATAACTCTGCTGAAGTTTGTTGTTCCTGTATAAGTCATCAAGCTTGATCGGCCAGAAGTAATTCTTCGGCGTGAATGTAGGAAAGTCTATGTATGACGGAGTGTAGAAGGAATCGTCTGATTCCGTGACGCTCCAGCCTCTTACAGGACGGTTGCAATAGTCCATCGCAAGCTTCCATCTCCTCAGGTCATAGAATCTCTGTCCTTCGAAAGCCAGTTCGATCATACGCTCCCTCTGGATGATGTCCCTCATTCCTTCCTTTGTCTTAGGTTTGTTCGGGTCTGATGAATATTTTGACCAGGTCTCCACAAGACCGCCTGTCTCTTTGTCGAGTCCCGCCTTGTTCCTGACAAGCTGAATATATTCGTAGACCTCGTTGTCCGGCGAGTCCTTGCACTCGTTGAGGCATTCCGCATACAACAGATAGAGGTCGGCGAGCCTGATAATCGGGAAGGCATAGTGTGAGCACTGCTCACCTGTGTTCGTCGACTGGGTCAGGACAAGTTCGTAGCTGACAAGTTTCTTCGCGAAGAATCCGGTCACGGAATAATTGTCGAGCGAGCGTCCCGCCAGTTCTCCTGACTTGCAGTGCAGGACATAGGAGCTCTTGTCGCTCGGAACTTCCATATTGAACCATTTACCGTTGTCGAATCCTACCCAGGCGTAGAATCTCGGTTCCCTGAAGAGATGCAGCCTTGCCGTTCTTGCCGTTGTGTCGGCGTAGTAGGCGTGGTCGTGAGGGATGTTGATCACGTCATATCTTCCTTCGTAGTCATATTCCTTGTCCTCGTCGATGGGAACCCCGTTGTTTGTGTAGAATTCCTCGACAATTTCCAAAGTCGGATTGTGCATCATCTTGACCCAGGATAACTTGTTTGAGAGATGGAAGGTGGAGAGAGGAGCGTTGGCGATTCCAAGCAAGTCCCTGGTGTTCCTTCTTCCCAGTCCCCAGATGAGTTCGTCCCCGAATTTCTTGGTCAGGGTGTGCCTTAGTGTAAGCTCGAGTCTGGTCGTGTCCGAGATGTTCTTGACCGGCTCATCGAACGTGTACAACTCGTGACCCGCGGTGATGGCGGCGTCAATCGCTTCCTTGCAGGCATCCCTTGCGGTTTCCCATTTGTGAGGGTCATACTCAGGGTTTATCATATTCCTGCCCTCTGCGTCTTTCCATCCCGCGAAGTCGGTGTTCCCGTTGTAGAGCGGACTTGCTGCGTATGTGAGCAGGCGAGCCTTTATCGCCAAGGCCGCTGGTTTCGTGACTCTTCCCATTTCAGTGTCTCTGGCTCTGATATATTCAGGAAGGGCGCCGCTCTCTATGGCTTCGTCAAGGAGAGCCACAATCTTCGAGACCACGTCATCGACCGGTTCCCTTACGGCTTTCACTTCTTCCGGAGACGCGTCCACATCAATGTTCTTGTCTACGAAAGGAATAGGGCCGTACAGCTGGAACAGCCAGATGTGGAGATAGGCCTTGATGAATTTCACCTCCGCCTTCCATCTTTCTTTCTCTGACTGCTGCATATCAGGCACCTTGTCAACGTTGTCAAGGAATATGTTGCAGTCCCTTATGCCCACGAAGAGGTTTGTGCCGCCTTGGCCGCCGCTCCAGTAATTCAGGTAGGGGCCGTTTGTGTTCTGAAGCCCTTTGGCGATGCGGAACGCGGACTCATTGGTGTAGTAATATGTCTTTTCGGCGCAGTTCCAGACCTCGTCGCTCGAGCCTATGCCGGGATTTCCCCAAGGGCTTGCCGTGCTCGGCACATAATTGTAACAGGTGTACAGCATCTTTTCGGCACTGTTCCTTGTCTGGAAGGTCATCTCCATCGTGGGTACGTTGTCCGGAACAATGTCAAGATAGTTGCAGGACACCGCCGCTGAAAGTGATAGGATTACGATAGCTATCTTTTTCATATTCATTTCTCTTATGGATTAGAAGTTCAGGTTCAAGCCAAGGTTGAACACTCTTTGTATCGGATAGTTCAATCCGTTGTCGGACATTTCCACATCCCACATCTTGAACTTTGACAGAGTGAACAGGTTCGTCCCGCTGAAGTACACCCTGAAACTTTTCATTCTCACGCTCTCGCAGATTTTCTTAGGAACGGTGTAGCCGATCTCCAAAGATTTCATTCTTAGATAGGAACCGTCCCTCAGCCACCAGGTGCTTGCCCTGTTGTTGTTTGACACAATTTGAGGAGTGAGCCTTGGATACATCGCATAGCAGTCTCTGTCGGACTCAGTCCATCTGTTGTCCGCGAATTCTTTCATCATAGCGTTGGCGGTCACGGAACCCCAGGCGCTTTGATTGGCTTTCACGTTGACGAAAGGTGCTGTCTTCTCGTGGTTGATCAGGAATGAGCATTCAGTTGCTGCCTGAAAGAAGCAGGAGAAGTCAAAATTCTTGAATCCAGCCGAGAATCCGAAACCGAAGATGTAGTTAGGTATGGTCGGATAACCGATAGGCACACAGTCCTGGCTGTTGATTATTCCATCCTCGTTGATGTCTTTGTACTTGATGTCACCGGGCATCACCTCTCCGAACATCTGCTGAGGAGAGTTCGCGATGTCGGCTTCGTCGATGAAGAGCCTCTCGGCGATGAATCCTGTTATCTGGTTCAGCCTTTTGCCTTTCCAGGAAAGCCATTCATAACCGTAATCCGGTTCCTCGTAAACGTCGTACCTGCCTGTGGCATAGGTCATATTGAATCTTGAGGACAGCCAGGATCCGCAGGCGAATGTCTTGTTCGCGTCGACGGAGATCTCATAACCGTGGGACGAGGCTTCGCCGACATTTGCTCGCAGAGGCGCCTGCAATCCCATCGTTGAAGGGATTGACTGCCTGTCCATAAGAATATTGGTTCTTTTCTCGCGGTAGTAGTCCGCCTGAACGGTGATCCAGTCCCAGAGTCCGACCTCGATGCCTGCGTCAAATTTTCTCGCTACTTCCCAAGTGATCTTGTCGTTGGCGTAGCGTGAGATTGTGACCCCGTTTTTCTTGTAGGCGAACTCATCGCCGAAGTCGATGTCCAGATTGGAGTTCATATCGACATTCGAAAGGTAGAAGAACCTGTCGTTGTCAGAACCGATCTGGTCGTTTCCGGCGAGACCGTAGGTTGCCTTAAGTTTGAGCAGACTCACAACCTTCTTGAGTTCCGGACCAAAGAAGCCCTCGTTGGAGATGATGTATCCGGCGCCTACTGAAGGGAAAAAACCGAATCTTTCCCCTTTCGCGAATCTTTCGGAACCGTTGTATCCGAAGTTGGCCTCAAAGAGGTAGCGGCTGTCGTAGCCATAGGTGAATCTTCCTGCCAGACCGACATTCCTGTATGGCAGGGATCGCTGAAGGTCGCCCATATTCGCATACAGCTTGTGCCTCATAGTGTAGACAAGAAGACCGGACACGTCGTGTTTGCCACCGAACTTGCGGTTGTAGTCCAAGGCTGTTTCCAGATAGGTGGTTGTCTGGATGTCCTTGTCTCCCTGCTTGTAGTCCAGATATTCAGTTCCTCCGTCTGGATTGATGCAGTTCAGGGTGTATGTGTTTTCTGCGATGTCGAAGGTTGACATTGTGTACCAGTAAGGATTATAGTACCTCTGAAGGTCGAAATATGAGTATCTGGTCGTGTTGAGCAACGCTCTTGCGGCAAGTCCCTTGGTGATGAAATCCAGTTTCTGTTTCAGCTCGGCCTGCGCTATGAGATTCATCTTGCTGTACTCTTTGTACCCTCGTGTCATTCTGGCGTAAGGGTTTAGATAATTGCCGTCAGAAGTGTTTCCGAACATTATATGAGTCTTTGAGCCGCCTGACGCAGGGCCGACATAGTACATCGGAAATGACACGGGATCCGCGGCGAGTGACATCTTGTACAATTCGCTACCTCCGTCCAGTGGGCCTGTGTAGTCCTCGAAGGTTCCGCTGAAACGTACCGAAAGTTCGGTTGAACTCGTGACGTTTATGTTGATGTTGGATCTTAGCTGTGTTGTCTTAAGGGAAATGTTGTTGTTGAAAGAATTCCCTGTGTTTTGTTTGAGGAGACCGGTGTCGTTGTTGAATGTGGCCGCGATGTAGTACCTTGCCACTTTCCCACCTCCGCTGAGGCTTGAGTTCACTCTCTGGTTGGTGGTGAAGGTCTTGAACATTTCGTCTATCCAATCGACCGCAGGGTAGGCGTATTTGTTGACACCTCTTCGGGTAAGTTCGATTTTTTTGTCAGAGAACGGGCGCGGGGCAAGAGGATCCCTCGTGGACACCGCCTCGTTGTACAATGTCATCCAGCTGACCGGATCCACGACATCCACAGTCTTCGTCGGCATAGAGAACGAGTTCTCGAACCTGATGTTCAGGTTGGCTTGCCCTTCCTTGCCTTCCTTTGTCGTGACGAGAATAACACCGTTGGCTCCTCGCGCTCCGTACAGAGCGGTGGCAGTGGCGTCCTTGAGTACCGAGAAGGATGCGATGTCATCAGGCTGAAGCCTCGCGAGGTCGTTGGATGTCAGCTCCACGTTGTCAATAAGGATAAGCGGTCCTCTTGCGTTCGAGTTGAAAGTCGTGACTCCGCGGATGAAAAACTCCGCGTTGTCCTGACCTGGCTCTCCGGAAAGCTGCTGGGTGATCATACCGGCTATCCTGCCACCCAATGCCGAGGTAAGGTTGCTGGTTGGCACTTTCAGCTCTGCCGGGCGTACGGTCGCTATTGAACTGACCACGCTTTCTTTCTTTTGTTTGGAGAAAGCCACGACCATAGCGTCTTCCAGAGCCGTGGTCTCTTCTTCCAGAATGATAAGATAATCCTTCTTGTCAGAAACTCGGACACGCTTGTCAATGTAGCCGATGAGGCTTGCCACTATAAACTGTCCCTTGCTTGCCTGAATCGTGAAGTTTCCGTTGTCATCCACGAGAAGCCCGTTTTGTGTTCCTTCCACCATCACGGCGGCTCCCACGACAGGTTCTCCATTCGAGTCAACTACCCGCCCGCTGACAGTCCGCTTGGGGCTGTCGGGGAAAGCGGACGAGTAGGCCTCGAACTTCGCGGAAAACAGAAGCAGCACAACCAGGGTACAGAGAATAGTGGGTACCCTACTGGATGAGATGATTGATTTTCTCATAATTGGTTGTTAATTTAGTAAGTTCTTATTAATTGGTATATGTGTAAACATATACAAAGGTATGCATATTATTTGAATTTGCAAATTCTGATTGCTTCATTTTGTCTGACTGTCATCCGGCAATTCTTGATATTCTCTTCTGATGTTTTGAATATTAGGGTGTTATCTTTGTCGCTGCGTAGCTTTGCATAAACAAGCAAACGCCCGTCGCAAGTGTTGCAAATAGTGTCGTTTTGTTCGGACATATCCGCATTGTCGCTTGATTCTATACCAAGGATGGCCGCACCTCCTTCCGCGTCGCAGATTACAGGAACGGAGATTCCTCTGACCCTTGTTCCGTTTTGGTCGACGATTTCCACCACCACGTGCGCGATTGGTTCATTGTCTTCCGTTGTCTCGTCGTTACCGTCCAGATAGGCCTTAATGGCATAAGGCTCTCCTGATGTCGTGAGTGTGTCGGATGCGGCGCACTCTCCGTCCACGTTCTCATAGGCCTTGACGGTGAGTTCGCCTGGTTGGTAGTCTAAGTCCCAGAAGATTATGCCGCTATTCTCGTCTTTTTCCCTGTATTCTCCGACTGGCTCGCCGTTAAGATATAGCTTCGCTCCGTTCAAGTTTGTGTAGCAGACAACCCTTGTGCGTTGTCCTTTTGCGAAGTTCCACACATCCGGAGCGTCCGCTCTGATCTCGTATGACGAAGGATATGCGCCTAAATAAGCGACAGGATCATTTCTCCATAATGCCGCTCTGAACCTTCCCGCAGGCTTTACGAAACTGCCGAAGTCCAGAAGTCCGGTGTGAAATCCTCTGGACGGCCATCTCCCGGATTCTCCAAGATAGTCGGTTCCTGTCCAGATGAATTGTCCTGCTATGAATTCTCTGTCGGCGGTAGCCCTCCAGGCGTTGTAGTCCGCTCGGTTTTCACTTCCGTAGATCACTCGTTCCGGATAGGTGACGTGATCGGTGTCATATCTGTCTTCCGTGTAGTTGTAGCCCACTATGTCCAACAGTTTCGGATATTCTGTCTCGTTCGACATCACGACCCCTGCCAGCGCGGCGGTCACCGGCCTTGACGTGTCGGCCGACTTGACGGCTTTCACAAGTCTGGCGGCGATGTCCCCCAGTTCATTCGCGTCCGGGGAGTCTTTTTTGTATCCGCCGTACATAGGCTGGGAGATGCTGTTCCCGTCAAGTATCGGATGTGAATAAGGGTCGTTCGGATAATCCACCTCGTTGCCGATGCTCCACATTATTATTGAAGGATGTGTCCGGTCTCTTCTTACCATATCCGTGATGTCTCTTTCCGCCCATTCGTCGAAGAAATCATAGCTGCCCTCAAATCCGGGCTGGCCGACATTCCATCCTTCGAGCCATTTCCTTTTCGGAAAGCGCCATTCATCGAATGCCTCGTCCATTACCAACAGTCCGATCTCGTCACATAGGTCGTAGAAGACAGGGGCTTGCGGATTGTGGCTTGTCCTGACCGCGTTGACACCTATCGATTTGAGGTTTGTAAGCCTTCTGCGCCAAACAGCCTCGGGTACGGCTGCTCCCAAGACTCCTGCGTCGTGGTGCAGGCAGACCCCCTTGAGTTTCATATTGATTCCGTTGAGGAAGTATCCGCGGTCCGGGTCGAAAACGGATTCCCTTATGCCCATCTTCACCTCCGCTTTGTCAACGGTTTCCCCTTTCTCTATCAATTCCGCTTTCAGTTTGTACAGAGCCGGTGAGTCCGGACTCCAAAGCATCGGGGATTCAATCTTGATCGTGGCTTTGGCAAATAGATCCTTGGCTTTGACGTGGCTTTCAGCTATGCGGTGTCCTTCTGCGTCGTACACTGAAAATCTTACTTTCGCATTAGGTCTTTCGTTTGTCTTACCGCTCGTTTCTATTTCGGATCTCACGCTGACAGTCGCCTTGCCATCCTTGAGCGATTGAAGTTCGTAGAACAGCCCCCATTGTGCGAAATGATGTTCGGAGGATGTGATTATCCACACATTACGGTATATTCCAGAACCTGTGTACCATCTGGAGTCGGCTTCCCTGCTGTGGTCAACACGTACCGCGACAATGTTATTCCCGTCTTCGGCAAGTCTGTCCGTAATGTCATACATAAACGAGATGTAGCCGTTTGGCCTGTACCCGACTTCCTCGCCATTGAGATAAACCGTGCTTCTGTTGTAGACTCCTTCGAAATAAAGGTAGTAGCGTTTTCCGATTTCTCTACGCAGGTTGAAATCCTTACGATACCATCCTATTCCGCCCGGAAGCCAACCCGTGCAGCTATATTTTCCCCTTGAAAGAGGCCGTGACACAGACCAGTCGTGAGGTAAGATGACATCTTTCCATCCGTTGTCGTTGAATGTCACGGTGGATACTTCGGGATTGTCCGACAGAGAGAACTTCCAATTGTCATTGAACAATTCAGGCTCTCCAAAGGAAACCTGGGCGTGCAGTTCCGCTGTGACGAATGGCAGAATAAAGGCAGCCAAGACTGCTTTTAGATAGTGGTTATTCATTATTACGAAGTATTTGTACCAACAAATGTATATTATATATTGGACATATCAAAATAATTATCGATATTTGTGCATACATATTAAGTCAACTTATATTTGATTTGCAGTGGTGCCGGTTGAATGAAAGAATCATATTTTTAATATTCAGAATATGCGGAATCTCAAATTTAGGTCTGTCGTCTGTTTTGTTGCCGCTCTGTGCATAACCTCGACATCAATGGGTCGTGAGCCGGCGGATTATGTTGATATGTTCATAGGAACATCCAATTCCAGATGGATGCTCGGACCCTACGCGCAGCGTCCTTTCGGAATGGTCCAGCTTGGCCCTGACAATCAGGGCAATGTCTGGATGGGCGGATATGAATGGTTCATAAGCAATGTGTCCGGTTTCAGCCATATTCACGCTTGGACGATGGGCGGATTGCTGTTGATGCCGTCAACGGTGGATCTGGCCATAGGCAATCCGTCCACGGACTCTCCTTACCAAGGCGCCAATGCCGGGTACCATTCGCGGATTCTGAAAGAGACCGAAACCGCCCGTCCGGGCTATTATGGCGTTTATCTCTATGATTCACGTACTTATGCGGAGATGACGGCGACAACTCATTGCGGAGTTCACAGGTACACTTTTCCGGAATGCACGGATTCGCGGATACTTGTTGACTTGCAATTTCCGACCGAATGGGATTATGGATTTAAGGTGAACGAAGCGTCCCTTAGGAAAGTCGGAGATGCGAGATTGAGGGTTATGCCGACTGCCAGTCCGGCCCTTGGAGCTGGTGGAACCAATACCGACTTCATTTCGTCATACGGTTTAGCCGCGGGTTCGATTCGATGAACACTTGGAATGAAGGAAACATCAGCGAAAACACAGAGTTCGTCAGTGGAAAAGGTGACACTGGCACCTATCTGACATTCAAGACATCGGAGGGGGAGCGGATAACAGTTTGTTGCGGACTGTCTTTGGTAAGTGTCGAACAAGCGAGGTTGAATCTTGAGACTGAGGCTGGAAGTCTTGGCTATGATTTCGACAAGGTCGCCGAAGACGCTTATGGAGAATGGAACCGGCTTCTTGGAAGGATAAAGGTGACTGGCGGCTCGGAGCGGGATAAGACAAAATTCTACACCAATCTCTACAGAGCCTTTGCGGGTAAGCAGACTTGGAGTGATGTCAACGGAAAGTACATTGACGCTATTGAGCGGGAGCGGACAATCACGAAAGGTAAAATGTATGGAGGCGACGCTTTCTGGAATACCTACTGGAATCTCAATGGTCTTTGGTCTCTGGTCTCTCCAGAGATAGTGGATGACTGGGTTAGCACACAGCTGGAAATGTTCCGGCATACCGGGTGGACAGGAAAGGGACCGACAGGAATTGAATATTCCGGGATAATGGAAGGATCACACGAGACGGCGCTTATGGTGTCGGCTTTCCAGAAAGGAATCAGAAAAGACGGAGAAGAAATATATCAGGCTGTTCTGAAGAATGTTACAGAAACGGGCATTGAGCACCCCGGTGGAGGCTATGCGGGAAATCCGCAGCTCGACAAATATATTGAATATGGCTATATGCCAAGAGAGGATGGGGTGATTTCCAAGACTTTGGATTATGCTTTCGACGATTGGTGCGTTTCGAGGATCGCTTTGGCCACAGGTCATCGGAAAATGGGGAAAGACCTCGAGGCTCGGTCAAAGAATTGGAAAAACGCGTTTAATCCGTCTACCGGTTATGTCACTATGAGGGACAGGCAAGGCGTATGGGATCCGGATTTTGACAAGTTCTCCAATTGAGGCTTCATAGAAGGGAACAGCTGGCAGTACTCTTGGTATGTTCCTCACGATGTCAAAGGTCTGGTGGAGCCATTGGGCAAGGATGAGTTCAACAGTCGGCATGAAGAGGGGTTCATCAAGTCTGAGAAATATAACTTCGCGGCTCATGCGTTTGACAGGACAATGGGGCAGTCGGCTGAATTCTACATCAATCAAGGGAATGAAGTCAATATGTGTACTCCGTATCTGTTCAATTACTCTGGAAAACCGTGGCTTGCGCAGAAATGGGTCCGCGCGGTTATGGACAGGTATTATGGATCGACCCCTTATCACGGATGGGAGGGCGATGAGGACGAGGGGCAGATGGGAGCTTGGTTTGTAATGAGTGCGCTTGGCCTGTTTGAAATGGACGGAGGATGCTCGGAAAACCCGGAATTCGATCTGGGCAGCCCTTTGTTTGAAGAAATCACAATCGAACTCAATTCCGATTATTACCCTGGCCAGACTTTCTCAATCAAGGCCGAGGGCAATTCAAAAGACAATGTCTACGTTCAGGCTGCCTATCTGAACGGTAAGAGGCTGAAATCCCCGAAGCTCCCATTCAAGGAGGTTGTCAAAGGAGGAGAGTTAACCTTAGTGATGGGGCCGGAACCTTGTTTCGACGCTTTTTAAGACAGCCGCCTATGCCGAGGAATATATTTCCGTCCACAGTGTCTTGAAATTCTGCCTCGGCGGAATGACAATAATAAAACCCCCGGTCTGCTTCCAACAGGCCGGGGGTATGTTATGGAATCCGTGGATTACTTGTAGTACTCGGCGAATTCGATGTCCTTGGTGGCGCGCTCCGCGAGAGCCTTGTCCTTCTTGGCAACGGAGTCGAGCCAGGTCTTGACCTGATCGAAGTTACCCTGACGGGCAGCGATGACGGCTCTGAGGTAGTCAACCTTCGCATCCTTGCAGTGAGCGGCCTTTGAAGCCTTGTCGAGCTGGTTGGTGAGGATGTAGGCAAGAACAGTGTTGTGGCAGCAGCCCTTCACGTCCTGAAGATCCTGAACGGCCTTCTCGTAGTCGCCGGTGAGGATGTCAACAACTCCCAGGTTGGCCTTTGCGGCGTTTGTGCCGGCCTTCTTGAAGTTCTTGGCAGCGGTTGAGTAATCACCCTTGCGGAGAGCCACTACGCCAAGAGCGTTGGTGAGGTCAGCGTCCTTTGTCAGAACGGTGGCGAATGTCTTTTCGGCATTCTTCACGTCACCGGCGTTGAGGTAGGTGGCGGCGAGGTTGAACCTAGCCTTGTCGCTGTCGTACTTGGTGATGGCCTTGTTGTAAAGCTTTACCTGGCTGTTCAGATCCTTGGTGAGGGTGGCGGCGTGGAGGAGAGCAGGCTCGTCAAGAATGTCGCTGTTGCTCTCAACCATGTCCATGAGTTCCTCGGCGGTGTAGTTCTTGAACTCGACGTTGGCGATGAACCTTGCGCGGCGAAGCTCAGGGAGGACATCGCTCTTAAGCTCGGTGTAGATGGAGGACATGTTCTTGATCTCGCTTTCACGAACGGCAGGATCGCTGTACATTGAAAGGACTCGGAGGATAAGATCCTTGTCCTCGATGTCGGAGTTCTGGACGAGCTCCTGGAAGCCTTCCCAGTCCTGTCCGATGCTCTTTACCTCAGGATCGGCGACATCCTTGCCCTTCATTACCTTGTTCCAAGCCTTGTCAGCTGACTTTGAACGTCTCTCTGAAAGCTTGTCGTTGAGTTTCTCGCCACCGTCAGGTGAGGCATAGGCAACGACCTCGGTACCTACGAGGGTCTTTCTCTCGTTGGCCTTGATCTCTTCAAGGGCGCTCTGGAAATCCTTGATTGACTGGCCTTTGAGCTGCTTTGACTGAACATCGGCAGAGTTGATTCTGTAGAGGATCTGTCCTTCGGCGGTCTGCTGGAGGATGGCCTGGTAACCGTCAGCCTTGAGCGGAACCTGACCGGCAGCCTTTACAAGCATATAGGTAGTGTTGACACCGTCAGCGACCTTCTTTACAGGAAGCTTGTAGGACTTCGCCTTGTGCTTCACGATGCCGCGAAGCTCAAGATGAGCCTGCTCCATACCTTCAACATAGTCGAAATGCACTTTCTCGGTAACGGTACCGCCGGCCTTGGCCACAACCTTGTAGTTGTCCTTTACCTTCTCGCCCTGGTACATGAAAGGAGTCATCTTGGCCTCTCCTCCATCATAGACAAGCACAGGGGTCACCTCAAGGATAGCCTTAGGGTGGAAGTACTTGGCCGGGTAGGTAACAGTAACGGTTGCGTCGATGTTGCCAGCGACACACTCCAGAACCGCAGGATCGCATTTTACGATCACGTTGTCAGCCAGTTCAGCCATCTTCTCGGCTGAAGAGCAGGCTACCGCTGCCATTCCGATGATGGCTGCGGCGAAAAATTTGAGTGTCTTTTTCATGTTATTAATGATTAAAGATTGCATTTCATGCCACTAATAAATGTGCAAAGATAATTATTATTTTGTTAACTTTGTCAAACTCTGTGTAAATACTATGGATTCACAAGAACTGCAAAGACTTAAAAACAAATACGACATCATTGGTAATGATGCCGCTCTTAACAGAGCCCTTGAGACGGCCGTGGCCGTCGCCCCGACTGACCTCACCGTGCTTGTAACGGGCGAGAGCGGTGTCGGCAAGGAGAATATTCCAAAGATCATCCATCAAAACAGCCTCCGAAAGACTAACAAATACTTTGCCGTAAACTGCGGAGCGATACCGGAAGGGACGATAGATTCTGAACTTTTTGGTCACGAGAAGGGTTCTTTTACCGGAGCCATCGAGACGAGAAAGGGCTATTTTGAGGAAGCGGACGGCGGGACCCTGTTCCTGGACGAGATCGGCGAGCTGCCTTTGGCCTCCCAGGCGAAGCTTTTGAGAGTCCTTCAGAGCGGCGAGTTCATCAAGGTCGGCTCGTCGAAGGTACAGAAGACCGATGTCCGCGTCGTAGCGGCCACGAATGTCAACCTTCTCTATGCCGTGGGCAAGGGCAAGTTCAGGGAGGATCTGTACTACAGGCTCAACGCCATCCAGATCCTGATGCCTTCGCTTCGTGACAGGAAGGGGGACATCTACCTGCTGTTCAGGAAGTTCACCTCGGACTTCTCGGAAAGGTACGGCATGGGTAAGGTCACTTTGACCAACGACGCGATAGATCTGCTGATAAACTACCGTTGGCCCGGGAACATCCGTCAGCTGAAGAATGTCGCCGAGACTGTGACGGCGCTGGAGTCGGAGAGGCTTTCCAGAAGTTCCGAGAGATGTGTCGTCGATTCCGCGACATTGGCCCGCTACATGCCGAAGGAGGAGACCAGCCTTCTTCCGGTTACCGCCTCGGAAACCATTGGAAATCAGATGCCAGACTCGGACAAGCAGATGATCATCAAGGCCATATTCGATCTCAAGCAGGAGGTTGACAGGCTGAAGGCCAGGCTGGACTCGTCCTCTTCGGATCAAGCTCCGGCGCCGCACACCGCCATCGGGCCTGTCCAAGAGCCGGAAGAGGCTGAATGGCAGGGGCTTGGCGCGCCTGTTACCCATAAGGACATCGGTAAGGTCGTGGACATAAGCGCCGAGGAGGCGAGGCCTCAGGACCTCTCATTGAAGAGGTCGAACCGCGAGATCATTGTCAAGGCGCTGGAGAAGCATGGCGGCAACCGGAAGCTCGCGGCGCAGGAGGTCGGAATCTCCGAGCGGACCCTCTACCGTTGGATAGAAAAGTACAACCTCGACACCAAGTCTGAATAGTAATGAATATGAAGAAGTTTCTTATAGCACTGTCTTTGCTGGCTTTCCTCGTGGCGGGGGGCTGCTCCTTTGTCCATTACTCTTTTTCCGGCACATCCATCCAGTCGGACGTCAAGACTGTGACCGTCAATTATTTTGAATATAAGGCTTTGAAGGTAAATCCTAACCTGAGCAACGACCTCACCGAGGCCATGAGGGACAAGTTCCGCAAGCTCACAAAACTGGAGCAGGTGGAGATGGACGGAGACCTTGAGCTGCAGGGTGAGATCACCGGCTACGAAGTCAGGGCCGCCGCCGTGACCGCGAACGAGGTGGCCGCGCAGAACCGCCTGACCGTGACGGTGAAGCTGAAGTTCACGAACAGAAAGTACCCGGAGGATGACTTCGAGAAGAGTTTCTCGGCCTATTCAGACTATGATTCGACCAATTCTCTGGATGCCGTGGAGTCCACTCTTTGTCAGGAGATAATCGAAAAGTTGGTCGAGGACATGTTTAACGCCAGTGTGGCCCAGTGGTAGAAATGGACGGAAGCAAGATGAGTCTCGGGTCTCTGACGATGGACCAGCTGACGGATGTGATAAATCTCTACCCTTGGTTCGGCGCGGCCAGGAAGGAACTGTGTGCCCGGATGGCCAAGGTGGGCGGAAGCGAGTGGGGAAAGGCTCAGTACTCGGACGCGGCGTTGTACGTGGCGTCCAGATCCTTGATCTCCGACATTGTCCGCTCCACGCGCATGGAGGACTATTCCGACAAGGATGTGGAGAGGCTGATCAAGGAATATATCAACCCGGCGGTGTCATCTCAACCGGCTCAGGGGCAGGAATATTCTGATTCGGGGCAATCGTCCGTGGCCGCCGGGTCTGCCGAGTCTGCGGTGGGGACGCGGGAATATTCATCCCCGCAACCAGCCGACCATAGCCGCCCGGTGCGTGTGGCCGGTGGCGATTTCTTCTCTCCCGAGCAGTATGCCGCGGTCAGAAGGGATGAGGATAATGTCTTCTCCAATTTCAGGACCGAGCGCTATGACGAGCCGGATGGCCGCCGATGGGAGGATCCGGAGTTGGGATTCTGCACCGAGACTTTGGCCGCGATTTACGCCGATCAAGGCTATTTTGCTGAGGCAAAGAAGATTTATTCGCGACTTATCTTGCGATATCCGGAAAAAAGTGCTTACTTTGCATCCCTTATTGAAAAATTGCAACAGGAAAATTAAAATTTAAGAATATGTTATTCACAGCTATTACAGTTTGCATTGTCATTGCGGCTATCCTTCTGATCATCGTCGTTCTCCTTCAGAACGGCAAGGGACAGGGAATGGCCAGCAACTTCACCTCCGCCAACCAGACTCTTGGCGTGAGGCAGACAGCTGATTTCCTCGAGAAGTTCTCTTGGGGTCTTGTCACGTTTATTCTTGTGCTTTCGATCGTTTCATCCTTCACGACAAGGACTACCGTTTCAGGCGTTGATCTGACCGATAAGATCGAGAACACCGCCGCGCAGCCTGAATTCCCGTCAGCTCCGGTTCAGCAGGCCAATCCTGCGCAGGAGGCACCCGCAACGGATTCTTCAGCCGAGTAACTGACATTTTGTCAGCCTTAGGGCGTTGGAACATAATTTGACTTCTAACCGTCTGGTCTTCGGGCCGGACGGTTTTTGCATACCGTTCCTTGTGAACCGGTGTCAAGTCATCGGGAGCAGGTGTGCCCGAAGGACGAAAAGGAAGTATGATTATGGAAAACAACAACACATCAATGCAGTTCTTGCCTAAGTTCGCCGTCAATCTTAACGAACAGGCCGCTAACGGAAAACTCGACCCTGTCATCGGCAGGGATGAGGAGATCCGTAGGGTCCTGCAGATTCTGAGCAGGAGAACCAAGAACAATCCTATTCTTGTAGGTGAGCCTGGTGTCGGTAAGACAGCCATCTCCGAGGGCATCGCCCAGAAGATCGTGGATGGCGACGTGCCGGAGAACCTTAAGAGCAAGAAAGTATATTCATTGGACATGGGTGCCTTGATCGCCGGTGCGAAGTACCAGGGCGAGTTCGAGGAGCGTCTGAAGGGCGTTGTCAAGGAAGTCGTTGACAGCGCGGGCGAGATCATCCTGTTCATCGATGAGATCCACACCCTTGTGGGAGCCGGCCGTTCGTCAGGAGCGATGGACGCCTCCAACATCCTGAAGCCGGCCTTGGCCAGAGGTGAGCTGAGGACAATCGGTTCGACCACACTTGACGAGTACCAGAAGTACTTTGAGACCGACAAGGCGCTTGAGAGGCGTTTTCAGATGGTTATGGTTGACGAGCCGTCTCCGGCCGAGTCGATCGCCATCCTTAGAGGCCTAAAGGAGAAATACGAGAACCATCATCGTGTAAAGATCGAGGATGACGCTTTGATCGCCGCCGTCAATCTCTCGCACAGGTACATCACCAACCGATTCCTTCCGGACAAGGCCATTGACCTTGTGGACGAGGCCGCGTCCAAGCTGCGTCTTGAGATGAACTCCGTTCCGGAGCCTATTGCCGAACTCAACAGCGACATCCGTCAGCTGGAGATCGAGAAAGAGGCCATCAAGCGTGAGGGCATCTCTCTGAAGTCAGAGAAGATCGAGAAGGAACTCGCTGACAAAATGGCTGAGAAAGAGAGCCTTATGAAGCGGTGGAATGATGAGAAAAGCATTCTTTCCGGTCTTCAGGAGGCACGTCAGAAGATCGAGGACTACAAGATCGAGTCTCAGGCCGCGGAAAGGGCTGGAGATTACGGTAGGGTGGCTGAGCTTCGCTACGGCAAGATCGCCGAGGTTCAGAAGAAGATAGACGAGTTGACAAGGAGGCAGGCTGAGATCAAGGATCCGATTGTCACGGAGGCCGTCACTCCTCAGGACATCGCCGAGGTGGTGGCTAAATGGACAGGCATCCCTGTGCAGAAGATGCTTGAGAGCGAGAAGGAGAAACTTCTCCGCATCGAGAGTGAGCTGCACAAGAGGGTTGTCGGACAGGATCAGGCCATACAGGCTGTCGCCGATGCGGTGCGCCGCAGCAGGGCCGGACTTTCCAACGAGAAAAGGCCGATCGGCTCGTTCCTGTTCATGGGTACGACCGGTGTGGGTAAGACCGAACTTGCGAAGGCTCTTGCGGAGTTCCTGTTCAATGACGAGAACATGATCACCAGAATTGACATGAGCGAGTACCAGGAGCGTCACACGGTCAGCCGTCTTGTCGGCGCGCCTCCGGGATACGTGGGCTACGACGAGGGTGGTCAGCTCACCGAGGCCGTAAGGCGTAAGCCGTACTCGGTCATCCTTCTGGATGAGATCGAGAAAGCGCATCCGGATGTGTTCAATGTCCTTCTCCAGGTTCTTGACGACGGTCGTCTGACCGACAACAAGGGGCGTACGGTGGACTTCAAGAACACCATTCTGATCATGACCTCGAATGTCGGCTCTGACATCATCCAGGGCTACATGGACAGGCTCCCTTCCGTCGGGCGGCCAGGTGCCGAGCCGGCAGAGGAGATGAGGGCGATCGCCACAAGGCGCGAGCTTCTTGACGAGTGCAAGAACAAGGTCATGGACGTGCTCAAGACCACGGTAAGACCGGAGTTCCTGAACCGAATCGATGAGATCATCATGTTTGATCCGCTGACCCAGAACGACATCCGTGAGATCCTCCACATCCAGATGAGGCAGCTCCAGAACAGGCTCGCCGACGAGGGTGTAACGATCGAGTTCACCAAGGCATTCGAGGATCACATGGTCACGACCGGCTACGATCCAGCCTATGGCGCCCGTCCGATCAAGAGATTGATGCAGCGGGAACTGGTCAACCAGCTTGCGAAGGCGATTCTGTCCGGTTCCGTCCACAAGGACTCCGTCATCGAGGTCGATGCGGTCGGAGGGCAGATTGTCCTGAACAACAAGAAATAATGAATACGCAAAGGCCGGCGGGAAAAGCTCCCGCCGGCCTTTGCTTTGTCTGTTATCTGCTGAATGTCACCTCTTTGACAATATGCTTCATGCCGGCGTACTTGTCAAGGACCCACATCACATAGCGGATGTCCGTGTTGATGCATTTGTTGTAGCCCTCAGTGTAGGACGCGTCGCTGGCGAGTGATTCGAGATTGCCGTCGAAGGCCAATCCGATGAGCTCGCCTTTCGCGTTCAGCACCGGACTTCCCGAATTGCCTCCGGTGATGTCGTTGTCGGTCATGAAGTCAACGATCATCGCGCGGCGGCCGTCCACCCGGGTTCCCCATCTTCCCCAGCGTCCCTTCTCAAGAAGGTATTTGTGCCGGTCTTTGAGGATGTAGTCGTGGTCATCTGGGTTATATTTCTGAAGTATTCCTTCAGGTGTGGTGTACCAATTGTACCAAACCGCATCGTTAGGCTGCAAGCCTCCGACCGTTCCGTAGGTGATCCTCATCGTTGAGTTGGCGTCCGGGTACTGCTCGACATCCTTGTGAAGCCTCATCCAGTAGAGGGCTTTCTTGTACTCTTTCCCAAGCTTGTTGACCCGTTGTCTTTTTTCCAACTGGTCCTTTCTGTTGTTGAATGTCGTTACAGGCGTGTCGGTCAGCATCCTGCGGAGAGGGTCGTTCTTCACCTCGTCGACTGACTGTATGCCGTCGATCCTGCTGAGGGATGAAATCACGCTCTTGTTCCAGATGTACTCCGCCATCGCTTTGTAGTCATCGCCGAAACGATCCAGCATCTTCACCTGGAACTTGCCGAAATAGGAGAACTCGAGATTCTCGAAATATTCCTTGCAGGCATATTCAAGAAGCTCTTTCTCCACTCTCGCGTCGGTGGCGGCAAAGCCTTCCCGGAGCGTCTCCTTGGCTCTTTCCACGCTGGACACATTCCCGGCGCGAAGCATATAACGGCTGATGAAGGTTCCCCGGAACATGGTCTCGCGGAAGAACACCTTGTCCCTCTCGACGCTTTCTGTCTCTGAATAGATCGCCTTGAGATCCGGGATCAGAGTCTCCCACATCGCCTTGCGGTTAGGGGCGGCGTCGATCCATTTCTGCATCTCCTTCTCCTGCTCGATTTTCTCGTCCTTGACCCAGAACCTCCTGAAGCACTTGGCCATGCCGTCGTTGTTCTCCTGAATGTTGCTAAGGGAGAAGAACCATTCCGAATATTTCATCCTCACAATCGGATCCGCGTCCATCCATTTGCGGATGATGCTCATCTGGCCGCCTCTGATGGCGTTAGAGATGGGCAGATTGATTTTTTCCTGATAGTTGATCTCCGCGGAGGAGGTGTACCTGTTGGTTCTGCCCGGGTAGCCGACGACCATCGCGAAGGATCCCGGATGGTAGCCGGCCAGGGAGATTTTCAGACTTTTTTCCCTCGTCACAGGCTTCCCGTCCTCGTAAATCCTGTAGATTGTGAAGTCACAGTTGTGCCGCGGCCAAGTCCAGTTGTCCTGGTTGCCTCCGAAGTAGCCGATGCTCTGTGGCGGAGCGGCCACCAGCCGTAGGTCGGTGTAGGTCTTATAGACAGACATATAGTATTTCTCTCCGGCCCACATGCTGCTGAGGATGCATTCCATTCCTGTGGCTTCTTTGTACCGCTTCTCCATGATCGCGCTGATCTTGCGTATCCCGAACGGCTTGCCGTTGGCGCGGAATTCCTTCATGATTCCCTTGACCTCTTCGGTGACATCGAAAACCTTTTTCAGGAAAAAGACGGTCTCTCCTTCGATCGGAATCTCCTCCTCGCTTGTCATGGCCCAGAAGCCGTCCTCCAGATAGTTATGCTCCGGGGTGCTGAGCTTAGCGATGTTCGAGTAGGCGCAGTGATGGTTGGTGATGATCAGCCCCTGGTCGGAAATCACGCTTCCTGTGCAGTAGAATCCGATCGACACCACCGCGTCCGACACCGCGGTTCCCGGTGCCTCGTCATTGTAGATCTCGTTCGCCGCGAGTTTCAGTCCCCGCGCCCTCATGTTCTTCTCCAAAGCCTCGTTGATGTCCTGGATCATCCACATCCCCTCATCAGCGAAGGCTGTGGCGCCGATCATCAGCGCCACAGCCGTCAGAAATAATCTTGCTGTTCTCATCAAAAGTCTATTCTTCAGTGTAAATGGTTGTCAAGATATTCCCGTTGGTAAGCTTTTCCGCCACCTTTCGTACATCCTCGGCAGTGATGCTTTCGTAGGCGGAGACCAGATCCATGTTCGGATCCACTCCGTTCCTGACATAGTTGACCACCTTGGAATTGAGATGAGTCATCACCTTCGATTTTCTGGCCTGGGACTCTCTTTCATTCTTTACCAGCCATTTTCTGGCTTCCTCAAGTTCTTTTGTCGTAGGCCCTTCGGCACAGAACACGGACACGACATCGTCAAGATCCCCGACGAGAACCCTGTAAAGATCCGGCCTAGTCTTGAATGTGATCTCGGATTCGCTTCTGCCCTTGTCCTTGATGCTTACCGAGGAGTTGAACCGGATAGAGTAGGTACCGCCCCGCTGTTCCCTGATCTGATAGAGCAGGCGTTGGGAAAGAATATAGTCAGTGAAATCCACTGCGGCGAGGTTCTCTGCCGTAGGCTTAACTTTGGAAGAGAACAATCTTGCCACGACCGTAAAAGGATTGATTTCCTTTTTGCCTGTCATCGAGAACTCCTGTCTGCCCTTGAAGACTGGAACACGGCCCTTCACTTTCGCCTTCTTTCCGACTTTCTCTCCGGCAGGGATCGAGGCGATGTACTTGCGGACATATTCCTTGATCCTTTCCTCGCCGATGTTGCTGGCGATGTAGATTGTCATTCCGGCGCTCGGATTAAATGCCTTGGAGTAGACTTCCTTCACTAGATCCATGCTGACTCCCTCCACATCGGTCGAGTCTATGTCAATCGACCAAGGATGCTTTCCGTAGATGAGTGAGTCGCTGGCTTGATTGAAACGAGCGGCATCTTTCTTAGGCTCACTGAGGGATTCCAGTTTCTTGTCCTTCATCTGCTCAAGAGCCTTGCCTTGAGGAAAATATGGATTAGTTACGGTCAGGGCGGCCATGCGGAAGGCGTTCTCGGCCTTCTTTTCGGGTGCGTTCGTGAGCAGACTTGCGAAATTGCCGCCGATCCTGAGGGATCTTGTGATCTCACTGCAATCCGGATCCTTTCCGATCTCGCCGTTTGTGGCTCCGCTGAATCCTGCATCTGCCTTGATGAACTCTCCGGCAAAAAGGGATGAGCCTAATTTGTCCTGCGGCAGGGCATTGCAGCCAGTGTCGAAATAGATGATCATGGAAAGGTCTGGTGTCGCCTTTACATCCTCCTTGACAGCCGTCCAATAGACCTTGGCTCCATTGCTGAGGATCCACTCCCTGGTCCCTTCCAGCCCCTTTACGGCTCTTTCCTTCACGATGCTTCCTTCGGAAGCGTTGACGGTAAGGTCGATCTTGTTGAGGGTTAAATAGTTGGGCTTGACATCCTTTGCGCGGGCCTCTTGAAGCCGAGCCTTTGTCTCTTCCATGGAAGGCACTTTCCCCTTATCCTTCGGATTGGCGAACCAGGAGTAGATCTTGTCACTTTCAACAAAGACTTTCCTAATGTAAGGCTTGACATCCTCCAGCGAGATCTCTTTGATGATCCTGTTCTGGATCTCGTGCATGACCGCAGGATTGCACAAGGCATCTCCGCTCACGAAGTTGTTGTGGCACACTCCCACGAAGTCTTCGTTGGTCAGTGAAGCCTCGCTTTTAGGCCTTTCCAGATGGTAGCGCCTTTTGACGAGGGCCTTGGAGGTCTCCAGCTCGTCGTAGGAGATTCCATATTCAATCATGGATTTCTCGTTTTGGGCGTAGAAGTCAATGAGGTCGATCATCCGGGCATCCTTCCTGCCAAGAATCGTGTAGAGATCGACGTAATAGTCCTTTGCTTCGGAATAGTTTACCATTACCGCCGATTTCGGGGCTTCCTTTCCGCTGCGGATCTGCTCCTTCATCCTTTCGGTCATCACATTGGCCAGGATGTCGCGAATGTAAAGATCTTTGTAGAACTCCTCGGTGGAGCGTACCTCCCTGTCAGGATAAGGCATCCTGTAGAAGATCTTCAGGGCCGAGAAACTGAGTGTGGAATCTATCAGGTTCTCGAAGATCGGCCCGTTGGCCTCCGGTGCGCGATAGACTTCCTTGGGTGTTGGGTTGACGGCCTTTGGTATGTCAGAGAACTTGCTGATGATTTTCTGCTCCATCTTGTCGGCATCGATGTCTCCGACCACGATGATTGCCTGGAGGTCAGGACGGTACCACTTGTGATAGAAGTCCAGAATGTCCTCCCTCTTGAAATTGTTTATCACGTCAAGAGATCCCAGTACAGTTCTTTTTGTCTGCTTGGATCCCTGGTAGACGAGGTTGGTCTGTGACGTGAAAAGAGTCCTTCTGGAATCGAATCCTCTTCTCCATTCCTCCCGTATCACACCTCTCTCGTTGTCAAGTTCGTCCTGCTCGCAGAGAATGTCTCCTGACCAGTCGTGCAGGATCAGAAGCAGCGAATCCACAAAGGACTCCCTTGCGACAGGAGCTTTGTCGATGTGATAGCAGGTCTCGCTTTTGGAGGTGAAGGCGTTCACATTCGCCCCAAAACGTACGCCGTTTCTGCCAAGGAACTCAAGCATCTGCTTATCCGGAAAATGCTTTATCCCGTTGAAAGCCATGTGCTCAAGAAAATGAGCCAGTCCGTTCTGATTGTCTTCCTCCTGAAGCGCTCCAACATTATGGACAATGTAGAAGTCAGCCACTCCGGCAGGGTTGGCGTTATGCCTGATGTAGTATGTCAATCCGTTGTCGAGTGTTCCTGTCTTGATCTGTCTGTCCACCGGCAGAGGCTGTGCGGTCAGACTGAGCGCACCCAACGCCAATGTGGCCGACGTGATGAAAAGAGTTTTTAAAAATTGCATCCTATTGTGAATATGATTGTGTTCCTGTAGTTCCCGGTAAGGTACTCCCTTTCAGAGAGCAGACGGTGGTAAGAGTCTGCCAGATCCATGAATACGGAATAGTGGCGCCTGCCCGTTTCCTTGACCAGGGTGAAGCGGACTGAGGCGGCCCCCCCCGCCGAGGAGGCGTGGAAATATTCAAAGTTCCTGTTCAGGTAGGTGTCGTTGGTACGCGGGTTCCCGGTTGCGGAGGAGTACTGTCCGTCCTCGTTCTTCAGATCGTCCCCGGCGAACGAATAATCCCCTCCCAAGGTGATGGACAAGAAGTTGTTCCCCATCGGAAAGTTCTTGACCCCGGTCAGGTTGACCGTGTTGCGGGCGATTCTCTGTTTCCTGTAGAAAGGATATGATGTTGCGGTCTGGTTCACACCGAACCTCTCGTAGCCGACAGACAAGGCCCAAGGAACAGGGCTGAAGATGCCCTTGTGACCGTCGGCCTGTCTCTCGATCGAGTAGCGTGCCTTGATTCTGCCCACGGTCTTGTCTCCGACTTCCTGACTTCCGAAGTACTGGATTTCGGAACTCTGTCCAGGTTTGGTTGAGACCCTGTAGGAGTTCTCTTTGTTGAGCGAGGTCATTATGTTCCAGTTTCCGTCAATCCTGTTGTTGAATTTGCCGGTCTTGAAGGTGACCCTGACTCCGAGATCGTACCTCATTCCGTCGTAGTCACAGAACTTCACGGTGCCGCTGCCTTTCTTCCCGAAGTAACCACTTCTGTAGGCCGCTCCCAGATCTATGAAGGTGTTTACCCCGCCGACGCTGAATTCGGCCTGGGCGCTTCCGCCGAAGAACTGGTTGAACATTGGACGCTCAGAGCTGACAGACACGAACCCGTTGTCTCCCTCAACGACCTCTACCTTGCCGAAGCTGGCTCCGTAGTCGATCAGGTAGTAGTACTGCCTGTCAATCGTTCCGAAAAGCTTTTCAAGTACGGTCTCGATGGTCTTGGTGTACCTCAAACTGACTCCGAAAGCGGCCTTGCCCCTTGGCAGTGAATACTTTGCGCCTAACGACGCATCCAGATCCATCCATTGGTTATACGCCCGCGGATCCTTACGCTTGGCGTAGTCGGCGCTCTGGTAAGAGACCTTCCCGGCAAGTGTGAGCCTGTCGGTCAATGAATATGCCATCGCACCCTCAAGGGTGTATTTCTCCAGAGTCTTCGACCCGGTCGTCGTGTCGGAGTTCTCGACAAAGTTGATCGGATTGTAGTAAGGGTCCAGAAGGATAGGCCCTCCCATATCCTTCCCTTTGAAATAACTGTAGTCCACCCGGCCGTAGAAAGTGATCCTGTCGGAGACTTTCATGTAGGAGGCAGCCTCCAGGCCTGGCTTTAGGCAGTCCGGACTCTCGTGTAGATCAATCAATCCTCCGTTCTTCTTTTCAAGCCAAGCCCTGACGGTGGAGAGCCGGCCTGTTAGGGGCGATGAGATTCCGGCAGGATTGGAAGACCGTATCCACGGGGACGAGTCTGAGAAACGGGAATATTCATCCTTCCACTCTTCTCCGGTCTGTGACCAGGCCGGAAGAGCGGAAAGGATGAACATTCCTAAAAACGATAGGATTCTTGAACCCATGATTTACTTTTTGATGGAAGAGACCTTTCTCTGGTGGAAGTCGTTCTTTGAATTGTTTGTGTCCTTGTAGATGATGTGCGCACCCTTGGCGATCGATGCCTCGGCGTCGATTCCTGAAGGGTCAGTGGAACCGCCCTCTTCAGCCTCGGTGCCGCCGGCATAGTTGTAGACCAGTTTACCCTCGTTCTCGGCGAGAGCCTCGGTGGCTTCCTTGTCAACATTTCTGTAGGCGGTGAAGCCTTTTTTGCCTGTGAAACATATGTAGCCGGCGTCAACGCTGTCAAGAAGCCTCTTGTTGGACTTCTGGAGATTGGCGTTGTCAAAGACCTCTACACCGTCCTTTATCCACTTCACAGGGATCTTGGCGCAGTTGAAAGCAGGCTTTCCGGTAGGGGACTCTATGTTTTCAGGATTCGTGACGAAATCCTTGGCGCTGGTTCCTTCCGGAGAGAAGATGAAGAAGGCCGGAGATGTCTTGGAGATGGCCCATGCGTTGCCCATTCCGTAGCAGTAAGTCTTGAGATAGTTGCTTGCAGGGATGGACGCTGAAGGAGCCGGATAGTTGCTGACATTGTTGAAGACCTCAGGGTCGTATAAGACGTAGTCGGCCTTGCTCAGGTCTACCGAGTTGCGGTAGGTCTCCGTATGGTTGATGGCTCCGGTGATGGAGATGACAATCTGTGAGTAAGGAGCGATTTTCACGTTCGTTTCGAACCACCAGCATGCGGTCCAAGCCGGAATGTAGTCGGAATAGGTGAGCTTGCCGTCTTTGAGGTAGTTGTTGGTGGCATTGGCATTGGCCGGATTTCCGATCGCGAACGCGAACTTACTTGCGTCGGCCTCAACAGGAGAATTATTGTACAGGATGACATATTTGTCCAAGGCGTAGTCCTTCGCGTCTTCGTTGTCCATACAGCCTGCAAAGTACAACTCCTTGATGATGACCTGGCTTGTTGTGGACTCGGACAGTTCAAGCCTGAAGCTGTTGGTTCCGTTGTCGACTACCGTGACAGCAGAGTTCGTTCCGTTGAATATGCTGGATTCTTTGTAAACTGTCGCCGATGCTTCGTAGATTCCGGCCACAAGCTGGAATGTCGCTGTGCCGTTGACTGTTGTTGCCTTGTAGGCTGTAGAGGATGACTTGTCTGTTACGGTCACCTCAACGGCATCCGTGACAGGCTCGTTGCCGATAACGACCTGGATTGTCACATCGTTGATCTTGGCGCTTTCGTCTTTCTTGCAGGCCGTGAATGCGGCGGTCGCGGCAAGAATAATGTAGATGAACCTTTTCATTTGAATTTTGTTTTTAATTGTTGGTTTGTTATAGTTCGCCTTAGAATTTCAGCCTTAATGTCAGACCATAATAGAAAGCCGGAATCAGCGTCCCGCCTGTCACAGAGGAATACTGCTGCGACTTCGTGGAGTACACTTGTCCCATGTTCCTGAAGAAGTTGTTGGCGTAGAAGGAGATTGAGGCGATGTCGCCGACTTCCTTCGTCACGCTGAAGTTCGCCGAGAAGAACGGTGAGAGGTAATCCTTCTGGAAGGCGTAGTTGAAGGATGTCCTTTCCACCAGCTTGCAGAGGTTGTCGTAGAGTTCCCTGTCGTTGTCCCTGGCCCAGATGAAATCCTTTAGGAAAGGCTTTGGAGTCGGATCCCAGTAGCTTGAGTAATACTCAGGATAGGTGACCGTCTTGACCCGCCTGTCCATGAATGACGGGTCTTCACTTGGAAGGTAGGAGGAATCATCATCGACAGCATAGGTCCTGACACCTCCGTCGGTCTCGCTGAGGGCTCTGGAGTACTTCAATAGAGAGCCTTCCAGTTTGGCTGAGATGATCATCCTGACCCGAGGAATATGGGTGGTGACAGTCACGTTCATCCTCAGCGTCCTGGACTCGCTTCCGTTGTTTGTCTTGTTGCCCCCGACATACCAACCTATGTATTTGTAAGGAGTGTTGTCGGTCATTCTGGTGGTGGTTGGAGAATAAGCCAGGAGGTCCTGGTTGACCGTCCTATAGGCGTAGTAGTTGCCGTCAAGGCGGATGTCGGTGTTTATCGGATTGATCCTTTTGAAGTCGATCACCCACTCCAGTCCGTAACGATTGATAGGAGTCCCGCTGTTCGCCGCGTATGTGTGATGTGTGAGAGACTCCCTTGTGACACCTGTTATGGTCTGTGGCCCGAGTGCCCCGGTCTTGTCGGAAACAGTCACGACACCGGTTTTCCGGTCGATGCTGTAAACTCTGTCATTTACCGGAATCGTGCATGACTGAAGCGCTTTCTGATCGGTGTAGTTGTACGTGAACGCTTCGTAGGCCTTGTTCATCGAGAACGCCTTGGCGGTTTTGTTCCAGTACCCGGCCAGGGATATTCTTGTACCCGCAAGGTTTATCTCCATTCCGAGCTCCCCTTGGTGGTTGCGCTGCCAGACAAGGTCAGGGTTGTACTCGATGGTCGCCGGCATTATGTAGTAGGCATAGTAGGCGTTGCCGTCGTCAGCTGTCGGTGGATTGAAGATCTGTATGTCCCTGTAGTTCGGCTGAGGGTATAGGATTGAGAATGAAGGCTGCTTGACGGCCACGCCCCAACTTGCCCTGAAGGCGAGACTCTGCACGAACTTTCCTCTGCGGCCTTTGGCTGAAAACACTGAGTATTTCGCATTGAATCTTGGCGACAGACTGGTCGTGGTGCCATACTCGGAACCCTTTATGAATGTGTTCTCCGCTCTGAGTCCGGCAATCAGGTTGAGATGTGACTCTTTGCCGATCGGTATGGAGACATTCTCTTCCGCGAACAAGGCGAGGTTGTTCATGAACGGAATCTCGCTATAGTCGTAGGTCCTGTACGTAGGCGCGTTGCTAAGGTCTTCCGAGTGTTCTCCCTTACCTAGGTTGGCGTCCGCATTCCAGTCTGCGCCGAGTTTGATCTTGTTGTTGACCTTCCCGAACTTCTTTGCCCAGTTGCCCTTGAGGGTGAGTTTGTAGGAGAAAGGCTTGTCGTCCAGGAACATTGTGTTGTACCAATAGCCGCGAGGAATCATGATGGCCGCCGCGTCCGGATTAGCGGAGTAGTCCTCGGCCACAAAATAGCCTTCTTCCTTTCCATGCAGGGCCACTGTCCCGGCGGCGCTGGAATACCTCTTCCTGGTCTCGCTGAGTTTGTTGGATCTGACTACCGAGCCTTTGAATTCGAGGTTGGTGATCCATGGTTTGCTCAGAAGCCAGTTCATTTCGACATTTGCCCTTAGCGTGTTGTCCTTTTGTTTCTCGTAAGTGCCGATAAGCAGATCCGGGTCGGCTTTCGTGTCGCTTCCTCCGAGGTTGCCTGTGATACCGAAGGAAAACCTTAACGGAGTTTCGCTGAACATTCCGTTGTTGAATAGGTTGGAATAGTTCAAAGAGATCTGCTTGCGGTTGTAGGACTCGTACGGCGAGCGGCTGTCTTTCACGGATCGCGTGTATTCGACATTGGCGTTCAGAACACCGCCTGAGACCCCGTTCCGGCTCTGTCCGAGACCGAAGCCTTTGCTGACGGAGAACTGTTTTGTCTTTGGGTTTGTCGTCATTGTCACCAAGTATGGGGCTAGTCCTTTCTTGGTGTTGACCTTGACGATTCCGGCGCCGATGTCACCATATTCAACGGATGGAACTCCGGAAATCACTTCCACGGACTCCACATTGCTTGATGCTATGTTGTTGATTGACGAGCCCTTGATCTCTGAGAAAGAGGCGTTGTTCGAAATTCTTACACCATCTACTTCTACAGCGGTGCCGAAGGAGGAGTTGCCAGCTTCGGTCGCCTCTCCGGCCCGGAGATTGAATCTATTGGTGGAGAGAAGGCTTGGATTCGCGGTGACTCCTCCTGGTAGTAGGCTTCCTATGTCCGAAAGGCTAACCATCTGGACATGATCAAGCGCTGTCCTGTCCATGGTCCGGCTCGTAGTCGCGCTGTTCTCGTTCTCCTTGGCGGTTACGACAACTCCTTCCAGGCTGAGGTTGTCCTCGCTCAGGAGAGCCTTGTACCCTGTCAGATCCTTGCTGATGATGATGGTCTTGGTGTCGGTGACGAATCCGAGGCAGGAGACGCTGATCGTGTTTTTACCGGCCGGAACTTTTTTGATAGTGAACCGTCCTTTATCGTCGGCTACCGCCCATTGCTCACACTCCACGGCCACCACAGTCGCGAATTCCACCGGCGCCTTGGTTCTCTTGTTCACCACCGTTCCAGAGATGGTGTAGGTCTGGGCAAGAGATACGGCGCAAGGCAGGAGCAGAATCAGTATCAAAAAAAGTCTCCGCATGGTCTATTGATTGATGTTCAATTATCTTTCCCTGATGACATCGCCGTGATCCTTCACCACTGCTTCTTTCCACTTCTCCGTGTAGCCAGGCTGGGTGAGTCCGGCAGGGGTGCCTTCGTGCCATTTTGAATGCTTGAACGAGCCGTCGGCGTTCTGGGCCTTGACGTTGCCGTCGATGAACTTCACCAGAAGCAGTTCCTCAAGGGCGACCCAGTTCTCGAACTGTTTCTGGGCTGTGCCTACTGAATATTCAGTGAGCATCTTCCTGACAGACGCGAACCAGTCCTTGCTGTCCAGACCTTTCTTCTCGGCTTTCGGAAGGATGGCGTTGTAGGCCTCAAGAGCCTTGCGGTCCATCTCGGCGAGTTTAGAGTCCATCTGTCCGTTCTCAAAGCTGTCGATAGCCTCGCGGACTGTCGGAGCCATGATGTTGTAGGCCTTGTAGCAGGCGTTGGCGACACGGTTGTTGATCCAGAAGGAGGCGGTAGGGGAGTACTTGAGCATGTTCCCGTTGCCTACCCTGAAGCATTCCGGCACCTTGTCGGTGCAGGTGTAGATCGGGGTGAGGTAGGATGTCGCCGCATCGTCTGTTCCGAACCAGAGGACTCCGCCGACAACGTCCGGGAGGTCGTGCCTTGACTGGCCGACGAACCAGAAACCTGTCTGCTGGGTGGCGATGGCCCTCTCGTTGACATAGCGCCAGCCCTTGTACTCGAAGCCCATCGGCCTCCATCTGTAAGGAAGGGCGTTGCCGCCGGCTCCGATGTCGGTGGTCATATCCAGCGGAGTGCCCTCGAAGTGGTCTCTCATCGCATCTGCGACGTTCTTTACGGAAATCTTTCTGGCCGGTTTCACGAACAGCGGCATCCTGTGGCTGAGATCCTTGCCGGTGATGTAGTCGTGGTAGGCCGAGGCTGGCTCGGTGATGGTCTTTCCGTCCAACTCGTAGGTGAATTGTCCGTCGCAGAGGATGTTGAAGGCACTCCATGCCCTTGCGTCGCAGCCCCTTACGGTTCCGAAATCGGCCGGGCAGTAGGCGGCGCTGAAATCGAAGTCCTCATCCTTGCCGTCGAAGTAGCCTTTCTCTCTCGCGAAGGAGATCACGTCAGGGGCGTAGAGGCAGTTCTCCGGGTCGTTCAGCGGGAAGGTCTGGATGCGTGCCTGGTTGGCGTGCGAGCAGATGTAGCCGTCAGGAATCCTCCTGGCCACCCAGACGAAGCCTTTGCGTATGTTCTTTCCGCCCTTCATCTCGCATCCCTTTCCGATGAGATCCATGATCCAGGCCTCGTCCTTGTCGGCTATCGAGAATGTCTCCCCTTCGGAAGCGTAGCCATATTCATTGGCCAGATCCACGATGACCTGGATTGCCTCCCTTGCAGTGCGGGCCCTTTGCAGGGCGACGTAGATCAGTGAGCCATAGTCCATTATCGCCGTGCTGTCCTCCAGCTCAGGTCTTCCGCCCCAGGTGGTTTCGGCGATGATGAGCTGATGCTCGTTCATGTTGCCGACTGTCTTGTAGGTGTGGGCTACCTGAGAGATCTGTCCCATCGGTCTGTAGGAGTCCCAGTTGATGATGTCCAGCATCGCGCCGGGTTTCCAGTTTGCCGCAGGGTGGAAGTACAGCTCTCCGTACAGCACGTGCGAGTCCGCCGCGTATGAGATTATGTTCGAGTTGTCGGTACTTGCTCCCCTTGTCACGATGATGTTGGTGCAGGCGTCCGACTGGTGGTTCGCCGCCAGCAGAACGAGGAGCGCCGTAAGCGCTTGGAGGGTTGAGTGTCTAGCCATTTTGCGATTAACGTATTATTGTTTAATTTTGTTAAATCTTTTTTCAAAACGTAAAGATATGAAAAATTTTTTGCTTGCGGTCGTTTGTATGGCCTTTTCGTCACTGACTGTTTTCGCCCAGCAGAATCCGCCGAGTCCGGAGGAGCAGGAGAAGAAACTGGCGGAGTTCATTCAGAAGGAGGTAGACCGTTGGGAGATGACCTTGAAACTGGAGGATTGGCAGGTTTTCTATGTGGATTCCATCCTTAACCACGACTACCGCGCCATGCAGGAGGAGATGAACAGCCTTTCCTCCGCGAAAGTCTCCAATTTTGACATCTACACCAAGACAAGTGACAAATGGGCCGAGAACATCTATGTGGCGTTCCGGAAGGTGCTGAACGGTGATCAGTGGTCGAAATATCTCAAGAGCGGTGCGGCCCGCGACAGGAAGGCGCGTGAAAAAAGAAAGGCAAAGATGGAAAAGTCTTCCGCCAAACTTCCGGAAAATGATTAAATTTGCAGGAATATTTTCGTGACTGTCATGAAAGAGAGAATAGAACAGCTGCTCGCGGATGTGCGCGGGCTGAATTGCAAGACCGCCAAAGATGTTGAGGAGGCCCGTGTCAGGCTTCTTGGCAAGAAAGGAGAGATCACCAAGCTTTTCGAGGAGTTCAGGACCTATGGCCCGGAACTTAAGAGGGAGTTTGGCCGTACGATAAATGAACTCAAGCAGGCCGCCCAGGCCAAGATTGACGAGCTTAAGGACAAGACGGCTTCCGTGGGAGCGTCTGACGGCCCTAAGGAGGATCTTTCGATGCCGGGAGTTCCGTTCGAGCTTGGGTCGAGGCATCCGGTGTCGATTGTCCGTCAGGAGATCGTTGACATATTCAGAAAATTCGGCTACGATGTGGCCGAGGGACCAGAGATCGAGGATGACTACCATGTGTTCGAGGCGTTGAACTTCCCGCTGAACCATCCGGCCAGAGACATGCAGGACACCTTCTTCGTGTCCGCCGGTCATCCGGATCCGCTTCTGCTGAGGACCCACACATCCTCCGTCCAGGTGCGCGCGATGGAGACCATGAAGCTTCCTATCCGTGTCATCTGCCCAGGCCGTGTGTTCAGGAACGAGGCGATCTCCGCCCGTGCCCACTGCATCTTCCATCAGGTCGAGGGTCTCTACATCGACGAGAATGTGACGTTCGCCGACCTCAAGCAGGCCATCCTTCTTTTCGCCCGCGAGATGTTCGGTCCTGACACCCAGATCAGGATGCGTCCTTCCTACTTCCCGTTCACCGAGCCTTCGAGCGAGATTGACGTGAGCTGCAACATCTGCCACGGCAAGGGCTGCAACATCTGCAAGGGAACAGGCTGGCTGGAGATCATGGGCTGCGGAATGGTTGACCCGAATGTTCTTGAGGCTTCCGGCATCGACAGCAGGAAGTACAGCGGCTTCGCCTTCGGAATGGGTCTGGAGCGTATCGCGATGCTTAAGTGGCAGGTTAACGACCTACGTCACTACTTCGAGAACGACCTTCGCTTCCTTTCCGAGTTCAAGACTTCGATAGAGGTATAAGTCTTTTTGATGCAAACTTTGAAAATTCTTCAGAAAAAGTTTGCAGAATAAGAAAAAAGCACTACCTTTGTAATCCCAAAGCACTGCTGCGGGGAACAAGTTTGCGGAAATAGCTCAGTTGGTAGAGCACGACCTTGCCAAGGTCGGGGTCGCGAGTTCAAGTCTCGTTTTCCGCTCCAAAGGCCATCCGGATTCCGGGTGGCCTTTTTGGTAAATTCCCGACTTGAACTCGCGGCCCGCTCCCCGAGGGAGCTGTCGGC
>ERZ1027285.7-NODE-7-length-133556-cov-14.529045_pt1 | contig 133556 bp, 98 predicted proteins | sample MGYA00519240_ERZ1027285 | MGnify/ENA primary metagenome ERZ1027285 (study PRJEB26926, sample SAMN06165018) | human gut metagenome | biome: ENVO:00009003; feature: ENVO:2100002; material: ENVO:00002003 | host: Homo sapiens | place: USA | collected 2012 ...
GCTATTCCTTTGACATTCAAAAGAATAGCTATTTTCTTTCTCCTTTACCAAAGATGCTGGAGGTGAGCAAATATAAAAAAAAGGATGACCTCTAAGTCTATCAAGACTTTTTAGTCACCCTCTATCATTTCCGTGCGGGTGGTAAGTCCAGGCGAGGCGTCGTGGACGAAGTGGGCTACAGTTCCTTAAGGAAGCGGGCCATGGCGCTTAGGAAGTCGCTTCTATATTCCTCGATCGGGTCGTCGCAGTACTTGGCGTTGCGGAAGCCGTAGCCGTGGCCGCCGCCAGGGAAGGCGTGCATCTCGCACGGGACACCGTTCTTCACGAGGGCGTTGAAGTAGCGGACCTCGTTCTCCGGCGGGACACCGTAGTCATTGGAACTGAATATGATGAAGGTCTTCGGCGTGTCGGCGCTGACCTGCTTGTCCAATGAATATCTTTCCTTGAGAGCCTCGAATTGCCTCTTGCCCTCGTCCCAGGTCTCGAAATCCTTGCCCTTTCTGTTGTACCAGGCCTTCTCCGTACCGATCAGGTTGTTGAAACTGCCCTCGTGACCGACACCTTTCTCCGACGAGATGACCGGGTAGACAAGGATGGAGAAATCCGGCCTTGTCACGGCGTCGACGTACTGTGTGGAGGCGGTGGCCGCAAGATGACCGCCGGCGGAGAACCCCATCACGCCTATCTGCTTCACACCCCACTCCTCCGCGTGGTGGCGGCAGTAGCGGAACACGTTCTGGACATCGGTCAGAGGCACGTTCCAGTGGCCGAACGGCAGACGGTACTTAAGGACGGCGGCGCTGATGCCCTGACTGTTGAGCCACTCGGCTGCGTACTGTCCCTCGTGTACATAGGCGGTGAACCAGTAGGCGCCGCCCGGGCAGATGATGACCATCTTACCGTTAGGGTTCTTGGCCAGATAAAGCTCGAACCTCGCGCTGTCTCCGGTGTACTTCAGATTCATGTCCTTGGTCAGCTCCTCCGGCCTTGTGCAGCCGTTGGACTCGCCGGGACCAAGGGTTATGCCCTCTATGCCCTTGTCAACGTTCTGTCCCTCAGGGTAGAGGTGGACGACCTTATCCGGCCTGCGTGTGAACTGCTCCCGGGCGACTTTCGGTCTATCCTTCTTTCCGTCCACGCCCTCAAGCTGCTGCCCGAGCCATCTTTCCAGGGCGGCGGAGAACTCTGGCCTGCACGAACCGAGATTGTCCTTGCAGACCTTCGGATCCAGACCGATGCCCAGATCCGTGAATCCCCAGCCGTGGCGACCTTTCGGATAGGTATGGAGTTCCGCAGGAACCTTGTTCCTGACCAAGGCCTGATAGAACTTGACCGAGCTGGTCACCGGAACCGTCTCGTCATACGTGCTTACTCCGATGAAGGTCGGGGGAGTGGTAGGGGTTACGTCGCGGTAGGTGGTGTACATCTTCCGCAGCCCCTCATATTCATAAAGTCCATCGTACCATTCCCCGAATGGCTTGTTCTCCCTTTCCTTCCAGAAGTCCTTGCTGCCCAGAAGGTTATCAACCGATCCTTGGTGTGTGGCACTCTCGTCCATCAGGATGACGGGGTAGAAGAGCACGGCGAAATCGGGCCGCGTCGTCGAGTCAACGTACATGGTCTCTGCCGTGCTGGCAAGATGTCCGCCTGCGGAGAATCCCATCACGCCGATCTGCCTTACACCCCATTCGCCGGCATGGTGACGGCAGTAGCGGAAGGCGTTCTGAACATCCTGGAGCGGAATCTCCCGGTGGCCGTTTGGCAGGCGGTACTTTAGGACAGCGCAGGCTATGTCCCGGTCATTCAGCCATTTGGCGGCGTAAGACCCTTCGTTCCAAGTGGATATTCCCGTGTAGCCTCCGCCGGGGCAGACGATGACCATCTGTCCGTTCGGATTCTTTGGCATGAATATGTCGATGCGCGCGCTGTCGGTGACATTGCTTATGAAGCCCCATCCGCCGGCCTCTTCCGGTCCCTCAAGCCCGTTTGCCACAAGCGGACCCTCGGTGACGGCGACTCCGTTCTCGATTATTCCCTGGGCGGAATTCTGTCCGTTGGGGTAGAGGTACACAGTCTTTGTCGGCGCGTACTCGATCCCGGGCTTTCCCTTTGTAAGCAGCTTGTCCTCCACCGGGGATGTCCTCGCCAACGGATTGACATTCACCACGGAACCATCGAGTACCAGTTGGCCTTTCCGGATCTTTCGCTGCGCCGAGGCATCTGTCCCAACGCAGACAACCGCCGCCACCATAGCGGCCACAAGAAATGTTCTTTTCATATTCTCTGTCTTTAATGTCCTATTTATGAATATATCTACAAATATAACGAAAAGGAGCGGCATTTTATGGCCGCTCCTTGAAAGATAGTTATTTGATTAGGGTGCTCACTCGTCGGTTTCTCTGAACTCAAGCAAGTCTCCTGGCTGACAGTCCAATGCCTTGCAGAGGGCGTCGAGTGTGCTGAATCGGACACCCTTGGCCTTCCCGGTCTTAAGTATCGACAGGTTCACCGCCGAAAGTCCGATCTTCTCCGCCAGCTCGGCTGAAGTCATCTTCCGCCTGGCCAGCATCACATCGACATTTACTACTATTGGCATGATGACTATTCTTCAGTTGTTTCCGCCTGAGGCTGCTCCTCCGGCTTGGTCTCCTTTCCCTTAAGATATTCAGGCAGATTCATTCCCGCCATGTTGAAAAGATCCTGGAGCGGAGGAACGGAACCCATCAGGCCGGAGATGAAGTTCGCAGTTGATGTCTTGCCGTTCTTTCCTTCGCCGTTGCCGTCCCAGACGGTAACCTTGTCGATCTTTATGCCCTTGACAGCCTCGACCTGAGTCTTGACGAGTTCAGGGAGCTTGTCCGCGATGAGCATGAGCACGGCCTTCTGAGGATCGCCGGCAGCGGCCTTGACGAGCTCGTTGAAACCGTCTGCCTGCTTTGAGAGGACCTCAAGGGTACCGCGGGCCTGAGCGTCCATCTTGGCGAAGATGGCGTCTGCCTCTCCCTTGGCCAGCCTGCGGACCTTCTCGGCCTCGGCCTCAGCCTCGATGATGAGCTTCTCCTTGTCGATCTGGGCAGGAACGACGATGTTGGCCTGCTGGGTAGCCCTCTCCCTCTCGGCACGGGCAAGCTCGGCGTCACGCTCGCTCTGGTAGGCCTCCTGGAGGGCCTTCGCTGCCTGAACCTTCTCGGCTGCGACCGCTATACGCGCGGCCTCGGCCTCCTTCTCGCGGCGCTGGGCGTCAGAGTTGGCGATGTCGATCTTGGAAGTGTTCTCTCCCTGCACGGCGAGGGCGTTTGCCGCGGCAGTCTTGATACGGGTATCTCTCTGGGTCTCAGCGATTCTGATGTCCTTGTCCCTGTCGGCCTCGGCCTTACCGATCTCACCGTAGCGGTTCTGCTCGGCCACGCTCTTCTTGGCGTCGTTGATGGCCTTGGCGGCGGCTTCCTTACCGAGAGCCTCGATGTAGCCGGACTCGTCACGGATGTCGGTCACGTTCACGTTGATGAGCTTGAGGCCGATCTTGCGGAGCTCAGCCTCAACGTTCTGGCTTACAGCCACAAGGAACTTGTCACGGTCGGAGTTGATCTCCTCGATGTCCATCGTGGCGATCACCAGACGGAGTTGTCCGAAAAGGATGTCGGTGGCGATGTTCTGGATGTTGTCGATGGAGAGTCCGAGAAGCCTTTCGGCGGCGTTTGTCATGCTGTCAGGCTCCGTGGAGATTCCGACGGTGAAACGGCAAGGCACATCGACACGGATGTTCTGCTTGGAAAGAGCGTTGGTAAGGTTGCACTCGATCGAGATCGGCTTGAGGTCAAGGAACGCATAGTCCTGGAACACAGGCCAGACGAACGCCGCACCACCGTGGATGCATCGCGCGGATGAGATTGATCCGCTCTTGTTCTTGCCTGTCTTACCGTAGATGACCATAACCTTGTCGGAAGGGCAGCGGCGGTAGCGCTTGAGAATCGCCGCGAATGTCACGAATATGACGACGACGATGATGAGGATAAGGGATAGTTCCATATTCAAAGGGTTTAAAATGTGTTAATATATTCGTAAATAATTGATTGCTTGGTTGTTGCTTTCGCGCTGGCTCTTTAGATGATGGTCGGGTTGAGTTCCTCCACCAGCATCGTGTAGTCGTTGATGACTTCCGTGACCTTTATCGCCGTTCCGGTGCGGATCGTGTCCCCGTCGGTGATGGCGTCATATTCCCTGACGGCGTTGTTGATGGAGATCTGGATCTTGCCTTCGCCCTTGCGCTCGCCGGGAATGGTGAGGTAGACCTTGCCCTCGCATCCGACAGCCGACTTGTGCACGTCGATGTTGCCTGTCTGCTGCATCCCGCTAAGCCATTTGAAGATCCACATGACGATGGCCACAAGCATGACACCCATGACCACGGAAATGATGATCAGCAGGGCGTTGGATTCGATGCTTTCGTTCAGAAGCACCGCGGTCCATCCGAATCCGAGGCAGAAGTTGACAAGGTTGCGGAACGTCAGAAGGTTCATCGATGGATCGGCGTCGAACCCGCCGTCCGATGTGTCGAGGTCAAAGTCCCCGTCGTGTCCTCCGAGTCCCAGAAAGGTCAGAACCGTCTGAATGACGAAAATCAGCGATGCCGAGAGTGTGATGGCCCAAAGGACCTGCATTGCCGAGCTGAGTGATGTCCACCAGGTAATCATATCATTAAGTGTTTTAGTTAACCGCAGCCGGAACGCTCCCCGAACTGCTCTCTTGCAAATATATTAATTAATTTATGAAAAACAATAATATTTTCTAAAAAATCGTAAAAAATATGAATGTCCCTTGCCGCTCAAGGGCTGTCACGAAGTGACTGGGTGGAGGTGGAATTACTAATATAATAAAGAGGGTGACTAAAACTTTTAGCCACCCTCCTTCTATATTACCGGAACACTACTTGCCGGCGAGGCGGGTGTAGGTGCCGTAACGTACTTTGGCGAATTCCTCGGTGAGGCTCAGGAGCTCCTGGGCTCTGTCAGGGAACAGCTTGTAAAGGGATGCGAAACGAACCTCACCCTTGAGGAAGTCCTGGAACTTGGCCCAGTCCGGTTCCTTGGAGTCGAGGGTGAACGGATTCTTGCCTTCTGACTCAAGGGCTGGGTTGTACCTGTACAGGTGCCAGTAACCGCAGTCAACGGCAAGTTTCTCCTCCTTCTGGCTCAGACCCATGCCTGCCTTCAGACCGTGGTTGATGCACGGTGCGTAGGCGATGATCAGGGACGGGCCGTCGTAGGCCTCGGCCTCCTTGATGGCGTTCAGGTACTGTGCAGGGCTTGCACCCATGGCCACCTGTGCCACGTAGACATAGCCATAGCTGATGGCCATCATGCCGAGATCCTTCTTGCGGATCTTCTTGCCGGAGGCGGCGAACTTGGCGATCGCGCCGGCAGGGGTTGATTTGGAGCTCTGTCCACCGGTGTTGGAGTAAACCTCGGTGTCGAGAACGAGCACGTTCACATTCTTGCCGGAGGCGAGGACGTGGTCGAGTCCGCCGTAGCCGATGTCGTAGGCCCAGCCGTCACCACCGAAGATCCACTGGCTGCGGGCAGGGATGAAGTGCTTGTAGTCAAGAAGTTTCTTGCAGTGAGGGCAGTCGGTCTTCTCCATGAGAGGAATGACCTTGTCAGCCACCTCGCGGGTGATCTCACCGTTCTCCTTGTTCTCAAGCCACTGCCTGAACAGTGCCTTTACTTCATCCGGGCACTTGTCGCAGTCGAGGGCGGCGGTCATGAGGTTGGCCACCGTCTCGCGGGCGCGGTCGGAGCCGATCTTCATTCCGAGGCCGAACTCGGCGTTGTCCTCGAACAGGGAGTTCTGCCAAGCCGGGCCATGACCTTGGGCGTTGGTGCAATAAGGAGAGGCAGGGAATGACGCTCCGTAGATTGAAGAGCAACCTGTGGCGTTGGCGATCATCATCCTGTCACCGAAGAGCTGTGTGATGTTCTTGATGTAAGGGGTCTCACCGCAACCGGCGCAGGCACCGCTGAACTCGAACAGAGGCTGTGCGAACTGGGAGTTCTTGACATTGGCTGCCTTGTTGACAACAGTGTCCTTGTAGCCTACCTTGGTGGCGAGCCAGTTGAAGTTGTCCTGCTCAGAGTGCTGGTCGAGGGCGGAAACCATTGTGAGGGCCTTCTCCTTCGCAGGGCAGACATCCACGCAGTTGCCGCAACCTGTACAGTCATCCACAGAGACTGAAAGGGCGAATGAATATTCCTTCAGAACAGCCTTGCCCTGTGCCTTCTTGAGTCCGGCAGGAGCCTTCTCGGCCTCTTCGGCTGTGAGCAGGAACGGACGGATGGCGGCGTGAGGGCAGACGAACGCGCAGGAGTTGCACTGGATACACTTGTCTGGATCCCAGCTTGGAACCATGACGGCCACGCCACGTTTTTCGTAGGCTGATGTGCCGGCAGGCATTGTGCCGTCGGCGTAAGGCAGGAAGGCGCTGACAGGGAGTGAGTCTCCGTTCTGGGAGTTCACAACGTCGGCGATGTCCTTCACGAAAGCAGGAGCGAGGCGATCCTTGTTAGGGGTCTCGAACCTGGCTGAGATCTTCGCCCACTCGGCAGGGATGGCGACTTCGGTATATTCACCGCCACGGTCAACGGCGGCGAAGTTCATGTTCACCACATTCTCGCCCTTGTTGCCGTAGCTCTTCACGATCGCGTCCTTCATGTACTTGACGGCGTCCTCGTAAGGGATGATGCCGGTGATCTTGAAGAAAGCGGACTGGAGGATCGTGTTGGTCCTGTTGCCGAGTCCGATCTCAGCGGCGATCTTGGTGGCGTTGATGATGTAGAGCTTGATCTTCTTCTTGCCGATGACAGCCTTCACGTTGTCAGGGATCCTCTTGACGGTCTCTTCCTCGTCCCAGAGTGAGTTGAGGAGGAGGGTTCCTTTCTCCTTGATACCCTTGAGCACGTCATACTTGCTCAGGTAGGAAGGAACGTGGCAGGCCACGAAGTCAGGGGTGCTGACAAGATATGGAGCCTTGATCGGCTTGTCTCCGAAGCGGAGGTGAGAGCAGGTGTAGCCGCCGGACTTCTTCGAGTCATAGTCGAAGTAGGCCTGGCAATATTTCTGCGTGTGGCTTCCGATGATCTTGATGGTGTTCTTGTTGGCGCCGACGGTGCCGTCGGATCCGAGTCCGTAGAACTTGCACTCTGTGGTGCCTGGCTTCACGATGGAAACCTCGCTCTTGATCGAGAGGGACTTGAATGTCACGTCATCGACGATGCCGATGGTGAAGTCGTTCTTAGGCTCGTTGAGCTCAAGGTTGTCGTAAACGGCGACGATCTGGGCAGGAGTGGTGTCCTTTGAGGACAGTCCGTAGCGTCCGCCGATGATCAGCGGAGAGTTGCTCTGTCCCTGGAACAAAGCCTTCACGTCAAGGTAGAGAGGCTCTCCGAGCGCTCCCGGCTCCTTTGTCCTGTCAAGGACAGCGATTCTCTTGACAGTCTTAGGAAGGACTTTCAGGAAATATTTCTCAGCGAAAGGCCTGTAGAGGTGAACGGTGACAAGACCGTACTTCCTGCCTTTCTTCGCGAGGTAGTCGATGGTCTCCTTGATGGTCTCGGTGACGGATCCCATGGCGACGATGATGTTCTCGGCGTCCGCGGCTCCGTAGTAGGTGAACGGACGGTACTCGCGGCCTGTCATCTCGCTGATCTCACCCATGTAGCGGGCGACGATGTCCGGAACGGCGTTGTAGTAGTTGTTCCTTGACTCCACGGCCTGGAAGTAAACGTCTCCGTTCTGGGCGGTACCACGGGTGACAGGAGCGTCAGGATTGAGTGCCCTGTCACGGAAAGCCTTGAGGGACTTCTTGCTGACCATATTCTTGAGCTCTTCCTCGTCGAGAGCCTCGATCTTCTGGATCTCGTGCGATGTGCGGAATCCGTCGAAGAAGTGGAGGAAAGGAATGCTGGACTTGATCGCTGAGAGGTGAGCCACGGCGGCGAGGTCCTGAGCCTCCTGAACTGAACCGGAAGCGAGGAGTGCGAAGCCTGTCTGGCGGCAGGCCATCACGTCCTGATGGTCTCCGAAGATAGAGAGGGCATGTGATGCAAGCGCGCGGGCTGAGACATGGAAGACAGCCGGAAGCATTTCTCCGGCGATCTTGTACATGTTAGGGATCATAAGGAGAAGACCCTGTGAAGCTGTGTAGGTCGTGGTGAGGACACCGGCCTGGAGGGAGCCGTGCACTGCTCCGGAGGCACCGGCCTCACTTTCCAACTCTGTGACACTTACTGTCTCGCCCCAGAGGTTCTTTTTCCCGTGGGCAGCCCATTCGTCAATGTTCTCTGCCATCGGAGAGGATGGTGTGATAGGGTAGATGCAGGCGTTCTCGCTGAAAAGATAAGCGACGTTCGCCACGGCAGTGTTACCATCACAAGTGATGAATTTCTTTTCTTTAGCCATATCGTTAACGTTATGTTAATATGTTTGTTTTTAGATAGTTGTCAAACCTTCGACCGTGACACCATCGGTTCCTGCGGAGATCCTCTTCACAAGACCCTGGAGCACCGTTCCCGGGCCGATCTCCATGAAGTAGTCCGCTCCGTCCGCGAGCATATTCCTGACAGACTGGGTCCATCTCACCGGTGAGGTGAGCTGGGCGAGCAGATTCTTCTTGATGGTCTGCGGGTCTGTGACGGCCTGCGCGCTGACGTTCTGGTAGATCGGGCAGATAGGTTCCACGATCCTGGTCTCCTCGATCGCCTTTCCGAGCTCGACGCGCGCCGGCTCCATAAGAGGGGAGTGGAACGCTCCGCTGACGGCGAGAGGAAGAGCCCTCTTCGCACCTTCTGCCTTGGCTTTCTCACAGGCCTGCTCCACGGCGGTCTTCTCGCCGGAGATCACGACCTGGCCTCCGCAGTTGTAGTTGGCCGGGATCACGATGCCCTCGCATGAGGAGCAGATCTCCTCGACCTTCTCGTCCGGCAGCCCGACGATGGCGGCCATCGTCCCCGGCACCTTCTCGCAGCAGAGCTGCATCTGGGTGGCACGGATATAGACAAGACGAAGGGCATCCTCGAAACTGATGGCTTCCGCGGCGGCAAGTGCGGAAAATTCACCAAGAGAATGCCCAGCGACCATGTCAGGTCTGAATCCTTCGTAGCACTTCGCCAGAACGACGGAGTGCAGGAATATTGCCGGTTGTGTAACGCGTGTTGCCTTGAGGTCATCCGGCGTGCCCTCAAACATTATGTCAGTGATTCTGAATCCAAGTATGTCATTCGCCTTCTCGAGCAATTCCTTGCCTTTGGCGTTTCCGTCGTAAAGCTCTTTCGCCATACCTGGGAACTGTGAACCCTGACCGGGAAATACGTATGCTTTCTTCATAATACACAAATATAAGATTATTTATTGGATTATCCGAATGATAGATGCTCTTTTATCTGCCATAAAACAGGAATATTTCAAACTTTGAATCTTCTTTTGCGAAAGATTCGCCAAAAATTCTTGTTTTGCCATTAATTTGTTATTTTTGTAAACTGATTGCGGCTAACCGCAAGAATGATGCCCCTGTAGTCTAATGGATAGAATTTCGGATTCCGGTTCCGACGATTTGGGTTCGATTCCCAACGGGGGTACTTACCAATCCTGAAAAGATTATGAAAAGAACTGTTATCGCTTTGGCTGCGACGCTTCTCGTCACCGCTCCTGTTGTCTTTGCCCAGAATCCGGAAAAAAGAAATGAGATCAATGTGGGCTATGGCCGGGTAACGGCTGTGGATGCGGCTCACGTCTTCGGCGGAGCGCTTGCCACGGTGTTCACCGCAGGTTACGCCCGATTTGACAACTTCAGGTCTTACGGCTCGGTCAATCTTGAGTATTACCGGGCTCTGAACAAGACGTTCTCTGTCGGGGCGGCTGTCTCCTGGTTCGGCGGGACAGCCGATGAGCTGAACAAGGACAACGTGAAGACAGGAAAGTCCAATTATAGCGGATTCGCCCTGATGCCGGCGGCGAGGATGTTCTGGTTCAGAAAACCGCATGTCGCGATGTACTCGAAGCTTGCTGCCGGAGTCACTCTTCTGGACGATTATGACGAAGAGACAGACTCCCGTTCATACGACCCGTTCTTCGGGGCTCAGGTGACTCTTGCCGGAGTGCAGTTCGGAGGGGAGCGCTTCCGTGGCTTCATAGAGGCCGGCGCGGGGATGCAGGGCCTGGTACTTGCCGGAGTGAGTTTTTCGTTCTGATCCTAAAGAAAACTGAAAAACACCGCCATCACCTTGATTTTCAGTGATGGCGGTGTTTTTTGAATATACTGCCTTGCTCCCTACTGCTTGGTGAAGAGGGAGGCGAAACCGAACATGTCAGGGTCGAATTTCTCGTCTTTCCACCACTTTATGCCGAACGGTGGCTTGTCATAGTCACGGAACTCTACGGTCAGATCGCCGTCCACAATGGTAAAGACAACAACAGCCTCGCCTATAGCCTCATTGTCCTTGCTGAAAGCCCTGTTGGCGGCTGAGAGAAGGTAGTAGGCGTTCGTGTGGACTTTATAACCATCATACGCCATGAACATCGTGCATTCGCTGACGGCGTTTTTCCCCATCGGTTTCCCTTCCGAAGAATAGTGTATTGGCTTGGTAGGAATCATTGTGGCCTCCCTGAAGAAGCTGGCGAAGTCTCCCTTGTCATTAGGGGTCACGGTCACGACTCCTGACTCGTCCTTTGTGAAGGTGAGCGTGAATCCTTCATTGTTCAAAGGCAGCAGAGAAGGGTTGTCTTCCTCCAGCTCGAACCATCCTATAAGCTCGTCCACTGCGAACACCTTGCTGAACGACCAGGTACCGAGTATCGCTTCCGGAATGTTGGCTGAATAGATGGTGTACTCCGCGCTCTCATTGTCACCAGGGATGAACCTCACGGCTGCGTCCATGTCCACGGTCACCCCAACCTTGTCCCCGTCCTTGAAGCCGTCCTTGAGGGAGAACTTGAATATGGCTGCCGACTTGCCGGCCTTGAGGACGGCGTGAGGGCCTGAATAGGTTTTGTCCGTGGCTTTGGTGGCCGGGTCGAAGACCACGTACGGAGCAGCCTCGCCGGTGATCTTGAGAGGAATGATCACGTCGTCGTTCAGGGAGAGCTTGTCGCCGGAGGTCACGCCGGTCACCTTGATCTTGGCGACATAGGAGCCTAGCACGTCCGCTTTGGTTAACTCGAATGAATATACAAGCGTCTCTTCCGGATCCGGAGCCACGATGGTGACGAACTTGGTTCCGAGGTCGTAGCCTGACGGACACTCGATCCCGAGGTTCAAAGGACTGGCCTGGGTCAGATTAAGATTCTTTACGCTGAATGTGCCGGAGGTCTCTCCGGCCTTGATTGTGACCGGGACGCCGGTCAGCTCGAAATCAGTCCCCGCATTCGCTCCTGAGGAGTTGATCATGACACTGACATTCTCGGTGGCCGGCTCGCTGAGAATGACCTTCACATCGACGCTGCGCTTGGCATAGGCAGTGTAGAGGCTTTTCTCAAACTCGACAGTCGGCTTGTCATCCTTCTGGCAGGACGAGATCGTCACCGCGGCCGCCGCGGCCGCCACGGCCGCCACAAATGTTAGAATTCTTTTAAACATACTGCTATAAATTAAAAAACAAAACTCTTTTCTTAAAGACACGAACCTCACTTGCCCTTGGCCGCGCTGACCGCCGCCTCGTACTCGGCCCTGATGGCCTTCAACTCCTCCCTTTCGGCAGCGGTAGGGATCTCACCTTTCGGTTTGATATAGCTTTTGGAGGCATCGGAAGTCTTCGGTGGAAGCTCATTGTAGGAACATCCACAGAGGGTTGCGCCGACAATGAAGGCTGCTAAGATAGCAATTATATTTCTTTTTGTTCTCATAATGCTTGAAAATTGTAAGTTGTCATTAATAAACATACCCCGGATTCTGCTCAAGGCCAGGATTCAGATCCACGTCGGACTTGGAGATCGGAGAGGTGTAGAGGTACTCTCTCGTGGTGTATTTCAATCCGTTGCTGATCACCCACCACTCCGGGCAGCCGTTGCGCTTGAGCTCGTACCAGCGGTCGCCTTCCATGTAGAGTTCCTTACGTCTTTCATCGAAGATGGCCTGGAGAAGGGGAGTGACGGCCTTCCCCTGACAATCCACAACGATCCTGTCGTCGGGGCGGACAGCCGGAAGCGACGCCATTGTCAGGTCGGAGACATCCTCGATCCTGTTGCGGCGCAGCTCGTTCAGCCATCTTAGGGCGGAATCGTTGTCCCCTTTGTGATAGAAGGCTTCGGCCAGCATCAGTACGATCTCGGAAAGGCGGACCTTGCACTCGGGAGTCTTGACATTCATCCTTTTGCTGTTGAAGCTGGCCGCATAGCGGACATCCTTTTCAGGATTCTCTCCGAACAGCCTGATGAGTCTTGCGCTTGCCGGTCGGGAGGCCAGATAGCTTTTCGAGTAGCTGAAGTACCAGTCCAGCTCGCTGGAGTTGTTGATGTGCGAGCGGACAAGCACCTCGCCCTTCGCTTCATATTGCGCGTTGATCATCCCGGCATATTCGGAAATCGGGGTGAGGGAGACACCGCCGCGGGCGATGATGTCCTCGCAGAGAGAGACGACGCTGTCCCAGTTCTGGCACCAGAACTCCAGCTTCGCCTTGTAGGCCTTGATGATCCATTCCGTGAACAGGTACTTCGGATCCGTCGGGTTGAGCGCCAGCGCCTTGTCCAACTGAGCCTTGGCGTAGTCGTAGGTCTGGCGGATGGTGCCTCGCAGCGGCTTGTCGTTGATGCCGAAACTCTCCACGACAGGGATGCCCGGAAGCTCGCCGGCCTTGGCGTCCGACCACGGCTGGCAGAACTCCCTCAGCAGGTTGTAGTAGATGATTCCTTTCATTGAATATGCCGCCGAAAGCGCGCCCCGGGCGATGTCCGTGTCCCGGCCTGACATATTCTCAATCACTATGTTGCAGTCTCTGACGATCTTCCAGCTCTCCTCGTAGGCACGCTGGCGGCTGTCGATCTCCTCGCCGGCGAAGAATGTGAGGCTGGCGCTGGTGCGGATGTTGGCGTCGAGATTGTCGGCGCAGCCCTCAAGATGCTTGATGGCGTCCATATTCCCGATGACATATTCATCACCGCCTCCCTCGATGTCCCGCAGGCGGTTGTGGATGATAGCGGCGAATTCCTCGTCCGTCTCGGGGATGACCTCCCCCTGGGGCTGGACGTTGAGGTAGCCCCGGCAGCCGGCGGCGCTGACCAGAAGGGCGAGGGCGGCGGCGCGCTTGAAGATGTTCATGAATATTCCCATGTTTTTCATTTCCGATTCTTTAGAATTCGACATTGATGCCTCCGGACACGCTTCTGGTGGTCGGATAGGTCGCTCCTGGGATTTCTGGGTCCATACCGTCGTAGCCGGTGAACGTGAAGAAGTTGTTCACCGAGACGTTGAAGCTCAATCCCCTCATCCTCAGTTTCTTGACAGTCTCCGAAGGCAGCGAGTAGGTCAGGATTATGGACTTGATGCGGACGTAGGAGTTGTTCTTCAGGTAGACCGCGTCGATGATGCTGTAGTCCATCGGGTTGTAGGACGAGAAGTTGTACCTGGCGTCGTAGTAGTCGTAGACGCGCGGGTATTTGACTCCGGTCGTGTGGGAAGGTGTCCATCTGTTCGTCCTGTCCTTCTCCACGTTGAGGTGGTTGCCGTAAAGGTCGCTGAACTGGGACTGGACGGTCTCCGTGCTGACTCCGCTGTGGGAGGTGTTGCTGTAGCTGGCCGGGTAGCGCATCTTCTCGTAGGTCTTCGAGCCGAGGGAGAACATTCCGCTGACGCTGAGTTTCAGCTGCTTCCACGATGCGCTGAGGTTGAAGCCGCCGGTGTACGGCGCGATGGTGGTGCCGAGGAAGTAGCGGTAGTTGTCCGGCTTGTTGAGGTCGGTGGCCGTGGCGATCTGCGCGTCAGGACGGAGCCTGAACTGGTAGAGTCCCGTGTCGGAGGCTATCCCGGAATACTTCCCGCTGAAGATCGCCCCTGTCGGGTAGCCTTCCACGTAGCGGTCCTTCGAGGTTATCCCGCTCTGGGAGACGGGCTTATATTTCAGAACCTTGTTGAAGTTGTAGGCGAAGTTGACGGCTGCGCTTACTGTCCAGTCCTTTTTCTGGAGCAGTTTGCCGTTGACCGTGACCTCCACGCCGTTGTTCATGATGTCGGCGGCGTTGAAGTAGACATAGGTGAATCCTGTCGTGCTCTGGACGGGCGAGGATGTGACCACGTCCGTGCTGAGGCGGTAGTAATATTCAGTGTTCACCGTGAGCCGGTCCTTCCAGAGGCCGAAGTCCAGTCCCACCTTCGCGTCCTGGGTCTTCTCCCAGCCGAGGTCCGGGTTCGGGGCGGACGGGATCGTGCCGAGGTTGAAAGTCTCGTCGCCGAAGTAGCGGTACTGCTGCTGGAGGTACTGCATCACAAGCAGGTGGGAGGTGCTGGTGTTCACGTCGCCCGTGAAACCGTAGGCGGCCCTGAGGGTAGCGTGCGAGAGATTCGGAATGGCTTTCCTGATCCATTCCTCCTCGCCAAGGTGCCAGGCCGCCCCCGCGCTCCATGTCGGGTTGAACTGCCTGTTGCTTCCGAAGTTGGAGCTGCCGTCGGTGCGGAACGATGCGTTAAGGACGATCGTCTTGCCGAGATAGTAGTCCGCCGAGGCGTAGAACGAGGCGTAGCGGGTCTTGCTGAAATATTCCCCGTTGAGTTTCTCGACCTGCCTCACCCATTCGTCCTGCGGGCCGCTGACTGACGGCAGGGAAGTGGTGCCGGTCTTCGGATCGTAGTTGTAGCGCTTTGTGAAGATTGTGTTGGCGTCCGAGCCTCGGACTTCCGCTCCCGCCAGCACATTGACGGTGTGGATCTTGCCGAAGGTCTTGTTGAACGCGAGGTGGCCGCGCGCGACGTAGCTGTTCCGGTTGGCCCTGTTCTGCGAGATGCTGCCGTAGAGGTTGGTCTGCGAGCGGTCGTCGCTCCCCAGCCTGTCGCGGAACGCCGAGTAGGTGTACTTGTCCACGATCTTGTCGGTCGAGTTGCCGGCGAATGAATATGACACCAGCCCCACGAAGTGCAGGGGCTCGGCTATCCTGAAGTCCGTCTGGATCCTGAACGTGCCGTTGGTGTTCTTGGTGGAGCTGCTGTTCGAGTCCAGCTCGCGCAGGATGTTGAAACCGTTCTTCGGCATCACCTGTTCGACTCCGCGTCCGTTGTAGTACCCGAGGGTGAACCAGGTGTTGTCGGCGGCGTAGGAACCGTCATCGTTGTACGCCTTCTCGTACGGATTGGAGAAGTAGGCGTAGTTGAACGGATCCACGCTGGAGTACGGCATCCTGGACTCCTGCCGTGCGGCCTCCATTCCGATGTCGATGCGGACCCAGTCCACAGGCTTTAGGGTCATCTTCGAGTTGACATTGTACCTTCTGTAGCTGTTGTGGATCAGCATTCCGTCCTCGTCATTGACTCCGAGAGCGACATAATATGTGCTCTTGTCCGAACCGCCGCTAAGGGAGAGATGGTGCCCCTGCGAGAAAGCGTTCCGGAAAAGCAGCCCGTACCAGTCCGTGTCGTTGTTTCTGAGCGAGGCTATGTAGTCGTTCTGGGCATTGGTGTCGCCTTTGAGTCGCGTGAAGTTCCCGAGTCCGGCCCTTATCTGCCCGACGACCCCGACCACCGGATAGACCACGGTGTTGTCCTCCAGCGACTCCTTGTACTTCTCAGCCGAGAACTCGTCCCACAACTCGTCCTCCCAAGCCAGTTTCTCCGCCGAGTTCATCAGGTTGAGTGTCCTCTGCGGCTTGATCGAAAGAGTGAACGTGTTGTTGTAGTTTATCCTCATCCTTCCAGCCTCGCCTTTCTTGGTCGTCACGACGATGACTCCGTTAGCCGCCCGGGAACCGTAGATGGCGGCCGCCGCGGCATCCTTGAGGATGGTGATGCTCTCGATGTCGTTGGGGTTGATATTTCCGATGCCGTTCACGAATATGTCGTCGAAGCCTCCGGTGGCGAGCTGCTCGGAACTGAGGCTTGGCGAGTCACTTTGCATCGGGACTCCGTCCACAACCCAAAGCGGCTGGCTGGTCCCCGAGAGGTTGTTGGCTCCTCGAATCCTGATCCGGGACTGTGTTCCAGGCTGCCCTGAAGTGGCAGACACGGCCACGCCGGCCACCTCACCCTGCATCAGCGCGTCCACCGACGAGATGGCCTTGGCCTCGAACTTGTCCGAATTGATGACTGCCACAGACCCGGTTATTCTTTTGACGGTAGTCTGAGCGTACCCCGTGACCACGACCTGGTCGAGCTGCGTGCTTTCCCACTCCATCACAATAGTGATGTCCTCCGTCTTCCCCGGTGTGATTCTGTAGACGACATCTTTCATCCCGACCGAAGAGAACAGCACGGATTCCGTCCCCGCCGGCACCTTGAAGCTGAACTTCCCGTCCAGATCCGTGGTGGTCCCGGCTGCTTTATTCTGCATGGAGATGATCCCGGCCCCGATCACAGGAGCCCCGTCCGTGTCCACAACCTTCCCCGAGAGAATCGTCCCTTGAGTGACACCGCCTTGATGGATCTGCCGGGAGTCCCGCAGTGCGCCGGGCGAGTCGGACCGCTCAACCTCGTTCTTGCCGACACTGCGACCATCACGCGCTCCGGCTGCCGGCTGGAGCATAACAAACACCGACAGTATTGCCGCACCAAGTCTAGGCACAGCAAAGCGGCTCCTTCCGCGTTTTTGGCTATTGTCCCATGAATATGAGCTCTTTTGTCTAGGCACAACGAAACGGCACCTTCCGTCCCCGGATAGTTTGGCAGAACCACCGCACCCTTCTAATCTGGACAGCAATTTCTTGGATAGCAATTTATTCATACAGTTTATATTATCATCCATGTCTCTCCTCCTGCCCTCCAATCAGCCCCTAATGAACGATCCCAAGGCAGAAGACCAGAAAACACAAATGTACAAAATTGTAGCTGAATTTCTCCTCCACCACACCAGAAACTTGCAGTAACTTGCAGCCCCGCCCTTTACCCACCACAAAACTGTAAGGATCCCCTCAACCTCCCCACACCCACTCCCGCAACCGCATACTCCTTCCTTACGTGATTACGGAGTTAGGGTATAGTTTGGCTGAGGTTGGACGAGAGGAAGAGTGTATTGAGATGGTAGAAGATTTTATGTACGCTTTGTATTCGCAGACTGGTGCTGCAGTTTCTGTCAATTATCTGACAACGGTGTATGTCGCAAGAGTTTATTTGATATTAGGGGAACGGGAATAATCTGTTGGTTATCGATATAATTTGATTAGTCGTGTTGTACACGGGGACTCCGGATGCCGGATAGACTTTTAGAAGCGAAAAAGCGAAATAATGTCACCAGTAAGTGCTCGGCAGCACTCACGGGAGACGAAAAGTAGGGCAAACGCTTCCCAAGAGTGCGGTATGCTCTCTTGAGGAGCAAAAGAGGCCGAAAGTGCTGCCGATGGGATCAAGCGCAAGCTTAAAGAATATAATCTCGATACAAAATCAATTTCAGGCAGGATCCACGTCAAGGACGATGTGTCCTGAATATTTCCTTTCCTTCTCGAAACGCTCCACCGTGGCGGCGAGGATCCCCTTGTTCCTCGCGAGCGATCGGTCTTTAGGTAGCAACACTCTGATCTGCCGTATGTTCTGGCCGGAAACCTTGTCAACGGCAGGGGCGTACGGCCCGATGACATCCGGTCCGGTCTTCCCTACGGCGGCGAATCCGGCCTCCGCGCTGAGCGCGCCGCGGATCGCCTCTGCCAGTTCCCGGCTCAGAAGGTCGGCCCTGGCCTGGTTGTAGTCCTTTATGATGACTCCGATCACCCGTGAATATGGCGGATAGCCGAACATCTTTCTTTCTCCGAGGAAACGGGCCATCATCCCGCTGTCATCAATCTTTCCGTCAATGTTTTGGTAGACAGGATGATCCGGCTGCGAGGTCTGGATTACGAAAAGCCCCTTCTCACCTCGTCTGCCGCATCGTCCCCTGAACTGCTCAAGCAACTGGAGCCCCCTCTCGTCCGCCCGGTAGTCCTCCTGTCCGAGAATGGAGTCGGCCTGCAGCACGGCCACAAGTGTCAATCCGCTGAAATCAAACCCTTTGGCGACCATTCTCGTACCGATGAGGATGTCGATCTCCCCTTTGGAAAACTGTCGGATGACCTCGGTCTCATATTTCCTGCTTTGCGCCGTGTCGCTGTCCAGCCTTGCGATCCTTGCGCCGGGGAACAACCTCGCGGCCTCTTCCTCCACCTTCTGTGTCCCGGCACCGAGCGGCTTGAGCGCGCCTCCGCATTCGGGACACTTCCCGGTATATTCATAAACCCTTCCGCAGTAGTGACAGACGAGCCTTTCTGTTCCGTCCGCCCTCCTGTGGAGGCTAAGGCTCACGTTGCAGCTGCGGCATTTTGGGATCACGCCGCATTCCTGGCACTGTGTGACCGGTGAATATGCCCTCCGTTCCCGGAGGATCAGCACCTGTCGCCGTATGCTCAGGCAGTGGTTGACACGGTCGATCAGCTTCCGTGAGAAACTGCCGACCATCCCGTTCTTGCGCCGTTCGGCGATCGTGTCGATGATCTCGATGTCCGAGTCCGCCGTATCGTAGTAGCGTTTGCTCAGCGTGACCAGTCCATAGCGTCCCACGCTGCAATTGTAGAGCGACTCAAGTGACGGTGTGGCCGATCCAAGGATCACATCAGCCGCGAATATCCTGGCCATCATGATCGCCGTCTCCCGTCCGTTATACCTAGGCGCCGGCGAGTCCTGCTTGTAGGAAGTGTCGTGTTCCTCGTCAATGATGACGAGTCCTAAGTCCTTGTGCGGAAGGAATATGGCACTTCGTGTTCCGAGTACAAGACAGCGCCTTCCCGCTTCTCCGCAACTTCTTAGGACAGAGGCGGTTTCCCGCTTCCGCGCCATGGTCTCGCCGGAGTGGAACACCAGCAGTTCCTCAGGAAACAACTCGCTGATCCTGTCCTCCAGCTGCCTGCTGAGCGCGATCTCCGGAACAAGATAAAGCACATTCTTACCTCTGGCAAGCGTCTCCCGCGCCAGTTTCAGATAAATCTCTGTCTTCCCCGACCCCGTCACTCCATGAAGCAGCGCCGGCTTCCCCTTCCCGAAAATCTCCTTTATCTCTGAATATGCCTCCTCCTGCGCCGCCGACAGCACGATCCCTTTTCTGTTTATTCTCGCCGCCGCATCCTTTCCCGCCGCGTCTTCGTCCGCTGAACACTTATCGTCCGCTGAACACTTATCGTCCGCTACGCCGTTTCCGTTTTCCACACCATTTCCATTCGCTGAAACCGCCGCGGCGCCGCCCAGCCCCAGCACCGCCGCGACCTCCTTCTCCAACTCCTCCTTTTCCTTAAGGTACCTCTCCCGAGTCTCCTCCTTCCGGGCCTTCCCGGCCAGCTCAGCCTTCTTCTCTATCCTCTCCCTAAGCCTCCTGACCTTATCCTCGATCCGCGCTCTGGCCTTCTCCTCCCTCTCGGCCCTCATGGCCTCCAGCCGTGACTGCACGGCCTCCTCGGCGACCTTCTGCGCCGGATAAGCCGCCTTATAGACCTCCCCGACCGTACATAAATAATACTCGGAGATCTGCCTCCACAAAGCAATCTCCTGCAATGACACCGGAGCCAACCCCTCCGCCTTTCCGGCAATCGGTTTTATCCTGTCCACAATCCCCAAAGCCTCCGCCTGCCTACCAACGTCCACAGCACTGACCACTCCGACATATTCCTTCCCCACAAAGTCCACCCTGACCCTGTCCCCGACCTTGAGCACCGCTTCGTCCGGCTGGTTGGCTTGCCCGACCGCAGGCCAGGTCGGCTGATGGTCTTGCCCGGCGGCAGCGGCATGTTTTGCCGTTGGCTGATCTTGCCCGGCGGCAGGCCAGGTCGGCTGATGGTCTTGCCCGGCCACGGCGGCAGGTTTTACCGTTGGCTGATATTGCCCGGCGGCAGGCCGGGTCGGCTGATGATCTTGCCCGGCCACGGCGGCAGGCCCGACAGCCGGCTGAGTCTGTTCTCCTTTGGCCTCCAGATAATAATACGGCTCCCACTCCAGCCGGAGCGGAAGAATCACCTGTATGAACAACCTGTCAGTCATGTTGGCGAATTTAGCCAAAAACATCCACTCGGCGAAGAAAAATGAGTTTTCTTCTCAAAAAAATTTGCAACCCAAAGAAAAATGCCTATATTTGCATTCCCAAACGGAAACGGTGTCGTAGCTCAGATGGTAGAGCAATGGACTGAAAATCCATGTGTCGGCAGTTCGATTCTTCCCGACACCACTCCGAGAGCGGGTGACCAAAATCCAGGTCACCCGCTTTTTTTGTACATATTCCCCGTCCCGACTCTAAGTCTCAGTTCTTGTCTTTGTTCTTGTCTTTGTTCTTGTTCCCTAAATTCATCATAGCATCCCGGTCGAACTCCATACTCCCGTAACCCCGCGGGCGTGAAAAGGACTGAATCCCGCTTGCGGAGTCCCGTTTGCTACCCCGCGGGCGTGAAAAGGACAGAATCCCGCTTGCGGAGTCCCGTTTGCTACCCCGCGGGCGTGAAAAGGACTGAATCCCGCTTGCGGGGTCCCGTTTGCTACCCCGCGGGCTGGAAAGAGGCCGAATCCCGCTTGAGGAGTAACGTTTGCAACCCCGTAGGCGGGAAAGCGGCTGAATCCCGCTTGCGGAGTCCCGTTTGCTACCCCGCGGGCGGGAAAGCGGCTGAATCCCGCTTGAGGAGTAACGTTTGCAACCCTGCGGGCGGGAAAAGGACAGAGTCCCGCTTGCGGAGCCACGGCGGTGGCTCAACAAATGATATTCTGACAATAAAACAGAGGTGATTAAAGTTCGGAAATGAGGCGAAATGCCGGGATTTTTCGTAATTTTGTGGTTCGCTAATTTTGGACTATGGCAGAGGACGGGAATATTATCATCAAAGGGGCTAAGGTCAACAACCTTAAGGACATAAGTGTAGAGATTCCTCGGAACAGGCTGATCGTCGTGACGGGTATCTCTGGGTCGGGGAAGTCGTCGCTGGCGTTCGACACGCTTTTCGCAGAGGGACAGAGACGGTTCGCCGAGAGCCTTTCGTCTTATGCCCGACAGTTCCTCGGAAGGATGAGCAAACCGGACGTGGAGTCGATCGAGGGCATACCTCCGGCCATCGCCATCGAGCAGAAGGTGAACGTCAAGAACCCACGCTCCACGGTGGCTACCACTACGGAGATCTACGACTATCTCCGCATCATCTTCGCCCGGATCGGCAGGACATATTCACCAATCAGCGGAAAGGAAGTCAAGTGCCACAGCATCAATGATGTGATGGCTAGCATATTAAGCGGCGATTCAAGAACCGTGTACATTCTTGCGGATCTGAACTGGGGCGCGCGGGAGGACAAGGTCGAGCTGATGCTCAGGCTCAAGGAGGAAGGATATTCACGCTTCTTCGGCGACGATGGCATCATCCGCATCGAGGACATCATGAGGATGGCGGACAAGGGGGAATATCCTGAGAGTCTGAATCTTCTGATCGATCGTCTGAAGTTGCCGGCGTTCAAGGAGTGCCTGCCTTACGGGGACGATGGCGAACCTTGGCCGGGGAATGAGTGGGAGGATCTCCAGACCAGGCTACGCTCCTCGATCGACACGGCTTTCCGGATGGGGGAGGGGCGGCTCATCCTCCGCAAGGACAATTCCGTCGAGGAATATTCCAGCCGCTTCGAACTGGACGGCATGACATTCCGCCAGCCTGATGAATATCTTTTCTCGTTCAACAGCCCTTTGGGAGCGTGTCCTGTCTGCGGCGGTCTCGGAAAGATCATCGGTGTGAGTGAGGATCTGGTCGTCCCGGACAAGACGAAAAGCATCTATGACGGAGCCATCGCCTGCTGGCGGGGCGAGTCCATGGGCTGGTTCAGGGATCACATGATAAAGGTGGCCCCGCGTTACGGCATCCCGATCTTCGAGCCATACTGCAATCTCACGCAGAAGGTAAAGGACATCGTCTGGGACGGACATAGTGTTGAGGGTGACGACGATTCGATCGTCGGCATCAACGAGTTCTTCAAGTGGGTAGAGTCCAACCGCTACAAGATTCAGTACAAGTACATGCTCAGCCGCTTCTCGGGCAGGACTACGTGTCACGCATGTCACGGCACGAGACTCAGGCCGGAGGCGCTTTACGTGAAGATAGGCGGCAGGAACATCGCTGAGCTTCTCGACATGAACGTGGACGAGCTTCTGGGCTTCTTCGCGGACCTGAGGCTGACCGACTATGAGAACTCGATTGTCCACAAGGCCGTCGATGAGATCGTGTCGCGTCTTAGGTACATCAAGGACGTGGGGCTGGCCTACCTGACGCTTAGCCGCGCCTGCAACACCCTCTCGGGCGGAGAGAGCCAGAGGATCAATCTGGTGACGGCGCTGGGCAGCTCGCTTGTGGGTTCGATGTACATACTTGACGAGCCGAGCATCGGACTCCATCCACGTGACACAGAGAGGCTTATCGGAGTTCTGCGCAAACTTAGGGACATCGGCAACACCCTCGTCGTGGTCGAGCATGACGAGGAGATCATCCGGGCTGCCGATGTGCTGATCGACATGGGGACTTACGCCGGCGTGGACGGGGGCAGGATCGTCTTCCAGGGGAAGATCGGGGACAATGTTCCCGAGAAGGTCATGGACAATTCCCTGACACTCCAGTATCTGACCGGGCGAAGATCCCGCTATGTCAGGGAAAAGCACCCGTGGACATATTCTATCACCGTGGAAGGCGCTCAGGAGCACAACCTTAAGAATATTGATGTGAAGTTCCCGCTGGGGGTGCTGACGGTGGTTTCAGGAGTCAGCGGCAGCGGAAAGTCCTCCCTTGTCGGTGACATCCTCTACCCGGCGCTCTACCGCAAGATCAACCAGACCGGCGACCTTCCGGGAATATTCAGAAAAATCTCCGGCAACATCGACCGCATCGGGGCTGTTGAATATGTTGACCAGAACCCGATAGGGAAGAGTTCCCGGTCGAACGCCGTGACTTATCTCAAGGTCTACGATGACATCCGCAAACTCCTTGCGGCTCAGCAATATGCCAAGATCAATGGCTACACCCCGTCCTTCTTCTCGTTCAACCAGGACGGCGGACGCTGCCCCGAGTGTCAGGGAGACGGCTTCGTGCGCATCCCGATGCAGTTCATGGCGGACGTGACGATGGTCTGCGAGACCTGCGGCGGCAAGCGTTTCAAGCCTGACATCCTTGAGGTGCGCTTCAAGGGGAAGAACGTGGACGACATCCTGAATATGAGCGTGGAGGAGGCCATCTCCTTCTTCGGTTCGCAGCCGGAGGAACTGTCAAGACAGATTGCCCATAAGCTGCAACCTCTTGTGGATGTGGGACTTTCCTACATCAAACTGGGTCAGAGTTCCTCCACCCTTTCCGGAGGAGAGAGCCAGAGAATCAAGCTGGCCTGGTTCCTGTCCAAGAGCGGCGAGGAGCAGTCCAATGGCAGGAAGAAGATTCTTTTCCTGTTTGACGAGCCGACCACTGGACTGCATTTCTATGACGTGGAGAAACTGCTGAAGGCTTTCGATGTGCTGATCCGTAGCGGTCACACCGTGATCGTCGTCGAACACAATCTGGATGTCATCAAGGCCGCGGACTGGGTGATCGACCTTGGCCCGGACGCCGGTGACAACGGCGGTGAGATCGTCTTCGCCGGCACTCCTGAGGATCTTGCCAAGGACTGGCGTTCCCGGACCGCGAGGTACCTTCGATAGATCAGTCTTTCCAGCTGAAAGTGACGTAGTTCTGAAGAGGCTTGCGCTTGTCCTCTGGAGGAAGCTGCATGAAGTCGCCGTAGGAGTCCCGGAGAATCTTGTCGTAGCCTGACCAGACATAGAACTCGCTGTCCTCGAATCTCATCCTGACATATTCATTGATCTCGTCCTCGGCGAAGAACTCGCATGTTCCCGCATCGGGGCAGCACAGCTGCGACCAATGGTGGCTGTGCTCCCGTGAGACCAGGCCGATCAGTGTGTTCATGTCCTCGACGATCTCGACAGGATCTCTCTTGATGAGGCGAGGGTGCAGCCTTTTCGTAGCCCAGATCTTGATCCTCCTGCTGATCGGAAACCTTGACGAGGAGATTGTGTGCACCCGCCGGACCCCGAGGTTGAACTTCATCAGAAGGTACAGCGAATCGTAGAGCCTCCTGAATGCCTCGATGTCGTCGGGAACCCTGTCGATAGGGAATATGTCAATCCACACGCCGACATCTTTCCTCACCCACGGTATGCTGCTGGCTGCCAGCGTCCTTTCAGTGTCGCAGACACGTCCGAATGCGATGTAGCAGTCGGGGGTGTTCCGGCTGTCAAAAAATGTGTACTTGTCTGATTTGTAGATGGTTCTGAATTTCTCGTAGTCCTCTCTCAGCATCATCAGATCCACGTCGTCATCCCAAGGAATGAATCCTTTGTGCCGCACCGCACCGAGGAGCGTGCCGTAGCCCAGGGAATATCTTATCCCGTTCTTTTCGCAGAAATCAGCCACATCCTTGAGGATCTCAAGGCTTAGCTGTTGAAGTTCCTTTAGTGTAAGCTGTCTCATGGTTTAACTTAATTTATAGACGTTCACGCCGTTTATGTAGTCTTCCTGAATCTGTGTCATCTTCAGAATCTCCTCCTTCGTCAGGAGGTAGAGGCTCTGGTCAGGGTTGAGGATGTGGGAGATGAACTCCCTGATCTCGTACCTCAGCCCTTCGCCCATGAACGGGAAGAAGCACTTTCTGTTGAGGTTCTGATCCTCGAAACGCTGCTCGAAGTAGTCGGTCTTCCACCACGGGGCGGGAACGTAGATGTAGCCCTTGGTCCCCGAGATGACCATGTTGCCCTCCGTCTTCGCTCCCAGACCCACCTGGAAGGAGGCTGTGGCATTGTCGTAGCGGAACACGGCCTTCGTGTACATGTCCACATCGTTCTTCATTATCGAGTAGAAGTTGATGTTCCTCACGTCCTGACCGAGCAGCTTGAGGATCGGCAGGAGAGGGAAGCAGGCGTTCTCGTTCATGCTTCCTCCGAAACGGTTGTGGTCGAGCTTGACGGATCGCTCGTCGGTGAGGGTCGTGACCGAGGCGTTGATGTCCACGATCTTGCCGATCACCCCGGACTTGAGCATCGTCACGAGATGCCTGAACGCCGGGCAGTAGGCGGTCTTGTGGGCCACCATCAGGGTGCGCCGCTTGGCCTCGGCGATGGCGTAAAGTTCCTTGGCCTCAGCCAGATGCAGCACGAACGGGGTCTCGCAGAACACATCCTTTCCGGCTTCGAGGGCCGCCTTGGCATATTCGAAATGAGTGTAGTGCGGTGAGGCGACGTAGACGGCGTCGCAGTTCGCGAGCAGCTCCTCCAGGCTGCTCGCCGCGGTTCCGATCCCGAATGTCCTGCAGAAGTCCCGGCAGGCCTCGGTGTCGGGATTGTAGGCCGCAGAGATCTCGTTGCCGCTAACGAACGAGGCTTCGGGAACGAATCTCCGGGCGATGCTCCCGGTGCCGATCACGCCGATCCTGACCGAGATCTGGCTCTTCCGCAGCATTGTGCTGGAAATTCCCTGGGTGCGTGGCAGATAGACTACCTCGCAGTACTCCTTGAGGTAGTCGAAGTAGCCCTCCCAGTCGGAACCTATCGCGAAGACATCCACGTTGTACTTCTGGATGTCGTCGATCTTCTGGCCTTTGTATTCCTCGATGATCACCTCGTCGGCATAGCCCGTGTCCTTGACGGCCTGCACCCTTTTCATCACGCTGTCACGTGTGTTCAGCTTGCCGCGCTCAAGGTCGAAATTGTCGGTGGTGACTCCTACTATCAGCCAGTCGCCCAGCTCTTTGGCCCGGCGAAGCAGGTTTATGTGTCCCTGGTGGAGAACATCAAAGGTTCCGTAGGTGATGACGATCCTCTTGCGTGGACTGTCCTGGTTGGAAATGGCCTTATTCATCTATCTCGGATTCAAGTGCGTGGATGCGTTCGGCAAGGATGCGGAGATCCTCGTCGGATTGGATGCCCATGTGTGAGATCCTGTAGAAGCCCGGGACAGACCCCGGCATGATGTAGGTCTGGTAACGCTCGATCAGGCCGTTGAATATGTGTCTGTCGGCTGTGTCCTTGGTCTGGATCGCGGTGATGGCGGATGACGGAACCTCGGCGGGCATTGTCCAGCCGTACCTGCGGCACTCCTCGCGGAAGACCTCGGCCCTGTGGCGGACCTGGGCTATGTTGACGGCCTCTCCTCCCTGCGAAAGAATCTGTCTGAGCCTCGCGTGAAGCTGAAGGTGGATCGTGGTCGCCGGGCTGAACGGCGTCTGTCCTCTCCTGAGGTTCGACAGGTTGTCCGCGAAGTCCCAGTAGTAGCCTCTGTGGGCATATTCATAACCATCCAACCTTTTGCTGATGAACAGGATGGACAGCCCCGGAGGAATGTTGAGACCCTTTTGGGTGCTGGTGACACAAATGTCGATCCCGAGCCTGTCCATGTCCAGCTCTTCGGCAAGGAAGGAGCTGATGACATCCACCACCAGTGACAGATTGTGCCGGCGGCAGATTCCGGAGATCCTCTCCAGATTGAACAACTGCCCCGTCGAGGTCTCGTGATGCTGGCAGAGGAACACGTCAGGGCGCTCCGCCTCTACGACCCTCTCAAGCTCGTCGTAGTCGATGTCTTTGGCGAACGGAACCTTGAAGTCGATGACAGGGATGCCGTAGTACCCGCAGAGCGAGACCCAGCGCTTCCCGAAGGATCCGCCGTTGACGGCGATCGCCTTTTTCTTCGTGCTGACGTAGTTCTCCACGACGGCGCTCATCGCCCCGGTTCCGGAACCGGTGTAGACGATGACCTTTCCTCCCTGGCAATGAATCAGATCCAGGAGGATACTCTCGTTTTCGAGATTTACCTTGGAGAACCCGTCGGTTCTCATGTATGGGATCGGCTGTGATCCGATCGCCGCTATTTCTTTGTCCAGGTCGCCTGGAAAAACGTATGAGTGCATACTTGTTTTGCTACAGATTTTACAAATTTAATAAAAAAACACTTATATTTGTAAATAACAGGTCATAATTTGCTTGTGTTATGAAGAAATTGTCCCATAGGGAGATCCAAATGTATCTCCTTGACATCCTTAAGGCAGTCGATTCCTTCTGCCGGAAGGAAGGCATAAGGTATTCACTGGCTTACGGGACGCTTCTGGGAGCGGTGCGCCACAAAGGCTTCATACCGTGGGACGACGACGTGGATCTGCTGATGCCGAGGCCGGACTACGAGAGGTTTGTCGCCACATTCGGCAGGGAACCCGGTTCCCGCTACCGCTGCCTTTGCCATAAGGAGGGCAGGGAAGGGGATAGGTTCGTGCATTTCTTCGCCAAGGTCGAGGATGTCAGGACCAAAAGTCTCCAAGGGCATGGCTATGACTATGATTTCGGTCTGAACATAGACATATTCCCGATGGACGGTAAGCCGGAAAGCGCTGAACTTCAAAAGAAAAGGGAGCGCCAGTTGACGCATTGGTCCCACCGTCTGAACATCTGCGGCACAAGGTTCGATCTGCTCAATTTCCACCAGCCGCTGTTCTCAAAGATCGAAGCCCACCTGCGCGGGGCGGAGCATTGGTGGAAGCTGATCAACGAAGAGGTGCTTAAATACCCTTACGAGTCCTCGCGTCTGGTCGGCGCGGTCTCCGTCACCTACAACGGCACGAGGGAGATCTTCGAAAGGGCGATGCTTGATGAATATGTTGACCTGGAGTTCGAGGGCTGTACTTTCAAGGCTTTCAAACGATGGAATGAATGGCTTACACAGGAGTTCGGCGACTACATGACTCCGCCGCCGGAAGGCAGACGCAAGTGTCACGACCTCACTGTTTATCTGTTGGATTAATTGTTATGGACATAGATTTCGTAGTTACATGGGTCGACATGAACGATCCGGCCTGGAAGGCTGATTTCGCGAAGTATTCAGGCAAGATTGACAATTCGAAGAATCATCTGTCCGAGGCCCGTTTCAGGGACTATGGATTGCTGAAGTACTGGTTCAGAGGCGTGGAGAAGTTCGCGCCGTGGGTGCGCAAGGTGCATTTCGTGACCTGCGGACAGAAGCCGGAATGGCTTGACGAGACGAATCCGAAACTCCATCTGGTGAGCCACAGGGAATATATTCCTGAAAGATTCCTGCCGGTGTTCAACTCCTCGCTGATTGAGCTGTACCTGCACAACATTCCCGGGATCGCCGACCATTTCGTCTATTTCAACGACGACTTCTACATGACGGCTCCCACGCCTCCGGAGAGGTTTTTCCGTGACGGCCTTCCCGCCGACATCGCGGTCTTCAGGATGAACACCGGCGCCAGTCTCTGGTCCAGGTGCCTGGAGAACAACGTGAGAGTCATCAACGAGAGGTTCGACAAGAAGGAGGTGCTGAGGGAACACCACGACAAGTGGTTCTCGCCGGTCTATGGCGGAAAGAGCTGGCTCACGAGGCTGCTGAGACCGTACGGCAAGTTCATCACGCTCAGGATTCCACACAACGCCCAGCCATACCTCAAGTCCACTTTCGAGGAGGTCTGGGAATATGCCGGCGACGAGCTGACCAGGGTCTCTGCGAACCGTTTCCGCAGCCCGGAGGACTACACCCAGGAGTTGTTCCGCACATGGCAGATCTGTGAGGGGAACTTCGTGCCGTACAACACCTACGATGACACGAAGATGTTTCCGCTCGTCGTGAAGCCGGGGAAGGCCATCAAGGCTGTCAGGGAAGGTAAGTACAAGCTGGTCTGCCTGAACGACAATGTCCACATACGGAACTATGACCGGGTGATGTCCTCGCTGGAGGAGTCGTTCAAGGTCATCCTTCCGGAGAAGTCCTCGTTCGAGAAGTAGTCAGGGAGGAGAAGAGCCTGTCCCATCTTTCCATCGTCTTTTCCAGTGTGAAGTTTTCGGAACGCCTTTTGGATTCGGCTCCGAAGCGCCGGCGTAGATCCTCGTTGGCGATGACACTGCATATTCCTTGTGCCAGCGTGCCGGTGTCCCCGACTTTGGCGAGGTAGCCGTTGGCGCCGATCGTGACAATCTCCGAAGGTCCCTTCGGGCAGTCGTAGCTGACGATCGGCAGGCCGGTTGTCAAAGCCTCGAGAAGAACCATCGGGAAACCTTCGTATCTCGATGACATTACAAGGCAGGAACTGTCCAGCAACTCTTTACGGATGTCTGACGTGCCTCCTTCGAGGATGACCTTACCGGCCAGTCCGCTGTCTTTGATCAGGTTCCGCAGCTCATTCTCCTGGCTGCCCTTGCCGAAGATGCTGAGGGTCCAGTCGGGGTGTCGCCCGTCCACTGTCTTCCAGGCCTTGATCAGATCCTTGAAGTTCTTCTGCGCCTCAAGCCGTCCGACGGCGACACATCGCTTTCCGGTGAGCGGCGAGACCTCGTCCGAGACAAATGTCAGCGGGTTGTAGATCTGCTCCACATCCGGTCTCACCTTTTCCCAGTCCTCCTTGTCCGCCTTTGTCAGCACCACGAACCGGTCGAGCTTGCGGACCGCCCTCTCAAGCCTCCTTGTCCTGAATTCCGCATAGGCTCTTCCCAATGCTCCGGTGCCGTATTTCATCATGAATTTCTCGTGGGAGAAATGGAACTCGCCGACTTTGACGCTGCCGTCGTCGCATCCTGTAAGGGCGTAGAGGGAATTATCGCAGACGGTGACCGTGATGTCCGGCCTGATCGTGCCGAGAAGCGCGCCGAGCCTCCTTCTGTACTTGTGGAGAAACATCCTGTCGTTGGCGTCAAGGTCGTGTCGGACAATCCTGTCGCTGAGTCTGAAGCATTCCTTCCGGCCTTTCTGCCTTGCGGTTATGATGTGGACCTCGTGGCCAAGGACATCCGCCAGATAGTTGGCCTTTGTCGTGAGCACCCTCTCGATGCCACCGGAAAGGTTCAGGGCGTGTATGCAATATGCAAGTCGCATAGCTTTTTGTGTTTTCGAAAGCAATTTACGAAGTTTGCGCTGGATTTCAAAACGATTTGGCCGAAGATTGACTTTTCGGCCATAGAACCCGCCGAAGTGACCATCTTTCATTCACGCGTTATCCCGCCGGACTGCCGGACGAGCTCCTGGTATGAGCATAAGCAAGTTCGAAATTTGAGTGGATATCGCGGCAGAACGCCGCTAAGTGTAGTCCAGAGACTGGGAGCGTTCAGGCCGGCCATCCGGCGGGATTGATGCGTGATAGGGTTCCGTCGGACACTCTCTGCCGGGCTGAAATCCACTGGCAAAGGTAGTTATAAGGATGTCTGAAAGGTGCTTCCTAAAAGAAAAACGATGAAAATGTTTCTGTTTTTTATAGAATTGTGGTGAAATCTCAAAATAGATTGTAAATTTGGCGCTTGACAAAAAAAGTTTATCGGGTATAAAAAAATATTTATGGGTCTTTTGAAGAGAATAAGGATGGTTTTCCGGGGTGCCGGCCACGATTTCGTTCCGATTCTTACACAGCAGACGGATTTCCTGAGCAAGACATCCTCGCTTTTGGTCGACATGTTCGAGACCGATGACATTGATCTCCGGGCCGGAATGGAGAAGGAGATAAAGTCCTGCGAGGCTCAGGGCGACGCCCTCATGACGGAATTCCATGAGATGCTTTCCGTCCATCCTTTCGTGAGGCTCAACAAGTTGGATCTTCAGTCCGTGGCGATGTCGATGGACGACTGCCTGGATGCCATCAAGGACACGTCGAAGGCGGTGCTGATCTACCGTCCGGCCAAGCTGGACGACCAGCTCAAGGACTTGGCGCAGATGGCGAAGTCGCAGTCGGAGGTGATCCACGATGTCATTCCCCTTCTGGTGGACCTCAAGAAGAACCTGCCGGCCATATCGATGGCCTGCGAGCGTGTGACCGAGCTGGAGCATGCGGCGGACGATGCCTACGAGGAGTACGTGGGCTACATATTCATCAACGAGAACGACACCCGCGAGCTCGTGAAGTACAAGAACCTGGCGGAGATGCTTGAGAACGCGACCGACGCCCATAAGCGCATCTCCGACAATATTCGTAAATTGCTTCTTAACTATTTGGCTGACTGAGAAGTCGGTCCTCATATTCTTTGACGGCTCCCTTTGGCCGCCTTTCCGGGCGTGCCGGTCTCGTCTAAGGGTCCCATCAGGACTGACAAACAGTCAGGCCATTTTTTCCGGGCTTAATAATTGTAAATGTCTTTGATTATCATTAAATTTGTAAGATAATCGACGACAATTATTGTTTTATGGCTATAGCTAGTATATTAAAGAAGGTTTTCGGCTCGAAGGCCGATAGGGATCTTAAGCAGATCAGGCCTATTCTGAACAAGGTTCTGGAGGCCTACGGTCCGATTGACAAGCTTACTAATGACGAACTTAGGGCAAAGACGGAAGAACTGAAAGCCAGACTCCGTGACTGTGAGGCTCCGTTTGAGAAGAGGATCGCGGAGATCAAGGCCAAGATGGAGGAGGACATCCCCGTACACGAGAAGGAAAGCCTCGCGACCGAGTCCGACAAACTGGTGAAGGATGAGGACGCCGAGATTGAAAGGGTTTTGGATGAGGTGCTTCCCGAGGCTTTCGCCATCATGAAGTCAACGGCCCGCAGGTTCAAGGAGAACGCGACCATCGAGGTTACGGCCAACGATTTCGACCGGGCGCTCAGCGTCAATCATGATTTTGTCCACATCGAGGGAGACAAGGCTGTCTACCAGAACCATTGGGTCGCCGGCGGCAACGAGGTGACTTGGGACATGGTTCACTATGATGTTCAGCTGATCGGTGGTATTGTGCTTCATCAGGGAAAGATCGCCGAGATGGCTACCGGTGAGGGCAAGACTCTTGTGGCGACACTTCCTGTGTTCCTTAACGCCCTGGCGGGCAAGGGTGTGCATGTCGTCACCGTCAACGACTACCTCTCCAAGCGTGACTCTGAGTGGATGGGTCCTCTCTACATGTTCCACGGTCTTTCTGTGGACTGCATCGACAAGCATGAGCCGAACAGCGACGCCAGAAAGAGGGCCTATAACTGTTCGATCACTTTCGGAACCAACAACGAGTTCGGTTTCGACTACCTTCGTGACAATATGGCAGTGAACATGACCGACCTTGTTCAGGTCAAGCATCACTACGCCATTGTCGATGAGGTTGACTCCGTGCTCATCGACGACGCCCGTACGCCATTGATCATCTCCGGTCCTGTGGCCAAGGCCCAGGATGACGAGCAGTACATGGAGTTCAGACCTTATGTGGAGAGTCTTTACCAGAAGCAGCGCGCTCTCGTGACCCAGGTGCTGAACGACGCCAAGAGAGCCATCGCCGCCGGCAAGGAGGACGAGGGCGGTATGCTCCTTCTCCGTGCCTACAAAGGACTCCCTAAGTACCAGCCGCTCATCAAGTTCCTCAGCGAGCAGGGCATGAAGCAGCTGTTGCAGAAGGCCGAGAACTACTATATGCAGGACAACGAGAGGGAGATGCACATCGTCACCGATGAGCTTTATTTCGTGATCAGCGAGCAGCAGCATTCGGTGGACATGACCGACAAGGGACATGACCTTCTCGCTAACGCTGTGTCCAATCCTGATTTCTTCGTGCTTCCTGACGTCGGCAGCCAGATCGCCGAGATCCAGAAGAACCCTGAGCTTTCCGCCGAGGAGAAGCAGGAGAAGAAGGACGCGCTGATGGAGGACTACTCGCTCAAGAGCGAGCGTGTGCACACTGTCATCCAGTTGCTCAAGGCCTATGCGATGTTCCAGAAGGACGTGGACTACATCGTTATCGACAACAAGGTCAAGATTGTGGATGAGCAGACCGGACGTATCATGGAGGGCCGCCGTTGGAGCGACGGACTTCACCAGGCTGTCGAGGCCAAGGAGAATGTCAAGGTCGAGGCCGCCACGCAGACTTTCGCCACCGTCACGCTGCAGAACTATTTCAGGATGTACCACAAGCTCGCCGGCATGACCGGTACCGCCGAGACAGAGGCGGGCGAGTTCTGGTCCATCTACAAACTGGATGTCGTGGTCATTCCGACCAACCGCCCTGTCATAAGGGACGACCAGGATGATCTTATCTACAAGACGAAGAAGGCGAAATACGCCGCTGTGATCAACAAGATCGAGGAACTTATCGGCGAGGGTCGTCCGGTACTGGTCGGCACCACAGATGTGGAGACCTCCGAGCTTTTGAGCAAGCTGCTCCGCCTGAGGGGTATCAAACATAATGTCCTCAATGCCAAGGAGCATGCCAGGGAGGCGGAGATTGTCGCGCAGGCCGGCCAGTCCAGCACAGTGACCATTGCCACCAACATGGCTGGTCGTGGTACCGACATCAAGCTCTCGCAGGAAGTCAAGGACGCGGGCGGTCTTGCCATCATCGGAACCGAGAGGCATGACAGCCGCCGTGTGGACCGTCAGCTCAGAGGACGTGCCGGTCGTCAGGGTGACCCGGGATCGTCAGCCTTCTATGTCTCTCTTGAGGACAAGCTGATGCGCCTGTTCGGCTCCGAGAGGATCGCCGGTGTCGTGGACAAGCTTGGCATGGCCGACGATGAGGCACTTGTCAGCGGAATGCTCTCGAAATCAATCGAGAACGCACAGAAGAAAGTCGAGGAGAACAACTTCGGCATCCGTAAGAGGCTCCTTGAGTACGACGACGTGATGAACTACCAGCGTGAGGCCGTCTACGCCAGAAGACGCAACGCCCTTTCCGGCGAGAGGATCGAGATCGATGTCAGGAACATGATGATCGACTCCGCCTCCATTATCGCGTCCCACGCCGAGGGGATGCCTTACCAGGATTTCGAGGAATATGTGATGGGGCAGCTGTCGATCGACCTTGGCTTCGACGAGAGTTTCTACTCGAACACCAAGGGTGACAAGCTTGCCGACGCTCTCTGCGACCACATGCAGGCTGTCTACGAGCGTAGGATGAACACTCTCTCCGAGAAGGTCTATCCGTTCATCAAGATGATCTTCGAGAAGCAGGGGAATATGTACAAGAACATCGCGATTCCGATTTCTGACGGACGTAAGATGCTTACTCTCAGCGTTGATCTTGAAAAAGCCTACAATACCCAGGGTAAGGAGATCGCCAAGGCATTGAGCCGTTCGATCATCCTTTACCAGATCGACGAGCATTGGAAGCAGCATCTCCGCGACATGGACGACTTGCGCCAGAGCGTGCAGAACGCCGCCTACGAGCAGAAGGATCCGCTTGTGGTCTACAAGCTGGAGAGCTACAACCTCTTCGCCACCATGCTTGAGGAACTCAACGAGGATGTCCTCTCATTCCTCCTCAGGGCTTTCGTGCCATTGAGGGATGACAGCGAGGCGCGTCCTGCCCAGGCTCCAAGAAGCCAGGACATGAGCAACATGAGGACCCGCCGCGAGGATCTCACCACGAACGGCGAGCAGAAGGCCAGGACTCCGATCCATGTTGACAAGAGGGTAGGCCGCAACGATCCGTGTCCGTGCGGTTCCGGCAAGAAGTACAAGAACTGCCACGGAGCAGGGTTGGTTTAATGACTATTAATGGTTGAATATTAAAGATTTAGGAATATGAGCGCAAATTATGGTTCCACCGATTCCGCCAGTGTCAACGACATCAGCAGGATCTCGGCAGGTTCAGTGATCAAAGGGGAGATCACATCTCCCAACGACATAAGGATTGATGGCACATTCGAGGGACGTGTCATTTCCCAGGCCAAAGTGGTTGTCGGCGAGAAGGCCGTCATCAAAGGCGACATCATCTGCAGCAACGCTGACTTCTGGGGTAAGATCAACGGCAATTTCTTTGTGAAGGACACCCTTTCCCTGAAGGACACCTGTGTGGTTGACGGTGACCTCCACATCAGAAGGCTCCAGGTCGAGCTCGACGCCAAGTTCAACGGCAACTGCAAGATGATCACCGAGGAAGAGTTCACCCAGTTGACCTCAGGCAGCCGTCCTGGAATGTATGAGGTCCAGCCCGCTGCCCAGAAGAACGATGATGACGAGTTCACAGTAGGCTCAGGCAAATCCCCGTTCTCCATCCCGTCATCCACCGACGAGATCCCCGAGGCCTAGTCCCGGTCACTGTGGCCGCTGAGCCTGTCGAAGTGTCCGTCAATCAGATCATTTAGTCTGACTGCATCCTCGGCTGTCGAAGAGCCTGGGCAGACAGGACGATAATATTCTTAAAGTCCGGAGTCGATGTCAGCGTTCCGGATTTTCTGATTGACCGTCCGGACTTTCTTTCCGTAGGAGAAATTATAGACACAAGTAAGGATGACCGTGTTTTTCTGGCTGGTCATCCTGCTTGTGTTTTTCATTGTCACAGGCGATCCGGGTGCGGTCTCCTCACTGACTTTCCAATGGTAGAACGGATAGCGCATTCCGGCTCCGATGCGGAGGTTCTTTCCGATCCTGCGGGCGAACTCAAAGTAACCGTAGTTCTCGCCCTTCGAGACGCCGATGTCGCTGATGGACTTGAAGGGCAGGTTGTACATGGCCTCGGCTGTCCACTTCTTTCCTGAATATCTCAACATCGCCATTCCGCCAAGGCTCTTGACCGATCTGTCCGCACCGCCTCCTGTCAACCTTTGGTCGTTGTACATAGCATAGACGGTAAGCGAGAGAGGAATATTCCTGAAGGGCTTGATCCTGCCTCCGAGAGCGGCCATCACGGCAATCATATTTCCCGAGTTCTCATCCATTTCAACAAGCAGCCCGTCAGTGTGGCTGAAAATCGGAATTATTTGATTGTCATTGTGATAAACAAGGATGTATGGATTGATGTAGAGCCAAGAATTGTTGAATGAATATCCAATCATCGCATCCCGTGTCGTGTAACTTTCGAGTTCAGGGTTGCTCCTCACGAGCCATTTGTCATCCTTGTAATATGACGCATCGCCCATCCATCCGATCTTCGGAGTCGAAGTATTGCTTGAGTAATTAAAATACATCGAGGAGTGATCGTTGAATGTGTAGTTTAGCTGGACGAGCGGGCGAAAATAGATGTAGTCATGCCTTCCGGATGCCTTGGTTTCGTAGCCGAAATGTTCCATAGCCGCTCCGACAGAATAGCTGAACCCTCCTGCGTTTCCTGAATATTCACACCACAGCCTGCCGAGATCGGTGTTGATGTCCGAACGGACGGTGACTTCTCCGTTACCGCTGTCTTGCTCGGCAAGGCTGGCCGTGGTTCTGGCCCCGAAACCAAGTTTATGTTTCTCGGAAAGCGTCCAGCCATAGACGGCCTCAATGATTCCTGAATATTTCCGCCCGTCGGTCAGGCTTGTCGAGGATAACAGGGGAGTCGCTCCGGCATATTCATAAAACCCTTTGCGGCTTTTGGTGTCGTAGGCGGTGGCGACGAAGTTCACTGACAGTTCGTGTCTGTCGGAGAATCTGCGGTTCCAGTAGATGTCGAGTGCCGGGGAGAGATATTCGGACCAATCGTCCTTGTGGTCAGTTACTTCAGATGTCGTGGATTCTTGGGTTGTCAGATTCGTGACGGTTTTGAGGGCGCTTTGGCTTACGGGCCAGTCCTTTTTCTCGTAGCCTAACGTGAATTGTGCTTTCAAGGCGCTATTCTCGTCTTTCATCCTGACCAGTTCCAGCGTGACATTGTGCCGGTTCCGTGTGAAGTCCGTGTCCAGACCTTTTTTCTCTTTTGTGTAACGATTGCCGCCGGCTTCATATTCAAGAAATTCATCGATGCCGTAGCCGCCGCTTTTGGTCGGTTTCCCGGAATATTCAATGCCGATCATCGTGTTTTTCAGGACTTGGCGGTAGGAGGCGGCGTTGTTGCCCCATGGGGTTGTGACCGCCTCCTTTAGGTTCAGCATCAGGCTGCCGCCGATTCCGGGTCTTCGGGTGATGATGTTGACCATCGAGCCGCTGCCGGCGAATGAATATCTTGCCGGGGCGTTCTGGTAGAAGTCGATGCTTTTGATGTCCTCCGGGGTGAGCAGGGATAGGGAAGCGCTGGTGGTCGGCAGTCCGTTGAGGAGGATCGTCAGACCTTTGCCGTTCATCATCGAGATCTCGTCATCCCTGACCAGGATTCCCGGAATCAGCTTGAGCGTCTCCAATGCTGTCGCGCTACCTTCCCGGTCTTCTTTTCCGAGGTAGAATTTCTGATGGTCGCTGTAATGCCTGACACTTCTTTCTGTGAACACCGCCGCTTTCAGGGTGTCGGTTTGCTCGGTCACTGAGCTTGTCGAAGTGACCATATATTCCCCAGCGCGATTAATGAAATCAGCTATCGCCTTGACATAATCCATCGTGTGCTCCCATAAAGCCATAATGTGCCCGCAATCGAAAGTCTTTATGTGAGTGCTTTTAGCTTCCCGGTCAGGGATGTCTTCCGGCAAAGAGAAGTTGTCTTCTGTCGCCACAATGTACAAACTTCTGATATTATGCCTCTTAGGGACTGAATATTTATACCCGTCCGGAATAGTCACCGTTTTCCCTTTCAGCTCCTTCAACCTTTTCACCCACTGGTTTGGGGCACCGACATACCCGTCAAAAATCAAAGTGTTTATCGGAATGTCGGTTTCCTTCAGAAACTCGTCCACAATCAGTGAGCCCATAGATATTCCCATAAGGTAAGGGGCCTTTCCTGTGTGGCAGTAAACATAATCCGCGACAGCTGACAGATCAGTGACAAATTCCGTGTAGAACAACTGATTCCGTTCGATGGGAAAGTCTGAGCTTGCACCGAAACCACGATAGTCATAGAGCCAGACATCGATGCCGTACAATTGCAGGAATCGCCCAAGATGCACCCAGTCGCCCATATTCCCTGCATCTGATTCCGAGATGATCAAAGGAATCCCATTGTCAGACGGTAGGTGCCATACGTTGATCTTGAAGCCATCGCTGGTCTCAATCTGCAACTCTTCAAAGTTCTTCCCTCGGTTCTCAACCGGAACCGAATATTCCCTTTGCGGGTTTATGGCTGAAAGAATCAGTGGCGAGAATAGGAGAAGAGCGGACAGGATGATATGTCTCGCATTATTCTTTCGTGAGGTAGTTCTATAATCCATAACTTGTGATCTTTACTGATCAAAGTTACCTGATAATAGTTTTACCCGAGGTTTTACGTATGACTTTTCTTTGGTTGTAATTGGTTGAAATACACAGTGTTGAAAAATTTATTCATCGCTGGAGCTTTCACAGAGTCTTACATTGCTGTTTTTTTGCTAAATTCGTAAGCGTTAACGATACGTTGCCGCGGATTTGTATATCCTATAAGTGACTTTTTGCCGGATGAGACTTAGAACCGTCATATTCATTGCCATCCTGTCCTTGTGCTTTGCTTCCTGTGCGCGCTCGTTCAGGACGGCGGAGCAGTTTCTGGATGAGATCGAGGCCCGGCTGGAGACCCAGCCTGACAGCGCTTTCATCGCATTGGATTCCTTGGACAGAAGTTTGCTTGGCACGAAGGAACTCCGTGCCCGCCACGCCCTGCTCTACACGATCGCTTTGGAAAAGGTCGGAATGGAGATCACCTCCGACAGCATAATCAACATCGCGGTTGACTATTATTCCACGTCTGGGGATGAGGCGATGAAAGAGAAAGCCCTTTATTACAAGAATATAATCGATCAGAACGCCGCCTCTGTCCACAAGGATACCCTTGCCCTTCAGAGACAGAAGATCATCGAGGAGCGTTATACCGACAAGCAGGCGATTGTGGACCGTGGCAAGTCCATCTGGCTGCTTTGCCTTTTGGTCGTCATTGTGATTGCGGTTCTGGTTGTTGTCGTAAGGCTGTTCAGAAGAACCCACCGAGAGCTGATGGGTAAGCCGGACGATGAGGCATTGGCCATAATCCGGGAAAGGATGTCGGTGCTGGACAAGTTCTTAGCGTCCAGGCTTTCCTCGGACTGCTCATTCGACAGGGCAGCGGAGGCTGAGCTTGACCGCCTGGTCTCGGATCAGGATGATTTCCTGCGTTCCACGATGGTGCTCTTCCGTGACAGCCATCCCGGATTCGTGTCCGAGCTGAAGTCCCACGGCCTGACGGATTGGGAGATCGGCTATTGCTGCCTCTATGTCCTCGGGCTCAAAGGCAAGGATGTCGGCAACTATCTCAAGAAGAAGCGCAACTACATAATCAGCAGTGACATCCGCCGCAAACTCGGCCTGACCGAGCACGACACCAACCTCGGAATCTGGCTCCGCTCCCGTCTTGCTGCCTGACATTCCGTTCCCGTCCTGCCGCCAGATTGTCAGACTTTTCTCCGGTATAAGTGCCTTTGCCCGGATAAAGTTTGCAAATAACATATTTCCTCCGGTAAAAGCCTCTCTGCCCGGACAAAGCGGGAGATGACAGCCGTTTCTCCGGTGAAACGCTTGTTTACCGGACAAACTGTTTAGTCTTTGCGAGCATAATGATCGGATCCGATTCGGCAGTGATTCCATCCACGCCAACGGATGACAGGTAGGTGTATGCTTTCTGACGGGCCTCATCGGTGATGTCCCGGTAGTATGCATAGTTAATAGTCGAAGGATCAAGAACATCAATCAGCCAACCCTCGCATTGCCATCTCGGGCTGAATTCTGTGCCAAAACTGTCAGAGAGCCTGAAATCTCCCTTGTAAATGATTCCGTCAGACTTTTTCAGAACAAAGTGCTTATAATCCCAGTTCCTGTCAAAGATGCTGAGATAGAGATTTTTGTTGTCTTCCGCATATTCCACGATAAACTGCGTGTCGGAGACATTGCTGTTGAAGTCCCTCAAGTCTTCCTTTGTGACAGAGTGAGGGAAGAAGAATGAATATTTCGGGGTCAACCGTCCAGCTTTGTACGAATAGATAGTGTCGCTACACGCCGGATTGTACAATATCTCATCGGCGTACTTCCGTAGGGAATGATGGTTCGGAAGCGCGAATGGGCTCTCGCAGTCAAAGAAGAAAGTATTCGGAATATAACTGAGTGTGTCACCTTCTTGGCTTAGTTCAACTATTGCATCACGCTCATTCCCAATGATGTTCAACACATTCTCGATTATTGATCCGGAATCGGACACCACAAATTGCCTGTTTTTGTACTTTGTAGTCGTAGAGATAGTTGAAAGATATGTGCCATCACTGGAAAACTTCATTATTCCCTTGGCGATGTCCGCGACATACAAGACATTGTCCGCTTTGCTGTAAGCGATGTCCGTCGGAATCAGATATTCACCCTCGGCGCGACCCTCCACAGATATTGTTGAGATCAGGGAGCCGTCAAGCGCGAAGCGGAATATTCCGAGTGGATTGACGGTCAGAAGATAAAAGGAATCCTCCGACATACAAACCTTAATGATGTTTGAAAGATTGTAGGCCTCGTCTGTTTTAAGTGGGATGAATCTTATTGGCTCGAATACTTCTGACAGCGACAACGTGGGCGCATTCTCAAAATCCCGGTAGTCGAAAGAATTTGTCTGTGGTCTTTTCCCACAGGATGCAATACTTGCCGCACAGAGGATGATTCCCAATGAATATGCGAGTATCGCCGTTTTTCTCTTTTTCATTGCAGTGAATGTTATGTTAGCTGATCGTAATACGTTGTTTTAATAGCTTGCGCCAGCAAATTTACCTTGAAAAAGTTTTACAAAAGTGTTTTGAGTGGATATTTTTGTTGCTGTAATTTATTGATGGATAGAATTTTGTGCGTTTCCTTTCGCTATTGGCCTCTTGCAAAGTCTTACATTGGCCGAGAGTTACAACGTATAGAAAACAAAAAAGGTCAAGGACTGTCTCCTTGACCTTAATCTGGAGCGGAATGCGAGGCTCGAACTCGTGACCTTCGGCTTGGGAAGCCAACGCTCTACCAACTGAGCTAATTCCGCAAAACAAATGCGAGACTTATTGATTGTGTTCAATAGCCTCGCATCTTTGTGATCCCCACAGGATTCAAACCTGTAACCTTTTGATCCGTAGTCAAATGCTCTATTCAGTTGAGCTAGGGGACCAGTTTGTCGGAGACCCGCTCCGACTTTATCTCTACAAGGACTATGCTTGCTCTTCCTTAACTATGGCAAGCTTCTTTTCCTTGATTCTTGCCTTCTTACCGGAAAGCTGACGCAGATAGAAGATTCTTGCCCTGCGAACCTTGCCGACCTTGTTCAGTTCAATGCTGTCAATGAATGGTGACTGAATCGGGAAAATCCTCTCAACTCCGATACCTCCTGAAATCTTGCGGACTGTGAAGGTCTTTGTCTGAGGAGTAGCACCTCTAAGCTGGATAACCACGCCTCTGAACTTCTGGAGTCTATCCTTGTCACCTTCCTTAATTCTGTAGGTTACGGTAACTGTGTCACCGGCCTTGAATTTTGGATACGTAGCGACTTTCTCGTTAGCGAAAGCCTGTTCTACAACTTTAATCAAATCCATTTCTCAAAAATTTTTACGCAACTTTACGCACATCTGATAACGACCCGTAAGCGGTTGCTCTTGTTTTTCGGACTGCAAATGTACGAATATTTTCTTTCAATCCAAAACTTTTCGAGTTTATTTTTATTCCAGAGGCATTTCTGCCGTCTTTTTTTAGGGATCGCTTAGAAAATATTCTTCATCTTGTCGAACACAGCCTTGTCGTCGCGGGACGGATCTGGAGTGAACGAGCGGCTTGTCCGCATGCTTTCCAACGCGTTCTTTTCGTCCGAGGACAGTTTCTTCGGAATCCAGACCAGAATCTTCACGTAGAGGTCGCCTGTGCCGCTTCCGTAGCCGCTGACGGCAGGGAGCCCTTTTCCGCGCAGCTTCATCACTGTGCCGGACTGGGTACCAGCGTCCACCTTGACCTTGTACGAGCCGTCAAGGCAAGGTACGGTGATCTCTGTTCCGAGAATGGCGTCCGTTACCGAAATTATGGTTGAGTAGAACAGGTTCTTGCCCTCGCGCTTGAGGCTGGAATGTCCGATCTCCTCAATGATGACAAGAAGGTCACCATTGATGCCGTTGTGAGGCGCGGCATGTCCCTCTCCCTTGATGGTGAGCTGCATTCCGTCCTCCACTCCTGCCGGAATCTTGACCTTGACGGTCTCGCGTCTGCGTACCAGACCTGTGCCGCCGCAGGATCTGCAAGGATTGTTAATGACTTTTCCTTCGCCGCCGCACTGCGGACAGGTCGAATAGGTCACCGTCCTTCCGAACAGGGAGTTGACCACTCTCTGGGTCTGACCGGTTCCGTTACATGTAGGACAGGTCTTGACATCGGAGGCGTTCTTGGTTCCCCGTCCTCCGCAGTCCGGACACGGCCTGTTCCTTTCGATCGTGATCTCCTTCTCCGCGCCGGTGGCGATCTCCTCAAGGGTAAGGCGCACCCTTGTACGGATGTCACGTCCCTTCATCACCCTCTGCTGCTGGCCTCTGCCTTGACCGCCGCCAAATCCGCTGAATCCTGAAAAGCCACCGCTAAACCCGCTGAACCCGCCTCCGAAGAGGTCGTTCAGTATGTCATTCAGGTTACCGAACCCGCCGCTGAAGTCAGGTCCCGGCTGACCGTCCACACCGGCGAATCCGAACTGGTCGTACTTTGCCTTCTTGTCAGGGTCGCTCAGCACTGAATATGCCTCCGAAGCCTCCTTGAATTTCTCCTCGGCGGTCTTCTTCTCGGCTTCGGTGCCGTCAACCCAGCGGTCAGGGTGCCACTTCATCGCGGCTGTCCTGTAGGCCTTCTTTATCTCGTCGGCTGTGGCGGTCTTCGCGACCCCCAACACCTCGTAATAGTCTCTTTTCTCTGCCATATTCACTGATCTCCTATATTCCCACTACGACTTTCGCATAGCGGATGACCTTGCCGGAAAGGGTGTAGCCTGTCTGGACCACATCGTAGACGATGCCTTTCTTGTCCTCTTCAGGTACCGGGAACTGGGCCACCGCCTCGTGGAAGTCGGTGTCGAACTTCTCGCCCTTAGCTTTGATGACCTCAAGCCCCCTGGTCTTGAGGTATGCCATCAGTTTATTGAATATCAACGCAGTACCTTCCTTGGCGACTTCGTCCTTGGAGTTCTCGTCAAGCATTTTCATCGCTCTTTCGCAGTCATCCAGAACCGGAAGCAGGCCTTTGATCGTGTCCGCAGAAGCGGAGGACACAAGCTCCAGCTTCGCCTCGGCGGAATGCCTGCGGAAGTTCTCGAAATCGGCCATCAGACGCACGTAGTCATCCTTTTCCTTTGCAACGCTTGCTTTCAGCTCCTCGTTCTCTTTCAACAGTTTGGCGAGTTTCTCCTCGATTTCCTTCGCCTCCTTGTCCACAGCGGGAGTCTCCTCCTTGCTTTCAATGTCAGCCTTCTTCTCTGCCTGTCCGGCAGCCTGTGCGGACTGCCTCAATTCTTCCTGTTCCTTGTTTTTCTTTTTGCTCATATCTTGATTCTCCTAATTATCAACAATAACGCCCCGGATGGCAACCTTGGCCATCCGAAGCGACTGCAAAGATATCAAATTGTCTGCCAATAACCGAATCGCTGACATAATGTCAGACATCATTGGGTTATTCCGACTTCAGCGGACAGTACTATGCGAGGAAATCGCATACTATCCTTTTCCGGATCATGCCGGGGCTAGTAGTCCCGGTTCTGTTCGAGATTCTTGTTCAGGAGAAGTTCCTCGGATGGAAGAGGTTGCAGATAGTAGGCGTCTTTCCATCCCTTTCCGGCCACCACAGGATCGAGGTAGTAGTAGAGGTGGCCGCCTCCCTGTGCCGTCACTGTGGCGATGTCGGCCTCAAGCCTTGTGCTGTTGTCCAGAAGACCTGTGCCTCCGCCGGTTCCGGAACGTACCGCACCTACATTGTCGGCGTCAACCCAGACACCGCAGGCCTGTTTGTTTACAAACCACGCGGCTTTCTTCCAGCGGCGCACGTCCTCGAACGAGAAGCTCTCACCCATCAGCTCAATCAGCCTCTCGCGGCGGATTTCCCAAAGCACAGGATCCACGCTCTTGTCCCTGTCCGGATCGAAATCCTCTCCGATGGCGGAGACGACCATCCTTCCGACCTCGGCTCTTTCACGAAGCTTGTTGATGGTGGCGTCGGCGACACCTTGATTGAATCTTCCCAGTTCAAACGCGGCTTCCGCATAGTTGAGCAGGATCTCCTCCAGTTTGAACACCGGTTTGTCAGAGACATCGGCGGTTCCGCTTGCGTACTGGCGGTCCCAGTTGGCGACGTGCTTCCAGACAAAATAGCCGCTGTGTCCTTTCTGAAACCCTTTGCCGGAACCGTACTGTGTCTTTCCTCCGCTCCAGTCCTGTGAGTTCACAGCCTGGGTGTGAGGCTCATTGACCAGAACGTTGCCCGCCCAGTTGGTCGAAGGAAGGGATTTGTGCGTCTCGATCTGATGGTAGCCGAGATTGAAGTTCGGACTGCACCAGTACGTCCTGCCGTCCTTCAGTTTACCCTGGGTACCGCGGTAGGCGAACTGGTCGAGATACTCGGAGTACTTTCCGTCCGCGCTGTCGTCCGGCACCCAGCAGTTGCTGTTGTCCGCCGCTCCTTCGTTCACGCCGACAAGGTTGACGTGGTAAGGAGGAATGACCATCTGGGCAAGTCTGGTATCCCTGTTACGGAATGTCAGATAAGGGTCGCAGTTGGCGTAGTCGTACGGCTTCGAGGCCTTGGTGTAGCCGTTGGCCTTGGTGTAGTCGAAGTATTCCACGGCGGCGTTGTGAATAGGAAGTCCATCCTTTGTAAGATAAAGGTCAACTGTTGCCTGTGGCATCTCAAGAGAGGCGCTGGCTATGTGCTGGAAATGTCCCAGACGGTGCATCTTGATGTCCTGGACGTATTTTACATAGAGGAACACTGAAGGAACCGTCCCGAGGTCATCGGTAGTCCACATCTGACCCCAGCCGCTGCCTTCGTGCCTGTCGTTGCCGTCGCCCCTGAACAGAGGTGTTCCTTTTTCCGCCAGTTCCTTGGACACCGCAAAGCATTCCTCAAGAAGTTTCTGGCCGGAGATGTACTGACCGTCCTCTTTGATGCCATGGTACTTTCTCCATGTTCCCTCGAACAGGCAGAAACGTGAGAGGAACGCCTTGCAGACAGTGCTGTTGATGGTGTTCGCCTCCGCTATCTCGTCAGGAATGTTCTGTACGCACCATGTGAGTTCCGAGTGGATCCTGTCGGCGACCATCAGGCGAGGGTCGCGGCTTTTGTACAGTTCCTCCGAACTCTCGGTAAGAAGTCCGTCCGCATAGATGCAGTCTCCGTAATTGACCAGAAGGGCGTAGTGGCAGTAGGCTCTGAAGAATCTGGCGACAGCCTCAAGGTACTTACGCTGTGCGTCGGTCACTTTCGGCTCCTCGATGTGTGCGAGCAGGATGTTGGCCTGACGGATCCATCGGTAAGGCAAAGTGTAGGTGCTGCTTGAGACGGGAACCGTGACAGTCTGGTTGGCGTAGGCGTTTGGAATGGTGCCCCAGCCGGAGGCGTAGTTTGTCAGCAGTCCTGACCAGGTGTCTCTTGTTGATGTTCCGAGAGCTCCGCTGACAGGAGCGGGTCCCTGGAACAGGGTGTAGCCGTTGAACACGTCGTAGAGACTTGCCACATAGTCGGAGCAGGACTCGAATGAGGTGAATGCGGTCGCGTCTGTGATCGCACCCTTTGGAGAAAGGTCGAGGAAACTGTCATTGCAGGAGGTCATTCCGAACAATGCCCAGACGCATAGTACTGGATATATGATGTGATTTTTCATCTTTGTCAGATTGTTAGGGGTTAAAGTTTGATGTTCATGCCGAATGACACGGTGCGGTAGAGAGGGTAGGACCATCCGAGAGTCTCGGGATCGATGCCCTTAGGAAGAGACGAGACTGTGAATGGGTTCTCGCAGCTGACATAAACCTTCAGGCCGCCCAGACCGGCTTTTCCGATCAGCGACTTAGGAAATGAATATGACAGTGAAAGGTTCTTGACCCTCAGATAAGCCGCGCTCTGGAGCATGTGATCGTTGACCAAACGGTTGGAAGAGGCGTTGGAGAGGCCTTTGATAGTACTTCCGTAGATGCGCGGAAGTTTGGCTCCGCTGTCAGCGGCCTTGTAGTAGTCCGGGCTGCCGGAGTCGGTGCTCAGAGGTTTCCAGTAGTCAGTCGTTCCTGCGAAGACCGGGAACCAGCCTGGATCCGAGGCACTCAATGTGTAGGTGTAAGGGTTGATCGCGGCGTAGTCGCGCTTTCCGATACCCTGGATCATTATTCCGAGGTCGAATCCCTTATAGGAGATGTTGAAATTGAATCCGTACTGGAAACGAGGAGTACTGTTGCCTATGACGGTCATGTCACCAGGATTGTTGGCTGTTCCCTTGCCGGAGTTGATCATACCGGTGTCCTCGTCACTATATTCATTGTCCCTAAGGTTCTTGTACTTGAAGTCTCCGGGGCGCGGGCTGGAACCGGTGATTCCGGTCACGCCGTCCTTTAGCTGCCAGGTCGCCGTGTCCTTGAAGTCATCCACCGTGTAGAAGCCGTCCCATCTGTAGCCCCAGATCTCTCCGGCCATCATTCCTTCATAGAGGTAGCCAAGGCTCTTTTCCTCATTGAAGTTGAGACTCATCACCTTTGATTTGTAGTCCGAGACGTTGAAGCCTACGTTGTAGAGGATCTCGCGCCCGATGCTGCCTTTGTAGGATAGCTGGAACTCCCATCCCGTGGTACGCATCTTTCCGACATTCTGCATCGGAGCGGAGTCACCCAGCACAGCCGGCAGGGCGACGCTCTGGGAAAGAATGTCCTTGGTGTCGCGTCTGAACCAGTCGAACGAGCCAGCAAGGCTTCCGCCGAACAGTCCGAAGTCAAGTCCCGCGTTAGTGGTGGTGATTGTCTCCCAAGTGAAGGAGTCGCTGACGATTCCCGGCATGCCGATGGATGTGACATAGCTCTCGTCGGCACCCTTAAGCCAGACATAGCTCTTGGTGTTCAGACCCATGGTGGAGTAGTAGTCATAGTAGCCCACGGAAGTCTGGTTGCCGATCGAGCCGTAGGAGAACCTTGGCTTGAGTTCTGTCAGCCACCGGCGTGTTCCGCTCATGAACGCCTCGTTCGTAGCGTTCCATGCTACGGAGAAAGAAGGGAAGAAACCGAATCTGGTGTCTTTCGGGAATTTGGATGATCCGTCATAACGTCCGCTGAACTCGACCAGATAGCGCTCGTCGTAGTTGTAGTTGATGCGTCCGAAAGCGCTTCGAAGGGCGTAGTTGAGATAGCTGTCGGCTGTCTTGACCTGTCCTTGGGCGTTGCTCATCGAAGGAATGTTGAGGAAAGCCTGATCCTCCGCATTGGTGTTGTACCATTCGTAGTTGTAGTACTCCTGGTTGAATCCGCCCATCACGGAGAAGTGATGCTTGCCGGCGATGTCGAACCTGTAGGTCGCATACGCGTTGATCGCGCTGCGGTAGTCATTGTAGTGACGCGCTATGGAATAGTCATGTGTCGGGGCTGTGGTGTAGTTCAACTGGATGTCAGTGAACATGACCTTCCCTGAATCATAATTGTAGTTTGTGAGATTCTTCTGGTAGGTATATTCGAAGACCACTTCCATTCCCTTGAACGGCCTTATCGTTGATTTGGAGAAGATACGAGGCTGGTCAATTGTGGTCTTAGCGGCATTGGCGTAGTCAATCACGTTCCTCGGAGTGCGGATAAAATATTCCTTTCCGTCTTTTTTCACCGGATCCGGGCCGTCCGGCATGAAATTGAGGTTCCTCACGCCGTACAGGGAACCTGTCTCGTCGATGAGCATTTTCCTGTGCTGCTGCGTGAAGTAGAAATTCAGCTCCTGTGTGAACCAGGATGTGATGTCGGCCTGGATCATGCCGTTCACGGAAGTACGGCTGTAGGTGTCCTTACGTCCGGCGAGCGGACCGTTCTCACGGAAGTTGTTTCCAGACATCCTGAACCTTATCCTGTCGGTGGCTCCGCTGACAGAGACATTGTTGTTCTCCACTATTCCTGTCTCCATCATCCTTTTATAGAGATCCTCTTCTGTCAGGTAGTACCTGAGTCCGTCGGAGTCGGGTACGAATATTCCGTTGTCGTAGAGCGTTCCTTGTGATGAGAGAGCGGACTTGTTGGTCTTGTAGAGGTTGAGATATTCAAGCCACTTGTCGAAGTTCTGGTCTTGCGCCGCACCGTAGGTGTTGGTGTTGAACGCGTCCCTGTAGACACCGATGTATGTCGCGATGTCAACCATGTCAGGCGTGTTCACCGCGTTTGTCAGACCGATGCTTCCGTTGTAGGAGATAGAGATTCTCTCTGCTTTCTTAGGGCTTTTGGTGGTGATCAGTATCACGCCGGCGGCGGCGCGGGCACCGTAGATGGCTGACGAGGAGGCGTCTTTCAGGACTGTCACGGACTCGATGTCATCCGGATTCAGCGCGTCGATGTCTCCCGGAACGTTGTCGATGAGGACAAGAGGGGAGATGCCCGATACCGAGTTGGAGCTTCCGGAAAATGAGGAGGTTCCCCTGATCTGGAGTCTCTTCCCGGTCTGTCCCGGAAGGTTTCCTGACGATCCGGTGGTCACGTATAGACCCGGAATCGCGCCTTGCAGCGCTGCGGCCACATTGGATACGGGACGATCCTGGAGGATGTCATCCATCTTCACGGAAGACACCGATCCAGAGATGTTGACTTTCTTCTGGACACCATAACCCACGACTACAATCTCGTCAAGCAAGGTCGTGTCCTCCTCGACTGTGACATTTACAGTCTGCCTTCCGGCAGCCTTGATGCGTAATGTCTTGTAGCCCAAGGACTCGAAGATGAGTTCGGAATCCGTTTTGGAAACCTTCAGCGACCATCTTCCGTTCTCGTCCGTCACTGTTCCGTTGGTTGTGCCATTCTCCCTGATGGTGAGTCCGATCACAGGTTGTCCGCTTTTGTCCAGGACTGTGCCGGAAACGGTGTTGTCCCCGTTGCCCTTCCCTTGCTGGCGGCTGTCCTCGCGTGCGGTCAGCACGACAAGTTTCTCGTTCCTGATTTCGTAGGCGATCCTCAGTCCGGCGAACATCTTGTCCAAAGTCTGGGGGATGCCGGCGTTCTCCACGGACAGGGTGACCTTGGAATCGAGATCCGGGAGGGTGTTGCTATAGAAGAATCTGAATCCGCCCTGTTTCTCGACAAGAGGCATGACCTCCGTGAGGGGCTTGTCTTTCACCGAGACAGTGATCTGTCCCATTGACGGAGTAGCGAACCCCGCCATCATGAGCATCATCATTGATGCCAATAGGATTAGTTTGTACCTCATTTTGTTTTATTTGTTTTAGTGTTGAGTACGATGGTGTTGCCGTTGATGCGGAACGACACAGGCGAGGTCTCGGAGATTATGTCAAGAACCTCGGCGGGAGACGTGTTTGGTACAACTCCTGTGTATTTATATTCCTTGATTGTCTGATCCATGAAGACAACCTCGATGTTGTGGATGCTCTCAAGCATCTCCGCTATGCGCTCAAGGCTAAGGTTGTCGAAGACCAGCTCGCTCATCCTCCATGGAAGCGCGGTGCGGGAATCCACGTGCCGTACATCGCCTAACCTGCCGTTAGTCCTGTCCAGCGAGACCTGCTCGTAAGGAAGAAGGACAGCGCTGTCCTCTCCCGCGGAGGCAAGCACCTTGCCTTCCATCAAGGTGACGGTCACGTCCTCATCCTCGAATGACCGAATGTTGAATTTTGTGCCCAGAGCCTTGACACTCAATCCGGAGGAGTTGACTATGAAAGGAATCTGTTCATTCTTCGCGACATCAAAATAGGCCTCCCCATGGAGAGTGATTGTCCTGTCGGCGGTTCCGAATGTCATTGAATATGCGATACGGCTGTCCGAGTTAAGCCAGACCTTGCTGCCGTCAGGAAGAGACACCTCGCTTTTCTGCAATGATCCGGCGAAGACTTCGCACTGCCTCATGTCCGGCCTTACGCCTGAGGTCTTATGGCCGATGAACACGCCGACGGACGCAATCGCCGCGGCCGCGCAGAACCCGGCTGCGAACCTGAGCGCGCGGTGCCTTGCGGTCGAGGTGAGGCTCGCCTTTTCCATGGCCTTGGCTCTGCGCATGGTCTCACGCCAAGCCTGTCTTATTTCTTTTTCATCGACGGATGAGCCGTCAATCGAATCCCAATCTTTGAAAGGCACATTCATATCTCTTGTTGTTTTAACGATTTAAGAACGGACTTACAACAATAAAGAGTGCGAAACCGGCCTTCGCACCCATCGGAAATTGCAAAAAAATAAAAAAAATCAGAAAAAGAGGATCGCGTTAAGCGAGCGGCGTAGTTGCCGGAGGGCGGCGTTGAGAAGATTCTCTACCGTTTTCTTCTTGATACAGAGTATTTCCGCGATCTCCATATTCGATTTGTTCTCCTTCCTGCTCATCAGGAACACCTGCCTTCTGCGTGACGGCATGTCATCGACGATCCTGAATATTCTGTTTCTGAGCTCGTCAGAGTGCAGCATTTCGTCTATGGCATGCTCCTCGGCCAGTTCCAGATCGTGAATGGAGGCACTCCTGCCGCGCTTCTTCATGTGGGCAAGACAGGAGTTCCTGCTCATGACGAAAAGGTACGAGCCGAAGTCACGGATCTCGGGCAAGGTTTTGCGCAGGAGCCAGATTTTGGCGAAGATGTCCTGCGCTATGTCCTGCGCCGAATGTTTGTCTTCCAGAACGTTTGTCAGGTACACCCTGACTTTGGGATAATAGTGATTGAACAGGACGCCGAAGGAGGCATTGTCCCCTCTGGCTACATTCGTCAGAACTATGTCCTCATGTTCAAGCATTACCGGAACTCTTCTCTGAGGATCGGGAAATCCGGATTCGGCACGTGGGCCTCCTTCATTATGGCTTTGAGTTCCTCGAACTTCTCCGGCCGGGAGCCGATGAGGTCACGGGTCTCACCGGGATCCTCGCGGAGATTGTAGAGCTCGTACCAGTCGTCGTCGCCCCTGATGTTCATGTGGACGAGTTTCCAGTCTCCTTTCCTGACAGCCTGGCGGCCTCCGAGTTCCTGGAACTCGAAGTAAAGATATTCATGCTCCTTTTGTCCTTCCTTGCCTGTCAGTTCGGGGATCAGGCTGACACCGTCCATGCCGGTGAGGTCGTCCTCGCTTGCCCCGGTCATCTCTCTAAGGGTCGGCATCATGTCCCAGAACGAGCAGATGAGACCGGACTCTCTCCCCGCTTCTACGCGTCCCTTCCAGCCGACTATCATCGGCACCCGGATTCCGCCTTCGTAGACATCCCTCTTGTAGCCCCTCCAAGGGCCGTTGGAGTCGAAGAAGTCAGGATCTGCCCCTCCTTCCATGTGAGGTCCGTTGTCGGAAGAGAATATTATGATCGTGTTGTCATAGATTCCGAGTTCCTTGAGTTTGGCGACAATCTGGCTCACGTAGGTGTCAAGTCTTGTGACCATCGCGGCGAATGTCGCGTGAGGATATTCCTGGGAGCAATAGCCGCCTTTGCGGAATCCCGGCCCGCTGTCTGTCCCGTGATACGGGGTCTCCGGATATTTCCCGATGAACCGGTCGATGATGCTGTCCTTCGGGACAATCAGTTCGGCGTGAGGGATTGTCGTAGGGTACCATAGGAAGAAAGGCTGCTTCTCTTTTGCCGAAGTCTCCATGAACTCGAGGGCTTTTTCATGGATAAGGTCCGGAATGTAGGTTCCCTGTCCGTAAGGAATGGAGTCCACATTGTCTTTCAATTCGATCCTTTCGGAGTTATGCCAGATGTGGTCGGCGTAGTAGCTGTGCGCGAGAAGCTGGCAGTTGAAGCCGTAGAACTCGTCGATCCCTTGCTTGTTCGGGTCGCCGCTTGTGCCGACGAATCCCAATCCCCATTTGCCGAAGGCTCCTGTCCTGTAGCCCGCCGCCTTCATGTCGTGGAAGATAGTAGGTGTTCCTGAAGGAAGCGGGAACTGTCCTTCCGGGTCGAGTTCCACGTTTCCCCTGATCGGGGTGTGTCCGCTGTGGGTTCCTGTCAGAAGGCAGGAGCGTGACGGCGCGCTGACGGTCGTGCCGGAATAGCATTGGGTGAACCGTATGCCGTTCGCGGCCAGGGAATCGATGCCTGGCGTCTGGAACATTGTCTGGCCGTAGCAGCCGAGATCCCCCCAGCCGAGGTCGTCGGCGAGGATGAAAACGATGTTTGGGTGTGGTGATTCCGCTTCACGTTCGGAGCAAGCCGATGAAGTCACCGCGATTCCGGCCAGGATAAGAGGCTTCAGGGATTTGCTTTTCATCATAGATGGTGTCGGTTATTAGTAATCGCCCAAAGATAACAACATTTTTTAAAGAATCAAAAACACTGGTTTCTCTTGTTTCCTCTTGCGATTTATCCGCAGGGTAGTTAAATTTGTCAGACGGAGCCACCGTTGTCTGTCCGGAGGATGTCCGTAAGAAACCGTGTAAAGATAGAATAATGAGCGCATTCATCAACGAAAACTTTATGCTGTCCAGCGAGACGGCGCGTCGGCTGTTCCACGACCATGCCGGGAAGCTGCCGATAATTGACTACCACTGCCACCTGTCACCCCGAGAGATCGCCGAGAACATCCGGTTCCGCGACATCACCCAGCTTTGGCTGGTGGACGGTCACAGCGGCGACCACTACAAATGGCGCGCGTTGAGGGCGAACGGAGTGCCGGAGGAATATATCACAGGCGGGAAATCCTCTTGGGAAAAGTTTGAGAAATGGGCAGAGACGATGCCTTATCTGATGCGGAATCCTCTCTATCACTGGTCTCATCTGGAACTCAGCAGGGTTTTTGGAATAGACCGGATTCTGAAGCCGGAGACCGCTCGTGAGATCTTCGAAGATTGCAACGCCAAACTGGCTACTCCGGAGTTCCGCGGCCAGGCGCTTATCCGCAAGTTCAACGTGGAGGTGGTCTGCACGACCGATGACCCGGCGGATGACCTGCGTTGGCACAAACAGATCGCTGAGCATCCGTTCGGCACAAAGGTGCTGCCTACATGGAGGCCTGACAAGGTGATGGGCATTGATGATGTCGGGGCATTCAAGGCGTATCTGGAGAGGCTGGGGGAGGCCGCCGGCATCGAGATCCGTTCCTACGCCACCCTGGTGGAAGCGCTCAGGAAGCGTCACGATTTCTTCGCCTCGATGGGCTGCCGTCTCTCCGACCACGGTCTTGACACGTTCTACGCCGAGGACTATGACGACAGCGAGATTGAAAGAATATTCAGAACCGCCCTTTCGGGCACGCCGGTAAATGAATATGACGCCGTCAAGTACAAGAGCGCCGTCCTGTACGATCTTGCCGTGATGGATGCGGAGACAGGCTGGACGCAGCAGTTCCACGTCGGGCCGCTCCGCAACAACCGCTCAAGAATATTCCGTTCCGTCGGCCCTGACGCCGGCTGCGACTCGATGAACGACAAGCTGGTCGCAGAGGCTGGCAACAAGTTCTTCGATGTGCTGGACATGACGGGCAACCTTGCGAAGACAATCCTCTATTGCCTTAATCCTAAGGACAATGAGGTGATGACCACGATGGCCTATAATTTCAATGACGGCTCCGTGCCAGGCAAGATGCAGTTCGGTTCAGGCTGGTGGTTCCTCGACCAGGAGAACGGTATGCGGAAGCAGCTGGACGCACTCTCGTCACTCGGCCTTCTGAGCCGCTTCGTAGGTATGCTGACCGATTCCCGGAGCTTCATCAGCTACCCTCGCCATGAATATTTCCGCCGCATCCTCTGCGATGTCATCGGCTCCGACATCGAGTCCGGCAGAATCCCGTCCGGCGAGTTTGACGCCGCCGCCCGCATGGTCCGCGACATCTCCTACAACAACGCCCGGAACTATTTCGGTTTCTGATGCTCCTCCGGGCTATCCGAAAATGTCGTTCAGGACAGCGGCAAGCCGCAGGCCGCCGCGTAGAAGCTGGACTTCCACCGTCCCTGTCCATTCGCCCACGTAGTCATAGGACAGTTTGGAGCCGACAGGAGTCGAGGCGTAGATTGTCCTGCAGATCCCGTAGGTCTCCTCGCCCCAGGATTCAGGAGTCCCTTCCGCCATCTTTCTGTTCTCGGCCCGAGGGTTGGTGTCAATCTGCTCGACCCATTCCGAATATGTCCATTTGTGGGCGCTCTCGATGATTCCGGTGTCCCAGATGGAATGAAGGTTCGTACCGTTGTTGAAGAATTGCACCTGCCATCTGTTGCCGCCGCGGTCCGACCTGTGCCCCATGTGCATCGGACAATGCAGGTCGCCCATAAGGTGGACCAGGAACTTCAATGAGAGCGCCTGCTCCTCCTTGTCAAGCTTCCCGCTTTTCAACGCCGCTATCTGCTCGTTGACGGCGCGGACGACATCGCCGTTCTCGTTAAGGGGAGCTCCGCTGAAAGTCTCGCCCTCGTCAGTGTTTCTGTAATGCCACGAGCTGGTGTACCGGTATTCAGGAGTGTGGCTGGCATTGTCCATCCAATTCGCCCAGTACACAATGGTCTTCCCGTCAAGTATTTCGTCAATCTTCCTTGCCGTCTTTCGGGTAAGATGCCGCTGTGCGACAGCGCAAGTGACATCATGCCCCTTCTGCCCCCAGCAATACCCGTCGACAGACACCGCAAAAAGACCCGCCACCAGCAGTGCCATCATCAGAATCCTATTCGTAAACCTCATATTCTCAATTATTTAATTTTCGTGAATATTCAACATCCCTATTCGCTTTTCCATCCCCGCACATGACGGAAGGCCTCCAGCCGCATCGCCCATAGCCCCTTCCCGTTCGGGACTGCAAACTTACACAAAAAACGTGATTCTTCTCCCCTCCGCGCAAAAGAAATCCCGTTTGAGGATGAATGCTGACGGGAATGTTGGTGGAAATGTAGGTGGTGTTGCTGGTAATAATGACGGATCCGACCGGCAGCAAGGCGTGGAAATCTGCTGAAATGTGTTATTTTTGTGGTTATGAAAAGTGTTTTGTTTGTCTGCCACGGGAACATCTGCAGGAGTCCAATGGCGGAGTTTATCATGAAGGAGATGGTGCGGAAGGCCGGTTTGGCGTTGCGCATTGACTCGGCGGCGGTGTCTTACGAGGAGGAGGGGAACGACATTTATCCGCCGGCGAAGCGGACGCTGCTGGCTCATGGTGTACCGTTCCAAAGACATCGTGCGCACAGGGTTTCAGATGCGGAAGCTTCTGAATATGACATCATTGTCGTTATGGACTCTTCGAACCGGCGGCTCCTGTCGCACATAATTAGCCCGGAGAATATGACTAAGGTCCACATGATGATGGAATATGCGGGGAAGTCCTCTGATGTTTCCGATCCTTGGTACACCGGCGACTTTGAAAGAACCTACCGTGACATCGCCGAGGGCTGCGAGGGGCTGTTGAGACAATTGTCGGCGGGCAGTGGCTTCGTAGCAGAACAGTAATTCCCTGAAAATTTGCTGTTAAGACAACTGTCTGCGGGCGGTGGCATCGCCGGGGCTATGGCGGTCGCTGAAAAAGGCAGAGGTGGCGTTCGGGACGCAGGGTGTGAGGATGGCCGTTTTACAGAAGGCGGAGTGGTGGCGCTCGGGACGCGGGGCGCGAGGTGGGCCGCTTTACAGGAGACACAAAGGGCGGAAGTGTGAAATGGAAAAATGAATATGCTTAATCAGGAACTGGTGCAATACGTTGAGGGCGAGATCATTCCTCGCTACGCTTCCTTTGACGGCGCTCATAGGGAGGATCACGTCCGGAAGGTGATCGAGGAGGCTATGAACATGTCCGCTCACTATGACGTGGACGAGAGCGTGCTTTTTGCGGCGGCGGCGTTCCACGACACCGGTCTGGTGGACGGCAGGGAAGTGCATCACCTTTCCTCCGGCAGGATTGTCCGCGAAGACCAGAATCTCAAAAGGTGGTTCAGTCCGGAGCAGATAGAGACCATCGCTCAGGCCACGGAGGATCATCGTGCATCCGGCGGCAGAGATCCCAGGAGTCTCTACGGGATGATCGTCGCCGAGGCTGACCGTGACATCGAACCTATGAGAATCCTCTGGCGTACAGTGCGGTACGGCATGGAACATTACCCTGAGTTGGACAAGGAGGGACATTGGCAAAGGATGCTTGAGCACCTGGCCGAGAAATATGACTACGGTGGTTACCTCAAGCTCTACATCCCGGAATCAAGGAACGCCGCCGGCCTTCAGGAACTGCGTGACATAATCCATGACCCGGCGCGGCTCAGGAATATATTCGAGAATTATTATAAGGAGGAAAGGTAGTGAATATTATAATGAGGTGAGATGGCGAATACTATAATGAGGAAAGGTAGCGGATATTATAAGCAGAAGGGATAGCGAATGGTTCGCACATTGCTTTTCATAAGCGGGATTGCGCTCGTTTTCAGTAAGCGTTAAACAATAAGTAGGTAAAGATTTGGCAGTGTTTTCGAGGACAGCTATCTTTTGGAAGAAAGAGTGTGCCGGTGACACATGACTGATGGGAAAAGATAGCTAGACCGAAAAGACAATCAAAGATTACCAAGTTGTTTTTTTAAGGATTGCTTAAAGGATTACTTAGTTCTTGACAAGGACGAGTTTGGCGTAGTAGACTGATTCGGCGGCACGAATGAATGAACGGAAGTTCTCGTAGGCGGAGTTCGGAAATGTTCCGGATTTTTTCTCGAACCTGAACCAGAACTGAAAACGAAGATGTCCGTCAACCATCTTGCGTACCTGCTTGAAACGTACGGAACCGAACTCGTTCTCAAACTCATAATCCTCCGGATATGCTTCCACTGAATATCCTTCCGGAACATTCATGACTATCTTGTCAGCCAGTACGTGGCCATCCCTGAAATAAAGATCATTGATCCGTTTAGCCGAGGTGGTGCCGCCACTTACATTCCTGAAAGGATTGACCGGTACGAAAAGGCGTGATCCGGTCACGCTTGAGTAGGTGGATGCCTCTGCCTTGTAGGTCATCTTGCATGACGGCTCCGGAGACGGCTCCGAGACTATCTTCACGTCCGAGATTGTCACCCTCGGCAGATTGATCCTTGACATGATCTCGTTGATCCTTTCGCTTTCGGACATTTTTGTCAGGCTGTGCAGATCCTCCCAAAAAGCCATCCGCGCATAGTCATTCATCCCGACCTTCGCGCTTCCGTCCGCATTCAGGTTCACTGTGATCCCCCTTGAATCCAGATTCGCGCCGTCAGGAGCCTTCGGGAGCCTTGTGACATAGGAACTGTCCTTTTTGACAACCAGGGCATGGTTGCCGGCTATCTTCGGATGGACATAACCTAATGGAACATCTGGGTTTGTACATTCAATCCAAAGTGTGTCCTTCGCCATCGGCACGGCCACGATGGCATGGTTGGAGGTTCCCAGAGAAGGAAAGTCAGGAATAAGTCTGTCTTCTCCCATGTTGAGGATCACGTAGCAGGACTCTATCCCGCAGCATTTCAGCATGGTCTGCATGTAGAACGACAGGGCCTTGCAGTCCCCGAACTTGTTCTGGAAGACCTTTTCCGGACCAATCGGCCTAAGTCCGCCGAGGCCAAGCTGGATGCTGACGTAGCGGGTGGTCTTGCCGAGATATTCATAGATCCTCCGGATTCTCTCAAGGTCATTAGCTGCGCCTTCCGTTATCTCTGTGACCTTGGTTTGGAGGTCGGCGGGAGGGTTGGCCATCCCGTCCGTAAGGGAAAGCAGCCAGTTACCGACGGCTTTCCAATCAGAGTTGGAACCATCTTTCTTCTCGTAAGAGAACTCGTCCGGAGAGAAAAGGACGATAGGCATTCTGTCGGCCAATGGAGTCGAGTACCTCTCTGCTTCAAGGGCCGGGACAGGCCCGGTTCTCCAGACATAAACCTCGCCATCCTTGGTCGTGGTGCGCTCAGGAGTGACATCCTGCAAGTTTAATTGCTTGTAGTTGAATTTGGTGCCTTGCGGCACTTCAAGCCTGTAGCTTGACTCCATTGCCATGACACCCTCTCCGAGCTGGAGCGGGGCAAATGGATCATAGCCCAAAACCGCGTCGGTGTATTGCTTCTCGAAAGTGTAGGTTACTTTCGCCGGATAGTGGACAATGTTCGGGGAATAGTACCATGTCGCGTAGCTGTCAGCCAGGCCGTCGGAATATTCAGTGAATCTTAGGTCTGACTTTTTGATTTTTGTGACCTTTCCTGTGGCGTCCTTTATCTCTCCGGAGAATGATTTGAGCTTTGTGCTTCCGTTGTTCACCGAACAGGAAAACGCCGCGCGTCTCTTTCCTTTCTCCGTGACCATGAACTCGATCGTGTGCCTGTAGCTGGCGTGTGTCTTGTCCGTTACCGTGAATGTCGCGTCGTTCCTCAGGATGACGGCGTCGGCTGTCATCTGCCGGGCGTGTGCCGACAGCGGGCAGCAGACGGATAGAATAAGCAGGAGGCGTCTCATCTAATTCACTTTTTTCAGGACTATCCTGGAGTTGGACAACTCGGCGATCTTGCCGAACAACTGGTTCAGGTCGGAATACTCCTCGACACTGAAAATGACTCTGTTGATGTTGAGCGTAAGGCGTGTCATCAGATTGTTGCCTACCATTTTATGAAAGAATGTGAATTGGACGTCGCCGCCGCATCCGGTGTAGTTGCATGCACCAGGGATCTCATCCACGGTGTACCCGTCAGGAATGGCGAGAGTGAGTTGCAAGGAATTGTTCTCGATTGTCTCGAACTCCACAGGAAGCTTCCTGATCTGGTCGCTGAATGGGTTGGAGGTCATGAATGGAACGAGCGTAGGTCGGATGTAGATGAGGTTTCCGGCCTTGTCGGGATTCTTCCGGAAGTGGACGGTCTCGACAACCCGGGCCGTGCCCACACCGGAAAACGTGCAGCTGTCCACCTGTACTCCGGAGTCCTTCGCAACCTTTTCGATGAATTCCTCTTCGGATTTCGCACTGTCGTGCTGGTGATTGAACGTGTAGGCTTTCTGGTTTGTCAGCATACGGTTGAATCTGCCGTTGATGTCACCATTCTCTTCCACGGTCGCCATGATCATCATCTGGTCGGAGTTCCTGACCAGCGCCGAAAGATCCGCCCAGCCTTCGTCTCCATCGACTTTATAGACTCTGGCCTTGTCCACAAGAAGCTCCGGAGACAGGACATTGAGATCGGAATCCTTGTCGGTGGCGTCCATGTAGTAATGGTTGCCCTCCGAATCCGACGCGCGTACAATGAAGGAACTTATCTTCTGGAGTGACGGGAAAAATGGCAGTCTCCCTTCGAATCTTGGCTTGAGAAGAATGAGTTGGTTCTTGAATCCGCAGTCTTTAAGCGCGATGGACAGGACGTTGTTGATGTCCGCCATGCTGCCGGACCCTTTCTTGACCACGCTGGCAGGGGAGTCGGGAATCAGGTAGGCCTTTCCGTTGAATCTTATTCTTCCGCTGACAAGCTTGAGAACCTCCCGCATCTTGGCAGTCTCGGTGATGTCCTTTGCCCTTATGGCCGCGACCTCCTCCTTGAACGGATTCCGGGAACTCTGATAGTAACCCAGATTTGTTTTCTCCAGAGTCTCGTTGATGTTCTTCCAGTTGCTCGCGAAGTCCTCGTAGATCTTGGCTTCAGGGATGCTTATTCCTGTGATTTCCATGTCAAAACCGGCCAGATAATCATCGAGGCACCAGACCATCGGCTCGTCGCGCAGGGATGGAATGTTGTCGTTGTGGCAGTAGATGTGGTTCACACCGTATGTGAAGTTGCCAAGGGAGAACACCCTCGCGTCCTTCTCCTTTAACATGTTGAGGTAGTAGCCTCCTCTGGAATTCACTGAATAACCGATGAACTCCGGAAGCCTTATGTCAACCATGGAATGCAGCACAGGATTCCTGTGCTGAATGGTGAAGTCGGATATTCCGACAATGGAGCCGACTTTCATGTTGTACTTGTACTCGATGACGCTGCCTTCCCTCACCTCGGGAAGTGAGAACTTGACTACCGAAAGGTTCTCGGAGAGTTTTTCGGTAAAGATGTTCTGTTTCGGCATCGGTGTCTTGACCAGTTTGCCGTTCACGATGTTATAGGTGTTCGCCGCCACTCCTGACACGCTTTCCGCTGAATTGGCCGACATGAAGGGAATCTCCACGTCCGCTAGGTCAAGGGCGTTCTTGCTGAAGATCTTGATCCGCACGTAGACGTTGTAGTCGTAGCGGAAGTCGTTCATGAAAGCCAGATCCCTTTTGTCGTAGATGTAAAGGGCTTCAGCCTCCGGGTCCTTGTCGTACGAGGTCATGGCGGCTTCCCATTCGGAGACCTTCCCGAACTTGTCTGTCAGGTTTTGGGCCGGAAGATGAACCGAAAGGATCGCGGTGAGGAGTATGAGCGTTAGTCTTTTCATGTCGTTGTGCAATTGATTATTTGTTATTCTTTTTTCAAATATAGGAATATATTCGGATGATGCAAACTTGCCAGATATAATTTCCTAAAAAAATCAGGCTGACCAGAGAGAGACTCTGGCCAGCCTGATGGATGTTGGACAAATTGTCGATTAGAGCTGAGGACCAGCCTTTACGAGAGCCTTGCCGGCCCTGTTGGACTCGTACTTCTTGAAGTTCTTGATGAACCTTGCGGCGAGATCCTTTGCCTTCTCCTCCCACTGTGAGGCGTCGGCGTAGGTGTCGCGAGGGTCGAGGATGTGGGTGTCAACACCTTCGAGCTTTGTAGGAACCACGAAGTTGAAGTAAGGGATGGTCTTGGTAGGAGCCGAGTCGATGCTATGGTTGAGGATAGCGTCGATGATTCCGCGGGTGTCGCGGATGGAGATTCTCTTGCCGGTTCCGTTCCAGCCAGTGTTCACGAGGTAAGCCTTGGCACCGCTCTTCTTCATCTTCTTGACGAGTTCCTCGGCGTACTTTGTAGGGTGAAGCTCAAGGAATGCCTGTCCGAAGCATGCGGAGAAGGTTGGGGTAGGCTCGGTGATACCACGCTCTGTTCCGGCCAGTTTGGCGGTGAAGCCTGAGAGGAAGTAGTACTTGGTCTGCTCAGGATCAAGGATGGAAACCGGAGGAAGGACACCGAAGGCGTCGGCTGAGAGGAAGATGACCTGCTTTGCGGCAGGACCCTGTGACTCAGGACGTACGATGTTGTTGATGTGGTAGATAGGGTAGGACACACGGGTGTTCTCGGTCACGCTCTTGTCGTTGAAGTCGATCTTGCCCTGTGCGTCTACGGTCACGTTCTCAAGAAGGGCGTCGCGGCGGATGGCGTTGTAGATGTCCGGTTCAGACTCCTTGTCGAGTTTGATGACCTTGGCGTAGCAGCCGCCCTCGAAGTTGAACACACCCTTGTTGTCCCAGCCGTGCTCGTCGTCGCCGATGAGCTTACGCTTAGGATCGGTGGAGAGGGTTGTCTTGCCGGTTCCGGAGAGACCGAAGAAGATGGCGGTGTTCTCGCCGTTCATGTCGGTGTTGGCCGAGCAGTGCATGGCTGCGATGCCCTTCAGAGGGAGGTAGTAGTTCATCATGGAGAACATACCCTTCTTCATCTCGCCGCCGTACCAGGTGTTGAGGATAACCTGCTCCTTGCTGCTTACGTTGAAGGCGACGCAGGTGTCGCTGCGGAGTCCGAGCTCCTCGAAGTTGGCGACCTTAGCCTTTGAAGCGCAGTAAACTACGAAATCAGGCTCCTGATCGAACTCTTCCTGGTTCTTCGGACGGATGAACATGTTGGTCACGAAGTGTGCCTGCCATGCCACCTCCATGATGAAGCGTACCTTCATGCGGGTGTCCTTGTGGGTTCCGCAGAAGCCATCGACAACGAAAAGCCTCTTTCCGGAGAGCTCCTGCTGGGCGGTCTTCTTCACAACCTTCCAAACCTTCTCGGACATCGGGTGGTTGTCGTTAGGGTACTCAGGGGTGTTCCACCAAACAGTCTCCTTGGAGTTCTTGTCCATAACGATGTACTTGTCCTTAGGAGAACGTCCGGTGTAGATGCCGGTCATCACGTTGATGGCTCCGAGCTCGGTCACCTGACCTTTCTCATAGCCCTCAAGCTCAGGCTTTGTCTCCTCGTTGTAGAGAACTTCGTAAGTCGGATTGTAAAGGACTTCCTTCACGCTCTTGATTCCGTACTTGCTTAAATCCATCTTAGGCATAGTAAAATGTGTTTTTATAAAGTTAAACTTATTCCCTAATCAGTTCTTAAAACAATCTGCCGCAAATTTTCGCCGAATCAGCGGCAACTTATTTTAGAACCCTTACAAAAGGCGCGGCAAATTTAAGGAATTTTTATCCATTACTCAAATGAGTAAGCGATTAATTTCGTACATTTGCTTCGCCGGCAGTGCTTCACTGCAAATAGTTTGCCAGCAAAATGCGCAAAAGGTTGAGATAAAACGGTTTAAAGATTTTTGAACATGTCGCCGTCAGAAGTGTTGAAAGAATATTGGGGCTACGATGGCTTCCGTCCGATGCAGGAGGAGATCATCACGGCCGCGTTGGAGGGAAAGGATGTGTTGGCCATCATGCCTACGGGTGGCGGCAAGTCAGTCTGTTTCCAGGTTCCTGGTTTGATGAGGGACGGTATCACTCTGGTTGTCACTCCGCTCATCGCCCTCATGAAGGATCAGGTCCAGAATCTGAACGACAGGGGAGTGAGAGCCCTTGCGATCCATGCCGGAATGAGCCGCCACGAGGTCGATCTGGCTCTTAACAACGCCGCCTACGGCGACTACAAGTTTCTTTATCTCTCGCCGGAAAGGCTTGGGACACAGCTGTTCCAGTCCTACGTCGATGTCCTCGACATAAGCTTCGTCGTGGTGGACGAGGCTCACTGCATCTCCCAGTGGGGCTACGATTTCCGTCCGGATTACCTGCGCATAGGCGAACTCCGGGAAAGGATCGACGCTCCTGTCATCGCTGTCACGGCCACTGCCACTCCGTCAGTCGCTCAGGACATCATGGAGCGTCTCGGTTTCAAGGAGAAGCTGCTGCTCAAGAGTGGTTTCGAGAGACCTAACCTCAGTTACATAGTACGTCAGGTCGAGGATAAATATTCCCAGATACTGAACGTCTGCAACGGTGTGCCGGGAACGGGAATAGTCTATGCCCGCAACCGGCGCAAATGCGAGGAACTTTCGGAGTTCCTGAAGGCTCAGGGAGTCTCGGCCTCGTTCTACCACGCCGGCCTCGGCGGACAGGCGAGGGCGGAGCGGCAGACGGCCTGGAAGAGCGGCGCGGTCAGGGTGATGGTGTGCACCAACGCTTTCGGCATGGGGATCGACAAGCCGGACGTGCGCTTCGTTGTCCACTACGACCTTCCGGAGAGTCCGGAGGCGTACTTCCAGGAGGCCGGGCGCGCGGGGCGCGACGGGAAGCGGTCCTATGCAGTCCAGCTTTGGAACGGCGTGGACGTGCGGAGGGCGAGGCAGATCGAGGATGTCTCGTTCCCTTCCCTTGAATATGTCGAGGACATCTACCAGAAACTCCACGCTTTCTTCGAGATCCCCTATGACGCGGGAATAGGCCGCCAGCTGAAGTTCAGGATCGAGGATTTCTGCAAGCGTTTCTCGTTGCAGAGGTCGCCGGTGTTCCATGCGCTGAGGTACCTTGAGCGGACAGGACACCTGACATATTCAGAGGAGATAGACATCCCGACGAAGGTGAGGATCAATGTTGAGCGTAAGGCGCTCTATGACGTCGAGCTGGCCGATCGACGGCAGGCTGCCGCGCTGGAGGCGCTGATGCGGAGCTACACGGGAATATTCTCCTTTCTCCAGCGGATTGACGAGGAATATGTCGCCCGCCGCGCCGGTCAGACGGTTCCGCAGCTCCGGCAGTCGCTCTACGGTCTGTCGCTGGCTCATGTGATAAGCTATGTGCCTGCCGATCATGCCGATGTGGTGTTCCTGCACCACGACCGCCTGCGCCCCGGCAACGTCAATCTGATGCCGTCCCGCTATGCGATGCTCAGGGAGAGTTTCCATGCGCGCGCGGAGGCGATGCTTGAATATGTCAGCGAGACCTCCGAGTGCCGTTCCCGCTACCTTCTCCGCTATTTCGGCCAGACCGAGGCCGCCGACTGCGGCACCTGCGATGTGTGCCGCGCCCGCCGCGCCGCCCTTCCCGCGAGGACACTTCAGCAGATGACGAGGCGCAAGCTTATTGAATATATTGATGAAAAGGATGGTGAATATTCCCTTGAGGAAATCGTCGCCGAATTTGGCAATCCTTCCGGAAACCATTCGCCGGACTATCTCGACATTCTCCGTCAACTCATTGACAATGGCGACGTTCCGATGTATATATCTTGAAATATAACCAATAGTTGTTTCAACTCATAAAGTGTCAGAATGATTCTTTTATTGGCTGCGGAGATGCGGAATGAAAGTGTCAGGCGTGGATATATTCTTGTTTATTAGAATTCTTTTCGTATGTGACATGGGCAGCTCTACCGATGACCTCTTCGCGCTGATGATGCTCTACCGCTACATGGATATGGGGCGCTGCAACCTTCTGGGCGTGATGATCGACCGTATGGGGGCCGCCAACGCCGACGCGGTGGACGCGCTGAACAACTTCTACGGCTATCCTGACATTCCGATCGGGCTTGAGCGCTCCGGCATCGAGCGTCCGGTGGTCTTCATCTCCTATCACAATTTCCCTTACGCGCGCGACACTGATGCCAGACCTCTTTTCAAGCAGACCGTAAAGAGTACGGATGACTACATGGAGGGCTACAAGCTGTACCGTAAGATACTGGCGGCGCAGCCTGACAGCTCGGTGAAGATCTGTTCAGTGGGCTTCGTGACCACGCTCGCGCGCCTGCTCGAGTCCGGACCGGACGAGTTCTCACCGCTCACAGGTGTGGAGCTTGTGGCGAAGAAGGTGACCGATGTCTATGCGATGGGCGGTGTGTTCGGCGAGGCTGTCGAGCCTGACTACAACTTCACCCAGGCCATCGACTATTCCCTCCGGTTCTTCAAGCTGCTGCCTAAGTCAGTCAACGTGATCTTCTCTCCTGGCGAGGTCGGCGACCCGTTGGACTACAAGCCGGAGGTCGTGCTGCAGGACATCAGCTGGACAGACTCCCATCCGATCAAGTGGATCTATAAGTTCACGCAGTGCGACACGGGCCAGAAGATGTGGGATCCGCTCGCCGTCATCAACGCGGTAGAGGGCGACAGAGCGTTCTACATGTCGGAGCGCGGCTGGGTCGAGCTGACACCTAAGGGCGAGACCATCTTCACGCCGGATCCTAACGGCAACTGCCGCTACCAGAAGCCGGGCGATGCCAGATGGAACGATCTGATTCTGAAATATATCCGTTTAATGAACATTCAGCATTAGTCTCGTTTACGAGTCATTTACGAGCCAGCCCGGATGCGGGGATCCTATTCGATAGTGAGTCCATCGTAGGCCGGGCTGACTATTGAGTGTATGTGGCGCTGGCGGCAAAGATCCTCAAGGTCTTTGGCGAACTGTCCGTGGCGTGGGAAGGAGTGTGACAGGTGGGTGAGCCACGTGTGTTCGGCTCCGATGCGGTCAGCAAGCGAAAGGGCCTCGTCGAGACTGAAATGCGAGTGGTGCTTATTGTAGCCTACCGTGTTGAGGGTCACGTGCCTGAGACCCTTTAACTTTTCAAACTCACTCTCCGGGATGAAGCTCATGTCCGTTATGTAGGCGATGTCCCCGAAGCGGAATCCGAGCACCGGGAGCCTGTCGTGGAGTCCCCGGATCGGGATGATCTCCACGCCGCCCGTCGAGGCGGCCATCGATGCGGGATCCGCCTTGTCGATGATGTCCTCCAGTTTCCTGCCGGTAGGGATCAGCCTTCCGTCCGGAGTCTTGTAATGGTAGCCGACATCGTGCACCCAGACCAGCTCCATGTCCTTTGCGTTCGGATAGACCAGAAACGGATTCTCGTCAATGACATGCAGATGCCACTCCGGCGCTCCGGGGTATTTCGGGAAGGCGAAGACGTAGGGATATTCCTTGATAAGATCGTCGAGGACGTTCCGCTCGCAATAGATCTCGGCGGCGCGCTTGTCGATGTAGTTGAGCGAGCGCACGTCATCAAGGCCTCCAGTGTGGTCCTTGTGGTTGTGTGTCAGCAGGATGGCGTCAAGGTGGCAGAGATCATGGGCGAGCATTTGCATCCTGAAGTCCGGCCCGGCGTCCACGAGGATGCCAAGCCCCTCATATTCAACGAACACGGATGAGCGGAACCGCTTGTCCCTTGTGTCCGGTGATGTGCACACATCGCACTTGCAGCCGATGATCGGTACCCCCTGCGAGGTGCCGGTGCCTAAGAATGTCAGTCTTGCCTTGCCCATATATTCTTGAATTCCATTCGTTTGATGATTATTTGCCGCCTTACTTCCGTTTGGGACGAGGCGTCAGATTGTGACCTCCTCTATCATGTTCACAAGCGCCGGGTCATACGTCCTTTCGACTCTGATGTAGTTGCCGGTGTAGCCGCCCATCATCCCGTCCCTCTCGTCGGATTCCCACAGCACCTGCGAGCGTCGGCCCCTGTTCCTTTCCACGAACGCCGTGTGCAGCTCGCCGCACAGCGCCTCCAGCCTTGCCACCCTTTCCGTCTTGACGGCATCCTTGACCTGATCCTTCCACCCGGCGGCGACGGTTCCGGGGCGGCGGGAATAGGGGAACACGTGGATGAACGCCGGTCTGACGCGGTCCTTGAGGAATGAATATGTCTCCTCGAACAGTTCCTCTGTCTCTCCGGGCAGTCCGGCGATGACATCTATCCCGAAGAACACGAAGGGTTTGTCGTCCTGCCCGGCCTTGGGATCCATCCTGGAGCGGATGTAGTCGATCCTGTCGGCGAAGAATTCCGTCGTGTAGCGGCGGCCCACCCTTTTGAGGATCGTGTCCGACCCTGACTGTAAAGGAATATGAAAGTGTGGCTGGAACTTGGTGCCGGAGGCTATCCAGTCCACGATGTCCTCCGTTATGAGATTCGGCTCGATTGACGAGATCCTGTAGCGTTCGATGCCTTCCACGTCGTTGAGGCGTTTCAGCAGATCGAGGAAACTCTCGCCGGTCGTCCTGCCGAAGTCCCCGGTGTTGACACCGGTGATAACGATCTCCTTGATTCCGGCTCCTGCTATCCTGCGGGCCTGCTCCAGCACTTCCGAGATCGGGATATTCCTTGAGTTTCCTCTCGCATAAGGCACTGTGCAGTAGGCGCAGAAGTTGTTGCATCCGTCCTGCACCTTGAGGAACGACCTCGTCCTTTCCTCCGACGAGAACGCCGCCATCGTCTCCTTCGAGATCTCCTTGTATTCCGCCGCGCTCATCGGTTCCAGATCAGAAGAACCATTCATCGATGGCAGGGGCTGTTCAAGGACGGTATTGATGTCAATTGCTTCATTGGTTTGTGAACCATGATGAGTCACAGTCTTGGTGGCCGTGGAGGCGGCAGTGATGGCATTGCCAGCCCCGTGGCCGCCCGTGGCCTCGTGAACGGGTGGACCGCCGCAGGCGGGACGGGATGGAGCGCGAAGCGCGGAAGGGCTGGCTGTGCCATCACTGCCGCTGTTTAGTATCAGTTCCATTGTGTCAGGAACCACACGGGACTTCTCCTTGGCTCCGAACACAAGCGACACACCGTCTATGGCCAGCAGATCGTTCCGGCGGAGCTCGGCGTAGCAGCCTGTGACGATGATCCTGGCTCCGGGGGAGACCCTGTGCATCTTCCGGATCACATTGCGGCACTTCTTCTCGGCCCTCTCCGTGACAGAGCAAGTGTTGATCAGGTAGACATCAGCCTGCTCCTCCCACGGGACGACCTCAAGGCCGTTCGCCGTGAAACCTCTCTCGTAAGTCGATGTCTCGGCGTAGTTGAGCTTGCAGCCGAGTGTCAGAAACGCTATCCTCATCCTAAAACCTCCAGATTGGATCGCCATAAGTCACGGTGACACGGGACCAGGCGCACGGCCCGTTCACCGGCGGATTCATCTTTGAAACCCTTATCTTGATGAAAAGGAAGTCCTTGAACTCCTTACGGACGGCGTCCAGTATCCTGCCGGCGACATTCTCAAGCAGGTTGGACGGCACCGCCATCTGCTCCGCCACAATGTCGTAGATCCTACCATAGTCAGCCGTCTCCCTAAGGTCGTCGGTCTTCACAGCCTTCTTCAACTCCGTCTCGGCGTGGAAGTCAACCAGAAACGTGTTGCCCTCCCGCCGTTCTTTCTCCAGGCAGCCGTGAAAGGCGTGGAATTCCATCCCTTCAAGTTCAATTATACCATCGTAGTCCATGTTCAAGATCCTTTGGTTTAAACATCTGCGAAGTTAGGCATAAAACTGTAAAAAATGCGTCTTGCGGAACGAGACGGGTGTCGTTTTTTCTGAAAATATGGCAAAAGAGACGTAAAAAGCCTCTTTTGCCATATTGCTTATGGATTCTTTTCGCCATATTTGCAGGAGATTTGAGCGTTGGCCGGACAAAGGCACGCCTTGACACAGACCTGATTATTTTACAGAACCAAATTATTAAAACTATCATGAAATCTTATTTTAGAATCCTGTCGGCATTGTCTGCAGTCGCTGCCGTCATCGCGTTCTCCGGATGCGGTGGGAAAGAGCAAGAACAGCCAAAGCCTGACCCGGTAAAGGTAAGCGGTGTGTCGATCGACAAGCCTACCCTTAGCATGACTGAGGGTGAAACCGCTAATCTAACAGCTATCGTTATGCCGGAGAATGCCACCAACAAGGCCGTGGCGTGGAAGAGCGGCAATTCCGGCGTGGCCGATGTTGACGCCAGCGGAAAAGTCACTGCCGTGAAAGCCGGCACCTCCGACATCACTGTCACCACGGCGGACGGCGGCAAGACCGCTACCTGCAAGGTGACCGTGGCCTCCAAGGCCGTTCCTGCCACCGGACTTACCCTGAGCCTTTCGAGCGTCGCATTCGTCGAAGGACAGACGAAGTCCATCAATGCCACTGTCACGCCGTCCAACTCCACGGACGAGGTTATCTGGCCGAGTCCTGCCCAGCTCACCTCCAACGGCGGAGGGTCGTACACCGCCAAGAAGGCTGACGATTCAGAGAGCTTCGACCTCGAAGTGAAAGCAGGTGCGGCGAGCGCGAAGGCCGGCGTGACGGTCTATCCGATGTGGTTCGTTGAATTCCTCACTGACAAACTGGTGCCTGACGGATCCACGAGCACAATCACTGAAGGTGGCGAGTTGACCTGCTACTTCTCGAAGAAGAAGACCGGAATCACAGGCGATTTCTACATCGGGGATGACATCCTTCCTGCGGGTGATTTCACCGTCAGCTCCTCGGAAGCCGGCATCGCCACTGTGGAAAAGGTGGTCGTCAGCAGCAAGTACAATGGTTTCAAGGTGGTGGGCAAGAAGTTAGGCTCTTCCACTATCACCGTCAAGATCGGCGATGTGTCCAGATCAATCAAGGTGACCGTGACCGAGAAGACCGTTCCGGCGACGGGACTTACCCTGGCTCCTAAGAGCCTCGAATTAGTCGAGGGACAGACTAAGTCCATCAATGCCACGGTCGCGCCGTCCAACACCACGGACGAGGTTGTCTGGCCGAGTCCTGCCCAGCTCACCTCCAACGGCGGAGGGTCGTACACCGCCAAGAAGGCTGACGATTCAGAGAGCTTCGACCTCGAAGTGAAAGCCGGTGCGGTGAGCGCGAAGGCCGGCGTGACGGTCTATCCGATGTGGTTCGTTGAATCAGTATCCGACAAACTGGTGCCTGATGGCTCCACGTATAAACTCGATAAAGACGAGAATATAGCTTGCTTCTTCTCAAAGCAGAAGTTTTCTGCCACTCGTAAAGTCTTAATCCATAATGGCATCCTCCCTGAGGGTGATTTCGCCGTCACCTCCTCAAACAACAGCGTCGCCACTGTTAAAAAGGTGTCCTTCCAAACCGCATCCATAGTATTCAACGGATTTAGAGTGTCAGCTTTAAATGTAGGTAGTTCCACGATCACCGTCAAGATCGGCGACGTGTCCAGGTCATTCAATGTGACCGTGACCGAGAAGACCATTCCGGCGACGGGACTTACCGTCAGCCCTCAGAAGATCGCATTCGTCGAGGGACAGACGAAGTCATTCGGAGCCACCGTCACGCCGTCCAACACCACGGACGAGGTTGTCTGGCCGAGCAGTTCCTACCTCACCTCCAACGGCGGAGGGTCGTACACCGCCAATAAGCTTGGCTTTGACAACTATGTCGGCTTCGATCTAGATGTGAAAGCCGGCTCGGTGAAAGCGAAGGCCGGTGTGATGGTTTATCCGATGTGGTTTGTCCATTATAGTAAGAACAATTATGAGTTGGTACCTGATGGCTCCACGTATAAACTCGATAAAAACAAAAAGATAGCTTGCTACTTCTCAAAGAAGAAGTCTTATGCCACTCATGAAGACCGAATCGATAGAGACATCCTCTCTGAGGGTGATTTCACCGTCACCTCCTCAGACAACAGCGTCGCCACTGTTAGAAAATCGACCGTTGGAGCCGGAGGCAGAATATACCACGGATTTGATGTGTCAGCTTTAAATGTAGGTAGTTCTACGATCACCGTCAAGATCGGCAATGTGTCCAGATCATTCAAGGTGACCGTGACCGAGAAGACCGTTCCGGCGACGGGACTTGATGTCACCCCTCGGAATCTCACTTTTGTCGAGGGACAGACGAAGTCATTCAGTGCCGCCGTCACGCCGTCCAACTCCACGGACAACGTTGTCTGGCCGAACAGTTCCTACCTCACCTCCAAGGGCGGAGGGACGTACACCGCCAATAAGCTTGGCTTTGACAACTATGTCGGCTTCGAGCTCGATGTGAAAGCCGGCTCGGTGACCAAGAAGGCCGGTGTGACGGTCTATCCGATGTGGTTCGCCAGGTTGAATGACAATAAGTATGAGTTTGTACCTAATGGCTCCACGTATAAACTCGATAAAAACATAAGGATGACTTGCTACTTCTCAAAGAAGAATTTTGATATCACTGATGATCACATAATCGATAATCGCATCCTCCCTAAGGGTGATTTCACCGTCACCTCCTCAAACAACAGCGTCGCCACTGTTAGAAAAGAGACCATGGGAGGCGGAGAATGGAACGGATTCAGTGTGTCAGCTTTAAATGCAGGTCGTTCCACGATCACCGTCAAGATCGGCAGCGTGTCCAGATCTTTCGATGTGCTTGTACAAGTCCCTGCGACGGGTATTACCCTGAATCCTACGAGCCTCTTTTTTGTCGAGGGACAGACGAAGTCATTCAGTGCCACCGTCACGCCGTCCAACTCCACGGACGAGGTTGTCTGGTCGAATCATTTCTTATTTGAAAACAAAGGTGGAGGCACGTACGCCGCCAACCGAGTTACCAAAATTAGAAAAGAACAAATTACTGTGAAGGCCGGCTCGGTGAGCGTGAAGGCCGACGTTACGGTCTGTCCGATGTATTTCTTTGATTTTTATACTAAAAAGTCGCACTACGACACTTCGACGAGTTCAGATAACGTAGTTATCAAGAAAGGCCAGAAAGCGTTCCTCTGCTTCTCAAAAACGGGAAAGTACAAAAGCAAAGCTGACTTGGTCGAAAGATCTGTCCTGTCGCCAACTGAGATTCGCCTTCATTATGATAAGAATCTTTTCAATGCGAAGGTCGTGACCTACGATAACAAATACGTAGGATTCGAGATAGAAGCTCTGAATAAAGATGATTATTTACAAGATTATATACAATTTTTCGATGTCAGAATCGGAAAAGTGGAAAAACATTTTAATGTGAGAGTGAAAAAATAACAAGGCATCATAAATACTCTACTCGTTGACTTTATTCGGAAGGAGGGCATGCAATGGTATGCCCTCCTTCTTGTTTGTGCCCCCTCCCGGCCAAATCGATCCGCTCCGGAGGCTTGCCCGGAAGCGTGCCCGGCGCGTGTTGGCTCCGTCCGCAAAATCTTCCGGCGGGGGCTGCGGAGATATTCAAATGAATTTGTACCTTTGTGTGCGATATGGCTAAAGGAAAACTTTATTTGATTCCCTCGCCGTTGGGGGAATATGATCCGGCCCAGGTCATTCCGGCTCCGGTGCTGGAGCGTCTGAGGTCGATTCGGAAATATGTTGTCGAAGAGGCCAGAACGGTGCGGCGCTATCTGTCCGCGGCGGGGCTTAGGGGACACATCGGCGAATTGGAACTCAGGGAGCTGAATGAGCACACTCAACCTTCAGAGGTCGAGAGTCTTCTGTCATTGTTTTCCGATCCGGACGGATCGCCGTCCGATGTCGGGCTGATCTCCGAGGCGGGGCTGCCGGCTGTGGCGGATCCGGGGGCTCGGCTGGTCGCGCTCTGCCATATTCATGGAATACAGGTCGTGCCGATGGTCGGGCCCTCGTCGCTGATGCTCGCGCTGATGGGGTCGGGGCTCAACGGTCAGTGTTTCGCGTTCTGCGGCTATCTGCCGGCCAAGACGGATGAGCGGCGCAAGGCCATCCGCGAGATCGAGCGGCGCTCCTCACAGTTGAACCAGACGGAGATGTTCATTGAGACACCCTACCGCAACGATTCGATGATGGCTGATCTGCTGGCCGCGCTGCAGCCGAAGACCCGCCTTAGCATCGCCGCTGACATCACCCTGCCGGACGAGACCATCATGACCCGGACGGTCAGGGAGTGGCAGAAGTCTCCGGTCGTGATCGGCAAGCGGCCGTGCGTGTTCCTTATACTTGCTTAATTGACAGTTAGTTTGTTATTTTTAATAAGATGAAGAAGATTATCTCATTTGTTTTGCTGGCGGTGCTGATCGCCGCTCCGGCCAGGGCCGGGGTAAAGGCTCCGAAGGATGAAAAGGTAAAGAACGTTATCCTGATAATTGGTGACGGAATGGGACTTGGAGCCGCTGCCGCCTGGATGGCGAACAACGATTTCGGGCCGACCTGCTTTGACCGCTCGCAGTTCGCGGCGATCGTCAAGACTTATTCTGCCAACAGCAAGACCACTGATTCCGCCGCCGCGGCCACGGCGATGGCGACCGGCCACAAGACCAACAACAGCATGCTCGGTATGCTTCCGGACAGCACCAAGCCGGCCAGCATCGCCCGGCTTGCGAAGGAAAAAGGCAAGTCTGTGGGGATAGTCGTCACATCGTACGTTCTGGACGCCACTCCTGGGGCGTTCTATGCCCATGTGGCCCGACGGGGAGAGAGAAAGAACATCGCCGAGGATCTGATCGCGTTCAGGCCTGACGTGATCGTGGGAGGAGGACGGAAGTATTTCACGGCGCCGAAATACACCGATGTCAACCTCGTGGAGAAGGCCAAGGACGCGGGCTTCACCTATGTCGGGTCCCCTGAGGAGTTCTACACCACCCGGGCCACTCCGATTCTGGGACTGTTTGATGACGGTCCGGAGATCGAGGCCACGCAGACGGATTCCGACCTGCTGACGGATCTGGCCGGGCACACGCTTGAGATCATCGGAGCCAACAAGCATGGCTTCTTCGCGATGTTCGAAGGCTCGCTGATCGACCATGCCGCCCATGCCAACAACACCGAGGATGTGATCTGGAGAATGGAGGCGTTTGACAAACTGGTCAACAGCGCCTTCGACTATGCCGACGCACACGAGGGAACGCTCGTGATCGTGACAGCCGACCATGAGACCGGCGGTGTCTCTCTGGTTCCGGGCAGCAAGGATTTCACTAAAGGGGAGAGCGGTCTCGGCGTGAAGTACTCGACAACAGGCCACACGGCGGCTCCGGTGGTGCTTTATTCCTATGGAGCGTCCGCCTGGAGATTCAGCGGAGTGATGGAGAACACGGACATATTCAAAAGAATCAAGAGTGTTTTGATAGACAAAAGATAGCCTTTATGAAAAAGACTTTACTGATCGTGGTGACGCTGATGGCCCTCATGCCGTCGGCGTCAGCCATTTCCGGCCCCGGGGACATCATACCGGCCCCGGTAAAATACGTGACCTCCGGTGAGGGATATTCCTTGAAAAAGGATGGGAGCGACATTCGGGTCCATCTGGCTGACAGGCGCTTCTCCAAGGAAATCAAGGGATTGAATATTCCGGAATTCGCGCGGGACGAGGCCTACAGGCTCACCGTCGGGAAAAAGGGGATCGACATCTTCGCCCTCACGGAAACCGGTGTCTACCGCGCCAGGACGAGCCTCGGGATGATGCTTGACAGGGATTCCACCCTGAGTCATTGCGAGATTCTTGACTACCCGAGATTCCGCCACAGAGGCCTGATGCTGGACATTTCCCGCAATTTCCGTGACAAGGACTTCATCCTTAAGCAGTTGGATGCGATGGCTGCGGTGAAGATGAGCACGCTCCACCTACACCTGACCGACGACGCGGGGTGGCGGATCCAGATCGACGCCTATCCCGAGCTGACCCGGAAGGCGGCATGGCGGGTAGGGAAGACTTACGAGGAATGGGTTGGCGGAGGGAAGGAATATTCCCTGGAAGGCGCTCCGTTCGCATCGGGAGGCTACCTGACGAAGGCTGATGTCAGGGAGATTGTTGAATATGCCGCGGCCCGCCACATCGACATCATCCCGGAGATCGAGCTTCCGGGCCATTCCGGCGAGGTGCTGGCGGCCTATCCTGAGCTCTCCTGCCTCAGCCCGGACGGCACGGAACACCGCATCTCTGGCGACCTCTGCCCCGGAAAGGACGGGACTTTCGGGATGTTCGAGGCGATCCTTGACGAGGTGATCGGGATGTTCCCTTATGAATATGTCCACATTGGCGGCGATGAGGCCTCGAAGCGCAATTGGAAGGAGTGTCCTGACTGCCGCCGCAGGATGGAGGCCGAGGGTCTTAAGGATGTGGACGAACTGCAAAGCTATCTGGTCAACAGGGTGACAAGGTTCCTTGAGTCCAGAGGCCGCCACGCCATCGGCTGGGACGAGATCCTGGACGGAGGACTCGCCGAAGGTGCCGCCGTGATGTCCTGGAGAGGCACGCAGGGCGGAATCACCGCCGCCGGTATGGGACACGATGTCGTGATGTCGCCGGGGGACTACTGCTACTTCGACTCCAGTCAGGACGCACCATTCTCCCAGCCGAAGTCCTTCAGCGGCTACCGTCCGCTTGAGCAGGTCTATTCCTTCAACCCGACCGACGGCATCGACAATGAATATGTCGCCCACATCCTCGGCCTTCAGGCCAACCTCTGGTCCGAGTTCGTCCCGACAGGGGAGTACATGGAGTACCTCCTCTACCCTCGCGCCTTCGCCATCGCCGAGATCGGCTGGAGTCCGGCCGGAAGCAAGGACTATCCTCGTTTCAGGGAGAATGCCGTGAGGCTTGCGGAGAGCCTTCGCTCAAAAGGTTACAACGCATTTGATTTGAGGAACGAGATCGGTCCGAGGCCGGAGTCTCTGAAACCTCTTGACCATCTTGCGGCCGGTGTGAAGATCACCTATAACGGCCGGAAATATTCCAATGGCTATCCCGCCGGAGGTGACAACGCCCTTGTGGACGGCCTTCGCGGAGGCTGGTTCTACAAGGACAACCGCTGGCAGGGATTCCTTTGTGATGTCGATGTCACCATCGACCTCGGCTCTGTCAAGGACATCCACTACGTAGGCGCGACCTTCCTCTCCCACACCTCCGCCGAGGTAGGTTTCCCGGTCAGGACGGAGGTCCGCTTCTCCGAGGACGGTGTCACCTTCACCGATCCCGTAGTCTGCCTGCTGCAGGTCCCGGACACCGACTCCTGCGCCCTTCTGAACACCCTAGGCACAGCAGTCAACGCCAAAGCCCGCTACATCAAGTACAAAGCCGTCCGCGACGACGTGACCAAGAACCGCAACCACGCCTTCATCTTCATCGACGAGATAGTGGTCAACTAGCGCGGTAGAAGCAGCGGAAATCATACGGCTAATCGAAAGACATGTCATTTAATGACACATTTTTCGGTTTGCTTTAGGATGCCTGAAAAGCACGTTTTACAGAGTTACTCCATAAGAACATGGTTTACAGGGTGACTTCATAAGAACATGGTTTACAGGGCGACTCCGACTGAACACGGTTTGCAAGGTGACTTCATAAGAGCACGTTTTGCAGGGTGACTCCATTCCCGCCTTTTACGAAATACGTTCAGCCGAAGAGGCCTCTGGCGCCGGTGGATTGATGAATATGCTGAAAAAGTCGAAGGGAACTGTGATAGTTTTTCATCATATTCATCAATTGGCGGCCTTCTATGCCCTCTTCGGCTGAACGTGTTTTGTAAAAACTCCGCGCCGGCGTTCACATCTCGCCGGCGGTTGCATTTCTATTGAGATCCGAGACTGTTTGAAACTTTTTTAATGAATTAATGATTATTTTTGTACGGTGATCGCTCATCAGAGGACGTTTATCAGTGTTGTGAGACTATTCGGGATATTCATCAGACTGGTTGCGGCGGCGGTCGCCGCAATGGTATCCTCCTCCTGCGGGAACAGGGAGGCAGGGCGTATTATGGACTCCGCCGAGGACGTTATGTGGACAAGGCCTGACAGTGCTTTGGCCGCGTTGGAGTCAATCGACACACTGAACCTTAGGACTAAGGCACAGCGCGCGAGGTACTCGTTGATGTACACAATGGCTCTTAACAGGAATTGGATAGACACGGCGGATCTTCGCGTCATACAACCCGCCGCAAGGTACTACGAGCGTCACGGCTCCAAAGACGACAAGATGAAGATGTACTATTATCTTGGGACTGTTTATCATAGTGCGGATGACCTTGATTCCGCAATAGAGAGCTATATCAGAGCGAAGGAATATTCTACTGGTTCGGACAACTATATGTTCAGAGGATTAATCAGTTCCGCCATTTCTGATGTCTATGCACAGAACAATAATTATTATGAAAGTATTTCATATAGTGAGGAGGCTTGTGACTATTTCTCGCAAGCGAATGATGCTTTTCGTCTTTGGAACACGACAGGAGTTTTGGCTTGTTATTATTCGAACATTCAGGATTGGACTAAGGCGGATAGCCTTTATACAGTATTCTTTTCTCAGCCGGTTCGTGATACTTCTATCTATGCATTGCACTTGATGAGTCTGGCTTTTAATAACTACTTTAAACCAGATTCAAACCCTCAAGAGTCCATTGACTTGTTTAATAAAGCCACTCTGGAATTCGGGAAAAAACCATCGTTTCTCGATTATTGTGTCTATGCCGGTGCTTCTGAACTTTTAGGAGACAAAGAGACCGCTGATGATATAATCAGTCAATTGGCAAATAGCGGGATGGATTCTACTACATTAAATATTTGGCGTTACAGAATATTCAAACATAGAGAAGATTATAAAACGGCATTGAGTCTACTTGAGCGATCAATAACAGATCGGGATTATGAGGTCCTGCAAACTGTGAAACAGTCAGTCGCTTTGGCAGAATCCGACTATTATGAGAACAAGTCTTTACTGTTGGATAGCGAGCGGAAGATACAAAGCTTGAAAAAATGGATTGTATCACTCTTTTGCGTGATGGTGATTGCATTCGCAGTTGTGTTTTATTCCATTGTGGATAAAAAATGGCGTAGTCAGTTGGAGGAAATGACCTCTGTCAATGATGAGGTAAACCAACGGCTTAACGAAGTTCTTCTTTGCGAGGCGGGACATCTGCGTTCAATAGATTCACTTGTGTCAACGAATGAACAGGCTAAAAAGGAAATAGAGACCTTGTCATGGAAACTGTCTGCTGCAGGTAAGGAGTCCATGGTTGTTAATTTGAGGAGTAAGTATGTAGAGGCGAATAAGCGGCATTATCGCCAACTGAATGAACTGTGTCATAAATATCTGGAGGCAGGCATGTCATCCAGAGGTGGGAAAGACAAGATATATGCTGAGGTGAAAAGAATTCTGACAATACTAGATGAACCTAACCAAAAAGCTCTTGAGTCAATGCTTGATGACAATTTAGAGGGTATAATGACAAAACTGAGGATGGCGATGCCGGATGTGACCGAGAAGGATTTCCGGTTTATAGCCTTTTTAATTCTTGGCTTTGACACTAAAACTATTGCCAGAATAATGGGTTACAATGCAAGTACAGTCTATACGAAGCGCTATAATTTCAAGAACCGAATCTCAAAATTGAATTGCGAAGAGAGCAATTTCTTTATGGAATTTATATCATGATGTATGTAACTACTTGAAAATGTTACTGTTGTAAAATCTTTTAATTTGCTTGATGCTTATTAAAGGATTGATAATTAGTCATTTATTGATTGAAAAGTGAAAAACTGATTTTCAATGCTTTCTTGAATTAATTGAAACTCAATGGTTTGCCCTTCGTGTAAAGTGAAACTATTTTTCATTGGATTCAAATTCGTTTTACATAACTTTGCAATTGTTAAAACGATGCAAACTTTGTGTACTATGAAAAGAATCCTTACTACTCTGATGGCAATTTTACTGATGTGCCTAACCGGCTTATCCTTTGCGGACGAAGTCACAAAAATTATTATCATTGAGAAACCCATCGTCAGTGAAGGTAATAAAAACGTCAATCGTGCTCCAGCCAAGCCTAAAATCGAAGGTTATTATTCTTCTTTTACATGTAGCCTTGAACTTGTTTTCACATCAAATATCGGGATGGTCACGGTGTCGCTGGAGAATCAGACCACAGGAGAAACCCAAGACCATGTCGGTAACAGTGCCTTAGGACAGATGATAATGCCGATCGAATCAAATTCTGCATACCGAATGGATATCGTGACAGATACCGGGCGGACCTTTTATGCTATATTCTTTGTTGGAGGTGAGGATGAAAATCCTGACGTGCTCAATTTGAGATGTAAATGATATGTTATCGCGAAATCATATAGTGTAGGTGAACTGATCACCGTAAGTTTAACTTAAATCTCTTTTTTTGATATGAAAAAAGGAATATTGTGGGCAGTGTCGGTTCTTTTACTGATATGCTCTGGCGCATCAGTTATGTCCTTGTTTAAGGCATCTTCTTCAGACTTATTCAAGGCAAATGTGGTGGCATTGGCGAATGATGCTAACGAATCATCTATCGGTGAGACCATAAGAGAGGTGCTTGGATGCCCTGGTGGTCAAAACAAATGTTTTACTGGATCAGTGAAAGTTGGACCTGTCGAGACATCTGGCACATGGTATTTACCATAAATAGTAGATTGTACAGCATAGCTAAGCATGTTTGGCTATGCTGTATAATTCCCATTATTTCTTTTGCTTGCGCGAGAGAAGAGGTTGATTTGCTGAAATCATTTGATGATGCGAAAAAACTGTCTCCCGACATGACGGTCGAAGGTATTATTGATAGTGAGCCTTTTGGATTTGCTGTAAGGGATTCCATCGCCTTCTTCTATAGTTCAATGATGGGTGAGGATCAGCTTTTGGCCGTGAACATGAATGACAACAAGCGGTACACGGCATTGAAGATAGGCCGTGGCCCGGGTGAGGCGATTCACGTCAATTCGATAGCATTGTCAGGAGACACCCTTAACGTTGAGGCGGAACCTGAAATGACGCTTCAATATAGGTTTGACCGTATTCCTGAGACATTGCTGAAGCCATTCAATGTGATCGAACATCCTGGAGTGTTGGGTCGTGGGGAGATGACAGCCTTTTTGCATAACTATGATGATCCTGAGAACTCAACGATGTATGCCTCCATTCCGAGGAACGACTCTACAGTAGTGTTCTGGGGGAAGTTCCCTGAAGGAGACAAAATGGAGTATCCTGCTTTTGACGAATCGAAGCAAACCGCCTATCAAGGGCATCTTGTCATTTCTCCGGATTGTACAAAAGCCGTGTTTGTCTTTTACTATGCGATAGGGTTTGATGTGTTGGATCTTGGCGAACATACTGTCCGGCACTTCTTCTGGAAACATCCACAGGTGAATATTCAATATATCGACATGCTTAGTGTCAACTTGGTAAAAGGGACAGATGGTTGGCAGAGAGGTTTTTGCGATGCCGGCGTCACAGATAAACATATCTATCTTTTGTATAAAAATACAGATGCTTCGTTTGTGTTGGTATATGATTGGGATGGAGAGCCTGTCAAAGCGTATTCGTTTGAGGAAGAAGTTATTAAGATATTTGTGGAACCAACGGGGACAAAGTTATATACATTGTCCATTGATGAAAATTATGAATGCGATTTAAATATCTATACCCGAGTCTGATTATACTTGCCGTTCTTGCTTCTGTGCTGTTGTATTCATATTTGCGGAGTAATAGGACGTATTCAAGTATAGTTGAAAAATCATATGGACAGAAATTATCTATTCCAGATGATTTATTACGTGTGTCGGGAGATTTGGATTCGTGTAATTTTGATGGCGAAAGAATCGTTGTGTTCATCAATGGGAAAGAATGTGCTCTATGTTACATAAGGGTGTTTGCTGTCTGGAATTATGTAAATGATTTGGCGAAAAGGTCTCATGCACAACTGATGTTTATTTTTGACCCGGATGAAGAGGATGCTCCATCATTGATACCATATTTGAGACTGGTCAAAGAATTTAACATTTTCCTTGATGTGGATCATAGGTTCGTCATGCAGAATGATTTTCTTATGTTGGACAGTAAATATGATGTCTTCCTTATTGATAAGGACAACAAGGTCGTCTTAAGAGGTAATCCTACATTGGGAGATGCCATGTTGCATCTTTATGAAGAGATTTTGTCAAAAAGTAATGGACTATATTATTAACTGTGACTAGATTTTGTCATGTTAAACAACTTTTAATAAAGTATTAAAATGAAAAAGTATTTTATAATTACAATTGTGGCGCTTTTATTGTCGGCCGTAACAACGCTTGTCGTGTCTCATGACACAAAAGAGAACTTAATGATGCTTATGGCACGGTCTGTTGAGGTTTTTGGCAAAGATGATAACAATACAGATGTGTCAACTCCTGTAATAATCGTTACTTGTCATTGCAATGCATTATTGGGACATACATGCAGGGCAAATCACAATGGTGCGACTTGTGCGGGAGGTGAGAATATTCAATGTTCCAGTTATGATGGCAACTGCTAGTATGTTTACTGAGTCATCGTCAAATAATGCAAGGCTGCTGTCAAAGGCAGCCTGCATTGTCGTCTTGATTATGCTTAGTTCTTGTGGAGGTCGTAAAAATGCTTATGAGCAAATACCACGGTTGCACGGAACTGTGCTGGAATCTAAGCGTACTATGGTTGAGCTTGAAAAAGTTCAATTGGATTCTGTTCATTGCTCCGGGGAGTCGATTTCAGGAGTGACTCCTTCTGGCCGTATATTCTACTATGACATTTATTTTTGCTGGCTATATGAGTTCAACACCGATGGCACACTTGCCGGACGCTATATGGGTTATGGTAGAGGACCGGAAGAATCAATGGTGAAACAGTGTGTGTTAGGATCTATGTCAAAAGATGGTGAATTTGCGCTTATGGGAGGATCTCTTGATTTTGAATATTTTACTAAAGATCATAAGGTGATTAATTATTTTATGATTACCAAGAGCCGGGATGATTCGTCTCCGGAAGACTTTTTGACATATTCCAACCCTGTGTTTGATGCATCCGCGCGTCTCTACGATGGAAAAATGTATATGGGTATGACTAGTGATAATCCGGCGTTCGCTTATTTTTTCACAAACACTGAATATTTGGAAAACTCATATCGGATAGGAATTGTTGATTTGAAGTCTGGCGAGGCACTGCCGATGGCGGTGAAAGGATTCCCGTCAGTGTACGAGTCGGATCCATATAAATACACAAGTTTTGATTGTGTGGATTTCGACATTGATAATGAGGGGAATATGTATCTGGGCTTTCAAGCGGATTCATCGATTTATGTTTTTGATAAAGAATTCCGGCCGAAGTTTGCTTTTGGCGTGGCTGGATCAGCGATGGATTTATCATATAATAAGATTCAAACCGAGTCGGATCTTCCGTTTTTCATGGAGAACATTGAGACCAAAGGTTATTATTCCAGGATAGAGTATATTGATGAGACAGGAATATGCTTCCGTTCTTACAAAAAAGGTTCTCATGCTCAATATGATGGATTACAGATCTACAAAGACGGGGATCTGATAGGAGACTGCGAAGTGCCTAAGTCATTCAAAGTTATGGGATATGTCGCACCTTATTACTACTCACAAGTATTCAATGGCGATGATGATGGTGAATTGATGATGTATCGATTCCGGTTATGAAAAAAAAGTTCGTGATAACGATACTGATGGTGATAACATTGATCTCTGTTTTTTGGACGATTATATTAGTGGTGATTGCCGTGAACAGAAAGTCACCATCAGTATCATTGATGGATATCAGAAAAGAAACAGATGATGTCGTCGCTAAACCTAACACATTGATGATGATTCGGGATTTGAATCTCAAAGGGCAAAGATTGAGTCAGGGTGACACATTAAAAGCAGTATATAATTTAATCAATGTAGGGGAAGACACATTGTTTATTCTGAATGTGAATCCTGATTGTATATGTACCGACTATTCGCTTAGTTCAAAGTTCGCTACTCCTGGGGATTCGATTAGTTTGGAATTGGTGGTGGATTTGGAGCATAAATACGGGGAGAATCTTGTACACGTTGTCATTGAGGCTAATACCGAAAAGAGAATGGAGATGATACGATTACCATTTTATGTGGAATATGCCAAAAGTGATGATTCGGAGGGAATAACGACAAAAAGACTGTTTACATTAAAGAAAATGAAAGTTGGAGAAAAGAAAATAATCCAGTCTTTCATTGTCAACAACTCTTCAAAGAGCGTATTTATTGAAGTGCTGACCTCTTGTGACTGTATAGAAGTTGAACCAAGGAGAATGCTGGTCAAATCAGACGATAGATTTAAGTGTTCAATTATCGTTGAGCCGCATGTCGCGGGGGAGTATTCAGAATATTTTTTGCTACGTATTGATGGTGGGAAAAATTTGATAAGAATTGATGTTAAGGGTAATGTCCTGGATAATTAACCATCGCATAAATTTGTATGAGTTAGAATTGTAATCGCGAATAATGGAATGGTGGCGAATCACAGAATACTGAGACTGTTAGTAAAAATAATATGTAGTATCTTCATATTGGCAATTATGTATGCTGCCATCCGGGTTTTTATCTGTGATTCATTTGTGGTAAAAGGACACTCTATGGAACCTGTTTTATATAGTGGTGACCGTGTATATGTCAGTAAACTAAGAATGGGAGCACGAATATATCTGGATTATGATTTTTCAAAGACATCGCTATCTTCATTTCGCATGCCTGGTTTGTCTTCGGTAAATATCGGAGACATTGTGGTGATGAATTATCCTTATGCCAAGTCGGATGATACAATAACATTTAAGATTAATCTTGTATATGTCAAACGATGCTATGGGGTACCTGGTGACACAGTGAGAATTTCGAATGGTTTCTATTTAAATCCTCGCACGGGAGGAAAGATAGGGGATCAATCCTATCAGCGAATCCTTTCAGTTATGCCGGATTCTGTACTTTTGGGAAGTGGTGTTAAAATAAACATACCTCAACAAGATGTAACCAGAGGATGGACGATTCGGAATTTCGGCCCAATGTATGTTCCACGTAAAGGAGACGTAGTTGATATTGATGTCGGCAGTTATAAGCTGTGGCAACGTCAAATCCTTTATGAAACAGGAAATCAGTTTGTAGAAAGAGACGGGAAGGTTTATATTGGTAATACACCAATCAGACGTTATACTTTTAGAACCAATTGGTATTTTTTAGGCGGCGACAACGTCTTGAATTCGCGCGACAGCCGCTACTTCGGCCTTGTGCCGGAAGAGTACATTGTCGGGATCGTGATCCGATGAGAAAAATTTACTGCCTTGATGCATATTCCGTAAATATTTGGTAAATTAGCGAACACTAAAAGGTTAGCACACGATGAACCTTAACCATAGAATAACCACGGTTGCGGTTTGCAGTTGTAAAACCAATAATTATATGCTTATGAGAAAAAAAGTTTTTTATTACTAAGTGCAGTTTGCCTTGTCTCTGCCTTATTTACCTTTAATGCCTATGCGGGAATAGAAGACGCGGGGGATATTACTCTACCAGAAGGAGATCTCGATGTTGTGAATCGCTGCCGGTGCAAACACGGAGGGTGCTATGGCGGAAATGCTGTCTCTTTAAGAGCCGCTTGTGCAAAGTCGAATGATCTTTTGAATTGTGCTGACTTTGCGGGAAATTGTCCGTGATATTGTTTTATAAGCATTTGTGGAATTAATTGATTTATAGAATGAGACGTTTTATTCTTTTAATTACCCTATTCTTCATGGGTTATGGAGTATCTGCTTCGAGTTTTGACAATGCGCAGGACACGTTGCATGCTTCTGTGGTCAGAGGGGAACGTAGCGCACGCTCCATCGTCAAGGATGCGGCGCGTGATTTCTCTAAGAACTATGCTGATTATTACGCCTCATTCTTGATCATACGGACCATTAAGTGCGACGGGAAATACAGAGAGGTGCAAGGCGCTGTGGGCGTGTTCGCCTCTCTGGATTTCAACCAGAAAACAAACACAAAACTCTACTGGGATGACCGAAACGCAATGGGAAGACTGTACGTCTGCGACACTTTTGTCAGCGAGAGCCTTTTCGCTGACAAGAATGAGGTCAATCCGGTCTTGAGTGTTAACTCGAAAGGCCAGACTAATGGGGTGGACGCACTTAAGGTTAATTATGTCAACTACTTCGATGTGTCTGCCCTGGACCGGAAAAGAGCCGTTGAGATATTCTCGCCCCTGAACCCCAAGATGGTAGGCAGCTACAGCTACAAGAGTTACGGCACCGCCAAGGTAGGCGGCAGGGATGTCCGTGTCATCAATTTCCGCTCGAATGCCAAAGAACTTTCCATCAAAGAGAGGATCCTGTGTTCAGGACAGTTGTTCATTGACTATGACGGGCGGGTTCAAAAGATTGTGGTGAAAGATATGGATGACAGGTTCACAAGATATGTCAGGAACTTTTCACCGATGTCCCTTGCCACCCCGTACACCTACACGATAACCTACGGTGAGAAGAACGGAAAAATCTACTCCGAGAGCATAAGACAGGAATTGTCATGGAGAGTACCAGAGGGCGGTGCCGAAGACCTTTACTGCGCTGAGACAAACCCTTTCCGCAACCCGTTCAAGAATCGTGTAGAGACGGATTTCATGATGAGGTTCTCGGAACCCCAGATGGTCAAGTCCGGAGAGGAGCATGGCGAGGCTACTCCGGCGTACAGTATCTTGTGCTACAATGATTCACGTGATTTCAACTTTTGGAAGCGGATACTCTCAAAGGAGATTGATTTGGTTCGATTCATGAAGGACACGGGAACAACGTGGGACATCCTTTGCGGACAGACTCAGACGCGGCAGGAGAGAGACCTTGTTGTCCGCTGTGGGAACGATGATGCCAAGGTGTTAAAGGAGAAGAAGAAGTTGGACGCGAAAGCTTCCAGGGCGAGGAAAACTTATCAGTTATTATTCAAAAAAGACTATACAGATGGTTTCAAATAGTCATAGATGCCTTATTCTTGGCAATAAAGTTTTAATAGTCATTGTATTGTCAACGCTGCTCGGACTCTTGCCCGCATGCACCGGAAGTGACAGTCCGTACGATAGCGTCGAACACTTCGGAAAAGAGAACATAGTTCGCACATCCTTGGTGTTTGACACCTTGAGGCTGGATGCCCAATATACATCCCTTTCCGGACAGTGGCACATGAAGGACAGCCTCTTGTGTTTCGTCGATGAATATGCCGTCGGGATCAAGGAGTATGACCTCAGTGGTCACTTCATGGGGGAGCATATCCGCCAAGGGAAAGGTCCTGAAGAAGTCCTGGCCGCCTCTTTTATCTCGACGTTCGACAAGTCCACGGGAGATTTCATCATGCAGGACTCGAACTGTTTCATCCATAGGTTCTCGAAAGACTATAAAAAACTGTTCTCATTGAACCAGGCCTGGTTCACCGCGCTGAGTCCGAACTATGGAGATCTTGGAAACAAAGGTTGGTCTGACCTTTACAATCATCCCGATCCTGAAGTCCCGGAAATGTACGAGTACAATTTTGAGTGCAATAGAATGCAGGCGATCGACTCCGCTGTGATAATCCCGACCATCACCGAGCACGTAAGTTACAACGGTTACGAGAAGCGGCAAAGCAAAGGATTCTGGACAGACTCCTACATATTCATCCGTTTCCGTCCTGAGGTGGTTGAGTCTAGTAAGGTGATATTCGGCCATTATCCGCCTGTCTATCACAAGAGAAACATCCCGGTGTTCTCAAAATATGACTTCTATGCTGAGAAGGATGGCCTTGCCGTCACTTTCGCCGCCGATCCGAGAATATTCCTGATGGACTATGACGGCAATGTCACCGGCTCGTTCGGCTTTTCTGAGAAGGGTATCTCCGGGAAGTACCCTGAAACCACATCTTTCGAGGAGTACGAATCCAAGTGCAAGAAAATGAGGAAAGAACACGGTTATTATGACAGGCTTGTCAAATGCGGTGACTACATTTTCCGGACCTGTCGCCTGGACAAGGCCGCCGGGACAATTCTACAGATTTATGATGGAAACTATAATCTTGTCGGACGGGTTCCAGTCAGTGACGGTTTTGAAGTGATTGGTGAATATGATGGCACCTATTACGCTTACGACAGCCTTGATCTGGATTCAGAGCAGTTTGTCTTTCTAAGTTTCAAGATATAATCATATTATGCGATATCATTCATTGGCTCTTGATATAAGAAGAGTGGCTCATTTGCTAATGTTTCTACTCTTAATGAGCAATTATTGTTTTGGACAGGAAAGAGATTCAACATCCCGATATAATCCTGAACTAAGGTTCTTGGAAAAAAGAATCATCGATTATGGGCATATAAAAGCGAAAGATCAAATTACTATAAATGTGCTATTTGAAAATGCGGGGTTGGCCCCATTATGTATATTAGGTGTAACAACGACATGCAATTGCACAAAAGCTCAGACTGATAAGAAACTATACGAACATAACGAAAAAGGTAAAGTTCAGGTTCAAATCGATGCTGAAGGTAAATATGGCCCACAAACAGCTGTAATCAGAATAACCACAAATGCTGATAGACCGCAAAGCATAGTCAGGATAGACTATTATGTAGAGAATTGAATCGAGGGCTTCAAATGACAATAATAAAAGGTGGTTACAGTAGAGAAAATCTATAACCTTAATGCGCATATTCCGTAAATATTTGGTAAATTAGCGAACACTAAAAGGTTAGAACACGATGAACCTTAACCATAGCATAACCACAGCCGCGGTCGGCATATTCATTTTTCTCTTTGGGGCCGGGCCTCTCGGGGCGCAGCGGCGGATGTCGCTTCCGGAGGCGATCGGGACGGCGCGGAGCCAGTCGGTGGCGGCGCTGGAGGCGAAGCACGCCTTTGTTTCGACCTATTGGGCGTACCGATCCTATCAGGCGAGCCGACTGCCGTCGCTTGTGTTGTACGGCAACCTGATGAACTTCGACCGGTCGCTCACCTTGCTGCAAAGCTACGAGGATGGCTCCTTCCGCTACGCCAGCACCTACAACCTCCAGAACAGCCTCGGGCTTCAGGTCGCCCAGAACATAACCTTCACCGGCGGAAGGCTTTATGTCTATTCCGACCTTTCCCGCATCGACCAGTTCGGACTCAACAAGAAACTGACCTGGTACTCCCAGCCTGTCACGGTCCGCTACGTCCAGCCGCTTTTCTCCTACAACCAGTTCAAATGGGACAAACTCATTGAGCCTAAGGAATATGAACGTGGCCGCCGCCGCTACGTCGAGTCGATGGAGCAGGTCACGATAAATGCCGTGTCGGCATATTTCTCGCTCGTCCAGGCCCTGAAGAACCAGGAGGTCGTGAAGGCGAACTACGAGAACACCGGGAAGATGCGCTCCGTGGCGGCGGAAAGGATGAAACTTGGAAGCGTCACGAGGGCTGAATATCTCCAATTGGAACTCCGTGCGCTGAACGACAGCATCGCGATCGGCGAGAGCGTCGTCAACGTGCGTCAGGCGCAGATGTACCTTAACTCGATTCTGGGCTATGATGAGTCCGTGGAGGTGGAACCGGTGGTGGACGATGCCCTGCCGGACATTCTGATGGATTACGATCTGGTGATGGAGAAGGCGATGAGGAACTCGACGTTCAGCCTTGACAATCAGATAAGTGAGTTGAACGCCGCCTCGAATGTGGCGAAGGCCAAGGCGGACAGGGGCATCTCGATGAGCCTTAACGCCCGCTTCGGCCTGTCCCAGACCGGCAATGGCCTGCCGGATGTCTATAAGGATCTTCTGAACCAGGAGGTTGTGGGTTTGACTTTCAGCGTGCCGATCTTCGATTGGGGGCTTGGCAAGGGAAAGGTGCAGAAGGCCAAGGCCGCCGAGGAGGTCGTCAAGGCGCAGAACCTCCAGAGCGAGAACGACTACCGCAGGAAGATATTCACCGCCGTCGGCCAGTTCAACAACCAGCGTCAGCAGTGCATGGCTTCCCGCAAGGCGATGGAGATAGCCTCCGAAAGGTACGAGCTGATGATGGACAAGTTCAGGCGCGGCTCGGCCACGGTGACCGACCTCACCAACGCCCAGAACGACAACGAGTCAGCGATGGCCAAATACATCACCGACTACTCCAACTTCTGGACCTACTACTACACCCTCCGGAAGTACGCCCTCTACGATTTCATCTCCGGGAAAGACATCGACGTCAACGTCAAGGAAATGGTTGAATGATTCAGAATCAATGAATATGAGAAAGAATATACTTGCGTCCCTTTTTGCCTTCGGCCTCGTCATGATGGCCGTTGCCTGCGGAGGAAACAAAAAGACGGAGGACGTAAAGGACGGGAAACTGACCTACACCCCTCAGATAAACGAGGTCACGGTGATGAAACTGGAAAAGACGGACTTCGCCCGTCAACTCCTGTCCAACGGAAAGCTGGTTGCCGGACGGAAAAGCGCGCTGCAGTTCAGGACAACCGGAAAAATCGCGGCGATAAACGTCCGGAATGGTGAATATGTCTCCTCAGGTGCCGTCATCGCCACCGTTGACCGTCCCGACTTGAAACTGTCGCAGGAATCCTCCCGGCTTTCGCTCCAGAAGGCCGAACTGGATTTGTATGACTATCTTGTGGGACAGGGATATTCCGCCGGGGACACCACCTCGGTACCCGCCGACCTTTTGGCCATGGCGAAGATGAAATCCGGCTATTCCGCCGCCAAGAACGATTTCGCGCGCTCGTCCTACGAGATCGCCGGAACGGTTCTCCATGCCCCGTTCTCCGGGCGTGTCGCTGACATCAAGCAGAAGCCGTTCGACCAGAGTCCGTCCGGTACTTTCTGCACGATTGTGGACGACAGTGTGCTGGAGGTGGATTTCTCGGTGATGGAGTCGGAATATTCATTCCTCTCCGTCGGTCTGCCGGTGAGGATCCGTCCGTTCGCTGACGAGACCAAGGAATATTCAGGGAAAGTCACCGCCATCAATCCTCTCGTGGATGAGAAGGGGCAGATCTCCGTCACGGCGCAGGTCCGGAACGACGGCTCGCTGATCGATGGAATGAATGTCCGTGTGATCGTGGAGAGGATGATTCCGGGACAGCTTGTCGTGCCTCGCAGCGCGGTGGTGATCAGGGACAATCTGGACGTGCTGTTCACCTGCACGGATGACGGCAAGGCACATTGGACTTATGTCACGATACTTTATTCCAATGGTGAGTCCTACGTGGTCGAGGCCAACAAGGACAGGAACGCCGAACTGAACGAAGGCGACCAGGTGATTGTCTCCGGCAATCTCAATCTGGCGGACAACTCTGATGTGCTGGTAAAAAGGTAGGCAATGCTGAAACATCTGATAGACAGACCGATAACCGTGACGATGATAACCCTTGTCATCGTTGTTCTGGGCATTGTCAGCATACGTCTGCTGCCAGTGTCGTTGGTTCCGGATGTGGACATCCCGTACATAACCGTGCAGGCCACATCCTCGGAACTTTCGGCCAGAGAGATGGACGAGAGTGTGCTGAAGCCTCTGCGCCAGCAGCTCATCCAGATCAACGGGCTTGAGGACATCGTCAGCGAGGCGAAGGACGGCAGCGGGACGATCCGGCTTACGTTCAATCACGGTTCGGACATCGATTATCTTTTCATTGAGGTCAACGAGAAGATTGACCGGTCCATGTCCAGCCTTGGCGACATCGCCCGGCCTAAGGTCTTGAAGGCCAGCGCCACGGACATTCCGGCGTTTTTTGTGAATATTACTTCTTCGGTCGCTGAGCCTGTCGAACCACAAGCTCAGGGACCGCCTCAGAATCGGTCACTGAGCCCGTCGAAGCGCACCGAGCCTGAGGCCCAATCGGACTTGTTCCCCGTAACCGAGTCCTTCTCCCAGATGAGTCGCTTCGCACGTGACGTGATCAGCAAACGCATCGAACAACTCTCCGAAGTCGCCATGGTCGATGTCAGCGGCCTTGTCAGTGACGAGATTCTCATAATTCCGGATGAGTCCAAGCTACTCCAGGCAGGGATGACAATGAATGAGTTCGAGAGTTGTGTCAAGAGTTCCAACATCCGCCTTGGCAGTCTCACAATCCGTGACGGAGAGTACCGCTACAATGTCAAATTCGATTCCCGGGCTTCCTCCAGTGAAGACATCGCCAACCTCTGGTTCAAGAAGGAAGGCCGCCTTCTTCAGATAAAGGACGTCGCCAAGGTCGTCGTCCACCCGGCAAAACGAACCGGCCTCGTCCGCTCGAACGGAGAGGATGCCGTGTGTCTTGCCGTCATCAAGCAGAGCGAGGCGAAGATGTCGGACCTGAAGTCGGCCATGAACGGTCTGATGGACAGTTTCCGGAACGACTACCCTCAGTTGAGTTTCGAGATCACGAGAGACCAGACCCAGCTTCTTGAATATACCATCAACAACCTGCTACAGAACATCGTGGTCGCCCTCCTTCTGGCGAGCGTCATCATATTCCTCTTCATGAGGGACTTCCGCTCTCCGGTGCTGGTGATCCTGACGATGCCGGTGGCGCTGATATTCTCGATGCTCTGCTTCTATGCCATCGGATTGACCCTGAATATTATATCCCTCTCCGGTCTGCTTCTCGGAGTCGGCATGATGACTGACAACACGGTCATCCTTGTCGATAATATAACCGGCCGCTGGCAACGTGAAGGGAACCTGCGCTCCGCTGTCCTTGAGGGCACGAAAGAGGTGAGGGGAGCGATGCTCAGCTCCGTGCTGACAACCTGCGCGGTGTTCATTCCGTTGATATTCATGAGCGGCATCGCCGGGGCGATGTTCTACGATCAGGCTATGTCGGTGGCCATCGTGCTGCTGACCTCCTACATCGTGACCATCCTTGTGATTCCGGTCTATTATTACTGGTGGTTCAAGGGTTCTGACGGCTTCCGTCCGAGTCCGCTTTTGGAGAAAATCAACTTTGACGAACCGATCCGCCGCTGGGACGACAAACTTATGGAATGGTTCATCCGGCACAGGCCGGTCGCCTGGAGCCTTCTTGCCGTCTCGACCGTCGGGCTGGTGTTCTGTTTCCTGGAGATGCCGAAATCCCGTCTGCCGGAGATGACCCAGACGGACGCGATAATGAAGATTGACTGGAACGAACACATTTCCATTGAACGTAACACGGAGCGGATCAGGGATTTAGAGAAAAAACTGACCGGAAGCATGGAGCAGATGACGGCTCTTGTCGGTTCTCAGCAATTCATTCTGAGTCATAGTGATGACCAAGGAATTTCCGAAGCGTCCATCTACGTCAATTGCAAAGATGCCGGCACATTGAAAAAGGTGCTGGGCGAATTGAAGGATGAGATGGAGAATGAATATCCAGAAGCGGTATATTCATTCGAAGCTTCAGGGAATATCTTCGACATGGTTTTCGCCCGGAACGAGGCTCCGCTCGTGGCGCGCCTTCGCCCAGTGAGGAACAGGGAGGTTGAGGTCGAACCGTTGAGGAATATGCTCTCCGAGGTCAGGGAAACGTTGCCTGGAGTGACCGTGGCGGATCCTCCGGTAAAGACTGACGCTCTGTTTGTCGCTGATCCTGACTTGCTTGCGCTTTATGATGTCGGTTATTCGGAACTTGTGTCGATTCTGAGGAACTCGCTCAATGAGAACCGTCTGTTCAACATTGTCCAGGGAACCAGCACTGTTCCGGTCGTGACAGGCTCCAACGCCGCCGGACTTTCGGAGATCCTGCATGGCACTTTCATCGAAAAGAAAGGCCTTGACGGGGAGACATCCCGGATTCCGGTTTCAAATCTTATGCGGCAAACCTTTGCCGAGGATTTGAAAACTTTGGTCGCAGGCCCGGAGGACAATTACTACCCTTTGGCTCTCGATGTTCCGTCGAAGGACGTGAAACATGTGATGGCCGCGGTGAGTGACGTCGTGCGAAAGAATGGTGACTTCGAGGTCGGCTATTCTGGTTCCTGGTTCTCCAACAGCAAGATGATCGATGAGATGATCATCATAATGCTGGTCGCCATAATCCTGCTCTATCTGATTCTGGCCTCCCAGTTCGAGTCTCTGGTCCAGCCGCTGATCATCCTTTCGGAGATTGTCGTGGATGTCTCTGTCGCCTTGCTGGTTCTATGGATTTTCGGGGTCAGCATAAACTTGATGTCGATGATCGGCCTTATTGTCATCACCGGTATTGTCATCAATGACTCCATCCTGAAGATAGACACGATCAACCGGATGCGCAAGGCCGGCGAAAGTCTTGAGCGTGCTGTCATTGATGCGTCCTCGCTTAGGGTGAAGGCTATCATAATGACCTCATTGACAACCATTTTGGCCGTCTGTCCATTCCTGTCAAGGGGTAGCATGGGCGCGGACCTCCAGTACCCGATGTCTCTGGTGATCATCGCGGGAATGCTTGTCGGAACCCTTGTCAGCCTGTTCGTCGTGCCGGCGTTGTATTATTCGATCTACAATGGAAGAAAGAAAAAATAGACTTTCTCCATTTTCGGTAGTTCTGATTATGGTGGCGCTGTCCCTTGTCGGGCTGGCGGCGTTGCCGCGTCTGAACATCCAATACACCCCGATGACGGAAGGCCGTACGGTCTATGTATCTTTTTATTATCCCAACGCCTCTGCGGAAATCATTGAAAGCGAGGCGACATCCAAGATTGAAGGAGTCTTGGCGGGGATACGCGATGTCACAGACATTTCCTCTGTTTCACGTAAAGGTTCAGGCTCCGTTTCTGTCAAGTTCCGCAAAGGCTCGGACATGGACGCGGCGCGCTTCGAGGTCGCCTCGGCGATCAGGAACGTTTACCCAAGCCTTCCTGATGAGGTCTCCTATCCGGGAATATCCTTGTCTGGCGGCGGACGGGTCTCGCGGATATCCTATCTCGTCAAGGGCGGGATCCCTTCCCGGGAGATTTCCAAATATGTCAAGGAACACGTCCTCAGCCATTTGGCCGCCATCCCGGGAGTGGACAAGGTCAATGTGGACGGCGGTGTTCCTTTCCAGTGGGTGATCACGTTCGACGCCGACAAGATCCAGTCCGTAGGAGTCACCGCCGATGAGATCGCATCGGCCTTCAATTCATATTACCGTGAGGAAATCCTCGGAATGACGGAAACCTCTGAAGGATTGATGACGGTGCGTCTTAAAGAAGCCTCGGACAAGGATTTCGGATCGATTCCCGTAGGTAATTTCAAAGGCCGTGTGATTCACATCGGGGACGTTGCCCAGTGGCGCTATGAGGAAGCGGTGCCGTCAAGTTACTATCGTGTCAACGGTTTGAACACCATTACTTTGACGGTGGAGATAGCTTCTTCGGCCAACCTGTTGACTGTCGCTTCCGCCGTCAAGGAAGGGATGGCGGAGCTTCAGAAAGGCTTCCCTTCGGAAATCACCGCCGGCATCGCCTACGATTCCTCTGAGTATGTCAGCGAGGAACTCGGCAAAATCTATGTCCGTACCGCCCTCTGCATCTTGGTTCTGTTGATGTTCGTGTTCTTGATCAACAGGTCGTGGCGGTATATGCTGATCATTGTCTTCACTTTGACGGTCAATGTGTTGACCGCCTTGATGATCTACAGTTTGGCAGGTCTTCAGATTCACATCTACACCCTTGCCGGAATCACGGTCTCTCTCGGAATAATCATCGACACCTCGATCGTGATGATCGACCACTACGCCCATTTCAAAGACCGGAAGGCTTTCCCGTCCATCCTTTCGGCCGCGGCCACGACTGTCGGCGCATTGATGATGGTCCTTCTGCTTCCGGAAAAGGAAAAAGCCAACCTCGTGGACTTCATCTGGGTGATTGTCATTAACTTGGGACTGTCGCTGATCATCTCCTACCTGTTCATCCCGTCGCTGATGGAATATATTCCTGTAAGAATGTCGGGTGGCAAGTCTGGGCGTTCCCCAAGGAAGCTCCGCCGGATCCTGCGTTGGAACAGGTTCTACGCTTCCTACATCGGCTGGGGGGTGAGGCATCGTTGGGTTTACATTCTCTTGTTCATCGTTGCTTTCGGCATCCCGTTGTGCGTTCTCCCTTCCAGATTGTCCGATTTCAAGAAGTCCACTGCCAGCCGCTTCGACAAGTTCATTGACAAGATTGTCACCTGGAAACCTTACGACAGCAACCGTCAGGTCATCGACAAAGTGGTCAGTTCGTCTTTCGGTTTGTTCTACAAGTCCTTGAACCGCTCCAATTTTTATCGTGAACCCGAGAAAAAGCGCCTGATCATCAACGCGGGCATGCTTGAGGGCTGTACCGTGAACCAACTTAACGAGGTGGTAAGGGCGATGGAGAACTACCTGTCGAAGTTCGACGAGATCTCGGTTTTCACCACATCGGTTTATTCCTACGACAACGCCGAGATCGCGGTGGAATTCAAGCCCGGGTACGAGAACTCCGGTTTCCCTTCCGTACTCAAGTCGGAGGTCACGAGGATGGCGATCAATTTCGGCGGGGCTAACTGGATGGTTTCCGGAATCGATGACAACAATTTCAACAACAACATCGTGTCGTCCTCCAGAAGCAACCGTATCTCATTGAAGGGCTATAACTATCAGGAACTCAGCAGATATGCCGAGAAACTGCTGGCCTACCTCTCGGCGAACCGCCGTGTGCAGGGAGCGGAGATCTGGTCGGGCGGCTGGAACGGCAGACCTTCGATGGAGTTTGTACTGGACTACGATTTCGGGCGGATGACTCTTGCCGACATCAATCCTTACGCCTATTACGGCGCTTTGAGTTCTTTGCTGTACGAGCGGAAGATCGGTGTCTCTGAATATGATGGTGAGGCAGTTGATGTTGTTCTCCGCTCATCGGATCTGGACAGGTACGACCTTTGGCACGTCTTGAACTCTCCGATTGACGTGGGGCGGAAGAGGATGACACTTTCGAGTGTCGGTGGCATCGACAAGAGACGCACCGGGGTGACGATCAGGAAGAGCAACCAGTCCTATGAGCTTGTCGTCTGCTACGACTTCATCGGCAGCTGGGAACTTAGCCGCAACCTGTCCCAGAAGGCGGTGAAGTACATGAACGAAGAGGTTCTTCCGATCGGATTCAAGGCCGAGGTTCCCGGATGGGGATGGTTCGACACAGCCAAGCAGCAGTACGCCTGGCTGCTCTTTCTGATTCTCGCCGTGATGTACGTGATGCTGGCGATGACATTCGAGTCGTTCCGCTACCCGTTCGCGGTCATATTCATGGTTCCTGTCTCTTTCATCGGTCTTTTCCTCACATTCGGACTTTCGGACTTCTCCTTCGATCAGGGTGGTTTCGCCGCCTTCGTAATGCTCAGCGGAATTGTCGTCAACGCCGGCATCTACCTCGTCACCACCTACCAGTCCCTTCTTCGTGAGCGAAATAAAAAACACAGCATCCGCCTCTACATCAAGGCATACTCCCGCAAGATCAACCCTATCACCCTCACCATAGTCTCCACCATCCTCGGCCTCCTCCCGTTCCTGACCGACGGCCCCGAGGAAGTCTTCTGGTTCGATTTCGCCGTCGGCACCATCTCCGGCATGCTCTTCTCAGTCCTTGCCGTGATATTCATCCTCCCCGTCTTTATCGTCCATCGCAGATAATCAATAATCCTATTGCGACATCTCTGAATATCTAAGTAACCTTCAAAAAATAACCTGCCTCATCTTAAGGAATCTTTTCGGTCTATATCTGTTTTCTCATCAGTCATGTGCCACCGGCACACTCCTTCTTCGAAAATAGATCTATCCTCGAAAATCTTCTCCTAATCTGAGGCAGGTTATTTTTTTACGTTACTAAAATGATCCCAACACGTTCAGCCGAAGAATTTTTTCCGAATATGTATGCAAGATTTCGGGGCGGCGGGATTCGGTAATACGTAGCCCCGCTGCTTGATTTATTCTTAAACTAGTCTTTGCAGAGCATTATCTGCTGGATGAGGTGATCGGTTGACTGCATTCCGGAGGAGCCGATACGGCCGAGATTCCGGATTGTCTTCTCGATGTCTTTGTCGATGATGCCGTCGGTCTCCTTGATGCAGGTCCCCCTCAGGGCCAAGACACAGGACTGGACGGCGCAGGCCACTCCGGAGGCCACTTTCATCGCACATCCGACCTTGGCACCGTCACAGACCATACCGGTGATGTTTCCGATCATATTCTTGATCGCCGAGCAGACTTGGTCGTAGCTTCCTCCGCGGAGGAACACGATTCCGCAGGCTGATCCGGTCGAAGCAATCACGCAGCCGCACAGGGCTGACAACTTTCCAAGATATCCTTTAATGTGAATGGCGACCAAATTGCTGAGGATGAGCGCCCTGGCCAGCCGCTCGTCATCTACGTCGTATTTCAAGGCGTAAGCGATCACGGGCATACTCACCGTGATCCCCTGGTTGCCGCTGCCGGAATTGCTCATCGCTGGAAGCTTGCATCCTGCCATCCTGGCATCCGAGGCCGCGGCGGTCATCCCCATCGCAAAGCTGATGAAATCATCCCCGAAAACCTCCTGTTGGTTCTCCCTGATGGCCTTGCCGACGTTGAGACCATAGTCTCCGCTCAAACCTTCCCGCGCGAGCGCAAGGTTCAAGTCTCTGTCCGCAAGAATGAACTTGATGTCCTCGAATTTGGCGCTTTGGGCGAATGAATATATTTCCTTGACAGTCAGGTTGTAGTCCAATGCCCCTTTGACCGGAGAGGACTTGCCGCTCCCTCCCTTCCTGAAGTCCGAGACGGAGCCGTCAATTCCTGTCTCGACAATCCTGTCGTGGTCATCCTCGATCACCGTCCAGGCGTTGTGTTCCGGAGTAGTCACCGTCACCTTGACATAGAGGATTTTGGGACTGTCAGCGACCTTGATCTTCACCTTGCCGTCCTTGACAAGGGCTTTGGCGGAGTTGACATCCTCGTCTGTCAGGTCTTTCAGCACTTCCAGGCCGTAGGAGCTATTCCCGCAGACCGCGCCAAGGGCGGCGGCGATGTGGAGACCCACCATGCCTGTCCCCGGGATTCCCACCCCCATTCCGTTCTTGAGGATGTTGCCGCTGACCTCGACATTGATCTCATGGTCAGCGACCGTCCTGGCCTTGCTTTTGAGCGTTTCCATGGTTCTCGCGGCTGCCAGAGCGACCGCGATCGGTTCCGTGCATCCTAATGCCGGCTTGACTTCCTTGTGAAGAAGTTCAATGATTTCGGATTCTCTTGGAGTCATAACTGGTTATTTGTCAAGAAATTTCATTATATCATCAATTAGTGTTTCCATTTGTCCGCGGTCTTTGATGACTTCTATCGGGAAGCCGATGCAGACGGTTCTGTAGCCATTGCCCTCGTAGCAGGTGCCGGCGGAGATGTTCGTGTCCGTGTAGCGCATGAATGATTGCGCGCGGTCGCTGGCCGGGACGATGCCGTCAGGGGTCTCCACATTGTAGATCAGTGGGTTGCGATCCTTGTGGAAGGAGATTTGATCAGCATTCAACTTAAGGAGTCCGTTGCTCTTGGCGGCCACCGTGGCGTGGCGGCTGGCGAAGTTCGTCATCCACTTGTACCCCAGCGTCTTCTCCACGAAGGCTTTGGTCGTGGCCCTGTAGGTGCTGTCTATTCTGATCGGGTAGATCCCGTCCCAGACATCCGTGCCGATGTTCGCACCGGAGACCAGCACATTGCCACCGTTGGCGGTGAAGCGCGTGACGGCTTTCTGAAGTCCGAGCGGGAAGACCGAGAATCTGTCGGCCACCTTGCCCGTCCCCACGACCGTGGTGATCTGCTTGCCGCAGATGATGTCCAGCGCGAGGTCGGAGTCCGCTATAGAGCTGTCTGCCGAGAAAGCCGACACGCTTGCCGAGTGGAACGCGTAGCCGGCGTCCATAAGCGCCTTTCCGTGGATTCCGCAGTAGTCGAAGGTGTTGCCGGCGAAGACCTTGCCGGCCTCGTCGGTCCAGCATGCGCCGAATCCCGGATTGTCATCGTCCAGCCAAGGCAGCGAGCGGCGGAACTGGTACTGCGGGCCGATGAAATTGATCTCTCTGACGTAAGGCACACCGGCGTCGATGTCGGCGTTGAATCCGGCATATTCAGGAGTGTCGAACCACGCAGGGGCGGAGACTCTTGTGAAGTTGTTGACCACGAGGACGCTCTTGCCGCTGCCGTGTCCGGGAACCCCCACGCTGAGCGTCTCGGACGGGAAACTCTTGCCTCCGTCGTTGTAGGCCACAATCCTGTAGCTGTATATGTGACCGGGGGCTATGGAGAGTGTTGTGGAGATCACGTCTCCTGTGGTTTTGAACTCCTCCAGGATCCTGCCCTGGTCGAACACACCGTCGTCGATCCTTGTCTGGAGGATGTAGCCCTTCGGTGCGGCGGTCGCCTCCAGGGTGTCAGCCGTGGCCTTCCAGCTGAGCCTTACGGTGGCGTTGGAACATGTTTCGGGAGTGTCCGTGAAAGCTGTGGCGAATGAGTTGACAGGCAGAGGCTGTACGGCGTAGGCGCAGCCGTAGCGGGCGCTGAGGTACTTCAACATGCCTTTGTAGATGGCTCTGCTGACCGTGAAACGGAACGTAGGATCGAGTCCGAACTTCATGTCGGCGAAGTTCTGGTGGGAAAGAAGCTCCAGAAGCATCGCAGGGACTGTCGGCGTGCGGGATTCGCTGTAGGAACGGTCCCAAAGCCCTCTTCTGCTCCAGTCCGCGTTGAAGGTCTTGCGAACATCGTCCACGATCCCTGTCTGCACGAAGTCGGCGAGCATCCTCTGCTGAAGCCTTGACTCTCCGTTGGCGAACTTGTCGCTTCCGTCGTTGAGCAGGGTGTAGATCGACAGGGTGCCGACTATGGAGTCGTCCGGCGTGGTCCCGGCGTCTGTGTGGAAGGCGAACGCCAGGTCTATAGGAATGTTCAGTCCCTCCGCTTTCGGGTTCGTCCTTGAGCCTCCGGTCATCCAGCCAACCCACGCGCCGCGGTCTCCGTAGTCGGAGGTGTAGTCGTCGGCGTATCTGTTGAGTATGGTGGAGTCCGCGCCGGCCCACTGCATCCAGTAGAAGGCTCCCTCCGTGAAGGACGGCATGCCTGAGGTGGCATATTCATTGACAGGCTGATCCTTAAGTCCTCTGGCGATCTTGCCCATGCCGCCGCCGAAGCGAACCGCGTCCGCTGTTATGACGGCGTTGCCCGGCACATCGTAGCCCTTAGGAACGCTGTTGTCGAGGATGACGCAGCCGTCCGTGCCTTTGTCGAACTCGAACGTGCCGAGGTAGATCCAGGTTCCGCCTCCCATCCTCTGGTTGACGATGAACTCGCTCTCGCCGCCAAGGTGCCTGACCGTGTAGCGGGCGCACGGTGTGCTGTGCGGAAGCGTCTTGTAGGACACATAGACCGCATACTCTCCTCTTTCGGGGAAGTCCGGTGTCCAGCATGCCCGGGCGGCCTTTCCCCTCTGTCGGACGCGGCAGTCCGCCTGGCGCGCCGTACCCATCCGGAACGGATTGTCAAGACCTGAATATGTCGCCCGCGCGTCTGCGAAGCCCACACCGGCTTCTGACCAAGTACCTGTCTCTGAATATCTTCCCTCAATCCTCACGCCTTCCCCGCGACCTTCCTCGAATGCCGGATCATTGTCCGCGACCACTTCTATCGTCTGCGGATCCCTTTCGCGCGGTGTCATCACATAGGCTCCGGCGTTCTCCAGCATCGGGATCAGGAACGGAAGCACGTAGCTTTGCGTGTACATGTCCTCCACGGTGTGGAGCATCGGGGCGCGCTGCCATTCCCAGCGGTCCGTCTTCTCCTCGAAGTACCGCCCGTGGCTCTGCCATAGCGCTATGTTCCGTCCGGTAAGCCCCTTGGCGAACGCCTGCCCGTCAGTCCTTGTGACGAACGGATGGACGTTGCGCAAGTCCGTGGTCCTGAACCTGTCGCTGATCGGTTTCCCGTTGTTGCCAAGGGATGGCATGACGTAGGACTCAAGCGATCTCTTTCCGATGAGAAGTTTCCCTACGCCGTACTTCGCGCAGGATTCGGGCAGAATGCTCTTGAGCGTCCGTCTCAGCCACTCGACATCCTCTGTTCTCCATGGAAAGTCGCCCATCGAGGGGGTGAAATAGAAATCCAGATCGTAGCCTCTTCTGACTACCTTGTTGGCCTTTACCTGGGCGGAAACCCTTGTCCTTTCCACCATCAGGGTCTGGAGAGAGTCCACCGCGTCCTTGAACTCCTTGACAGTCTGCGCGTCCAGACTTGTCGTCAGCAGGCAGGCGACGGCAGTGGCGGTTATGATTCTTTTGAGCATTTCGGTTTATTGTGTGTTTTTATTGTCCGCAAATCAATGATCATCACGATGATGGAGGAAATGGCCAGTGCAAGCGTGTCCGCCACGAAATCCAGCGCGTCTCCGCTTCTGTAGCTCGTGAATGACTGCCCGATCTCCGTCCCGGCGGCGATCAGGCAACCGGCCAGAAAGACCAGGCCGACGGCCAGGACGGTGTGCCGCGGCCTGCCTGTCATCCCGGAGAACGCGAGGTAGCAGAGGATAGGGAAGGGAAAGAACATCAGGAAATGCACCACCTTGTCCATAGGAATCCCGAACAGATTGTCCTGGCCGATGTCAGGCAAGTCGCTGAAATGCCCGAAACAGCACCAGCCGACCATTCCGAGGTAGACGACCAGCAGCGCCAATGTCAGAATATTCCTTTTCCTCATCATAAGAATCCTATTTTAGAATAATCTCCCCGAAGTACTCCGGTCTGTGGAAATCCGGTTTCGTGGTCTTGATCGGGTTCCAGCTCAGGAAGTGCGGATGGGCGGTGAGATCCCCGCATTTGTAGAAGTTGCCCCTGAGACTGACCGGGAGGTTGTCCCTGTCTATTCCAATCAGTTCGAAAGGAATCAGCATGGCCACCGTCCAGCTGAAGATCCTGTCGGAGATAGTGACCGCCTTTCTTTCCAGGGAACTGTGCCTGATGACGCTCCGGAGCAGTTCCGGTGCGATCAGGGTCTTGTCGATCCTGCTTGTCCTCTTGGAGGCCAGCAGGGAACCGATGCAGGTGAGCTCGAAGTTGTAGTAGGTGCCGTCGTACGGATCCGTCACGAAAAACTCGCAGCAGCTGTCCTCCCAGCTGTTTCCGTTGTCCTCAATGGCGGTGGCGCGCAGGTCAAGCCCCCTGACGTGGAACATGACAGCGAGGTGACTCTCGGTGCGGGCTATCGACCCGTTGCAGTCAGGGGCGTAGGGCGCGTCCTTCGGCCAGTTACGCTCGCAGACCGCGAACTTCGAGGCTCCTTTCTCCATCGCAAGATCCAGCTCCTGCATATTCATTCTTTCAAGTCCCTCGATGAACGGGACCCTGATTTGTCTGGCGACGTTTTTCATCTTCTTCCGTGAATATATTCATGAAGGCTAAAGCGCCTGCATGTCGTTGAGTTTCTTGTAGTAGCCTTCCTGGGCAAGCAGCTCCTCGTGTCTGCCGCGCTCCACGATCCGGCCCTCGTCCATCACGATGATCTCGTCGGCGTTCCTGATGGTCGAAAGCCTGTGGGCGATCGCGATGGTGGTCCTTGTGGACATCAGGCGGTCGAGAGCCTCCTGCACGATCTTCTCGGACTCGGTGTCCAGAGAGGCCGTGGCCTCGTCGAGGATCAGGATCGGAGGGTTCTTGAGGATGGCGCGGGCGATGCTGATTCTCTGTCTCTGTCCGCCGGAGAGTTTCACGCCCCTGTCGCCGATGTTGAAGTCGTAGCCGCCCTCCTTCTCCATGATGAAGTCGTGGGCGTTGGCAATCTTGGCCGCATCGATCACGCTTTCCATGGTGGCGTTCTCCACTCCGAAGGCTATGTTGTTGAAAATGCTGTCGTTGAAGAGGATCGACTCCTGGTTGACATTGCCGATTATGCTCCTCAGGTCGGCGATCCGCACGTCCCTGATGTCGGTGCCGTCGATGGTGATCGCCCCGCCGGTCGGGTCGTAGAACCTCGGAATGAGGTCCACAAGGGTGGATTTTCCGGCTCCGGAAGCCCCCACGATGGCGATCGTCCTGCCTTTCGGAATCTCCAGGCTCACGTCGTCCAGTACCTTCCTCTGTCCGTCGGGGTAGTGGAAGTTCACGTGGTCGAAGGTGATCCTGTCGTTGAATCCGCCGAGCGTCTTAGGCTCCCGAGGCTCCACGATGTCATTCTCCGCGTCCAGTATCTTGTTGATCCTCTCCATCGAGGCCATGCCCTTCGGGATGGCGTACCCTGCCTTCGCGAAATCCTTGATCGGGTTGATGATGCTGTAGAGGATCACCATATAGTAGATGAATATGGGCGCGTCGATGGTCGATTTCCCTCCCAGGATCAGGGTTCCGCCGAACCACAGCACTATCATGATCAGCACCGTTCCCAGGAACTCGCTCATAGGGTGGGCGAGGGACTGGCGGATCGTCACGCGGTTGCTCTTCTTCCTCATCGCCTCGCTCACGTTGTCGAACCTTTCGGACATCTTCCTCTCGGCGATGAAGGCCTTGATGATGCGCAGACCGCCGAGGGTCTCCTCCACCTGGGCCATCACGTCGCTCCAAAGCTGCTGTACCTCAAGCGATTTCCTCTTAAGGTTCTTTCCCACGACACCCATCACCCACATCATCAGCGGGGCGAAAAGGATGGTGAAGGCCGTCATCTGCCAGCTGATCACGAGAAGGGCGGCGAAGTAGAAGAAAATCAGGATAGGGTTCTTGATGAGCATCTCGATCGATCCCGTGATGGAATTCTCCACCTCCTGCACGTCACCGCTCATCCTGGCGATGATGTCGCCTTTCTTCTCCTCCGAGAAGAAGCCCAGCGGAAGGGCCAGGATCTTGTTGTAGATGTCCATCCTGATGTTCTTCACCACACCCGTCCTGATCGGCACCATCACGGCGGACGAGCCGAAGTAGCAAGCCGTCTTCAGCGCGGTCATCACCACAAGGAATATGCACAGGAAGAGCAGCACCATCGACGCTCCGAGTGTCGAGATCTGCTGCTCCAGCTGCCAGTAGACGTTGCCCATGAAAGCGTCCCCCAGATCCTTGAACGGCATCTGCCAGACCTCGTTCCAGGGGGTGAATGAATAGACCGTCTCGTTGATCTTGAACAGGATCCTCAGGATCGGCACGATGATGGCGAACGAGAATATGTTGAAGACCGCCGAAAGGATGTTCAGCACGACCGATCCGGCGAGATATTTCTTGAAAGGCGCGACATAGCGCTTCATCATAGACCAGAATTCTTTCATTGTCAGAGTATTTTTTCCAACCAGTGGAAGATAAGGAATATTCTTTTGCGTAGTATTTCGTAGTCAAGCGTCCCGGCAGTGTCCGAGGTCTTGTTGGTGAGCATGGTGATGCCTGAGGTGAAGACCGCACAGGTCAACCCGTTCTGCGTGAAGACCTTCTGGTCGCCGAACCTTCTGTGGAACATTTCCGTGAAGCTCTGGCTTCCGTAGTAGTTCGTGGCGATGTCGAGTCCGAGTCCCGGCCCTTCGTTCGCGCGGGTGAGGTCAAATGTGAACTGCCCGCCGCTGAGCATGATCAGAAAGTCGTTCCTTCCCTTGTGGATCGGCTCCAGGGTGCTGCCGATAATGTCCAGCACGACGGTGGCGTAGATCTTGTCCATGGTGATCGCCTCGCCGCTGGACGGATTCCTCAGACTGCCGCTACGGATTTCCGCCATCAGCGCCTCCGCCCCTGCGGAATTCCTTTCCTTGGCGTCCGTGGCCACGAAGATGAGATTCTTTCCGTAGTCCCGTCCAAGCTCCTTCATCTTCCCGAACATCACGGCCAGGTTCAGCATGGCGACAACGCCGGAGGCATTGCTGTCCGCTCCCGGATAGAGATTCCCGTCGATGACCCCGTGGCTGTCATAGTGGGCGGCGATGATCACATACTTGTCCTTCCCGGAGGTGTTTTTTCCCGGCAGGAAACCGATGATATTCCTTCCCACCGCGCCGCGGCACCCTTCATCATCATTTTTTAATGCTGAGCCACCGCCCGTTCCGCTCGTTCCGCCCGTTCCGTCCGTTCCGCGCATTCCGTCCGTTCCGTCCGTTCCGTGCGTTCCGCCCGTTCCGCCCGTTCCGCGCATTCCGCCCTCCGCCGGGAGTCTGAACGAGCGGCTCCAGCTGCCGTCGAAAGGCATCAGGCCGATGCTGGCGTAATGCCTTGAGATCCAGAACGCAGCTTCGGTCGCCCCTCTTGTGCCGGAGGCGCGCCCGCCGAACGAGGGGGCCGATAGGAACTCCACCTCCCTTCTCAGGCTCTCGGATGAGATGTATTTCTCGGCATTCCTTCCGGAAGGCACCATCCTGACACTGTTCTGCTGCGCGGAAAGCGCCGCCGCGTCCGCCAGAAGAAGAATGAATATGAAAAATTTATAAAAATGCGTCTTCAAGGCACGATAAATGTTTATCTTTGCAAACGACAAAATTAGGAATTTTAAGCCTTAAAGTAAAATATATTTGTATGAAAAGGTCAGTGCTGACTCTGTTTTTCCTGTTGTGCCTCGCTTTGGTCGCCAATGCGCAGTACGACAAGGATGTGTTCAACTTCAGAGGTAGAGCGGCTCTGGCTGACGGTAAATATTCAGAGGCGATCGGCCATTTCAACGTTCTTGCGAGGCTTGACTCGACTGATTGCTGGACATTCTTTTACAGAGGCATCGCCAAGTACAATCTGGGAGACCTTCGCGGGGCCCAGGCTGACTTCAACACATCGGTACGTCTGAATCCCGTCTTCACCAACGGCTACCACTACAGGGCCATCACCCTGAGCCGTTCCGGGAAATATGACGAGGCTCTGAAGGATCTGGAAAAGGCACTTGAGCTTCGCCCGGGACTCAATGGCCTCTATTTCAGCAGGGGAGTGACCTATTTCCTCGCCCAGCAGTTCGACAAGGCCGTGAGCGACTTCGACCGCTACATCAGAAAGGAGCCGAAGGATCCGTCAGCGTTTCTCAACAGAGGCGCCTCCTATCTTTTCCTCGGCGACACCACAAAGGCTTTGGAAGACTACAACCGGGCGATCAAACTGGACCGCTTCGACCCCGAGGGCTACATCAGAAGGGGACGCGTCTATGCCTTGCGCAAGGACTACAAGGATGCCATCGGCGACATGGACAAGGCCATCGGCCTGGACACGACGAACACCTTCGCCTATTTCAACAGGGCCTTGATGTACTACGACCAGAACAACTACAACGCCGCGATGAGCGACCTCAACAGGGTTCTGCGGGACGAGCCTGGCAACGCCCTCACCCTCTACAACCGAAGTCTGATCAACGCGCAGGTCGGGAACATGGAGGAGGCGCTTGCCGACATGGATCACGTCATCAACATCAATCCGGAGAATGTGCTGGCCTACTACAACAGGGCCTCGTACTTCATCCGGATGGGCCGCTGGCTCGACGCCCTGGACGACTACGACAAGGCGATCGAGCTTTATCCCGACTTCGCCAAGGCCTACCTGAACAGATCCTACGTCAAGAATATGCTCGGACGGGCGAAGTCCTCGAAGCAGGACTACGACATTGCCCAGAAGAAGGTGCAGGAGTACCGCGCGAAGAACGCCTCCGAGGCCGGCTCGTTCGCCGACACGACCAAGAAGTACAGCGCGCTGATCGCACTGGACGCGGATTTCGCAAAGAAAGACTTTGACAATGAGCTTCTTCAGAACCGTGACATCAACATCCGCCTGAAATCGTTGTACAAGTTCAGCCTCGCGGCGCGGCGTGACAATCAGAACGTGGCCCTCAGGCACCGCTATGAGAACCCTCTGATCGACAAGTTCATCTCGGATTCTCCGGTGATGATGACCGTCTCCAACTCCGACTCGCTTGTAAAGCCGGTGTTCGCCCACGGCATCGATGCCTCGATCTACGGCGACTCCTATCTCTCAGCCGGCAATCCGAACTCTTTGTCGGAAGCGGACAGGGCGTTCATCAGAGGCCTCTACGATGTCCAGTCCAAGCAGTACACCTCCGCGCTGAATCAGTTTGACACCGCGGTCAATGCCGAGAGCGACGGGAAATATTCAGAGTACTACAAGGCGTTCTATTACCTGAACAGGGGAGTGCTGCGCGCCGAGATGATCGACTTCATCTCCTCCATCGAGAACAATGTCCAGACTCTGACGATGGATGACAAGGGTACCACCCGCGCCCGTGTGAGGGATCAGGTCAGCCGGACGTATGACTATTCGGAAGCCATTGACGACATGCTTGCCGCCGACCGCCTCCTGCCGGGAGTGCCGTACATCTATTTCAACCTGGGCAACCTCTACTGCCTGTCCTCCAAGTTCGTGGAGTCGGTGGACAGCTACACGAAAGCCATCAATGTCTACCCTTACATGGGCGACGCCTACTTCAACAGAGGCTTGGTGCTGATCTACCTGAAGGACAAGGAGAAAGGCTGCATAGACCTCTCCCGCGCCGGCGAGCTTGGCGTAAGCGACGCCTACAGTGTGATTTCGAAATATTGTGAGGAGGAGAAGAATTGATGTTGAAGTTTCTGAGCCTCTCCAGCGGCAGCTGCGGCAACTGCTATTTCCTTTCCGACGGCAAGTCCGGCCTCCTGATCGACGCCGGCGTGAGTGTCCGCCGCCTGAAAAAGACCTTGGCGGAGCACGGCCTGGGCACGGATTCCTTCCAGGCCGTTCTAGTGACCCACGACCATTTGGACCACATCCGCCACCTGGGCTCCTACTGCAAGCATCTGGGAAAGCCGGTCTACGCCACCGCCTTTCTCCACGAGGCCCTTTCCCATCACACCTTCACCCAGGCCCACATAGCCTCCTACCGCCGCATCCTTCCCGCCGCCCCCGTCAGAGTAAGACTGCGCGATGATGTTCCCGAAGAGGATCTCCCTTTGGTAAGCCACTTTGTGGTGCCGCACGACGCGACCCAGACCGTAGGCTATTTCATAGAATGGTCTTCCGTCAGTTTCTTCCTGATGACCGACGCCGGCCGCGCGACCGACGAGGCCATTGAATATGCCCGGAAGGCAGACACCGTGGTGATCGAGTCCAACTACGATTCAGGAATGCTCATAGGAGGCCCCTACCCCCACGACCTAAAGATGCGTATCTGCCAAGGCAACGGCCACCTGAGCAACGACGAATGCGCCTCCGCCATCCGCCGCTTCTGGCACCCCGGCCTGAAGAACCTCTTCCTCTGCCACCTAAGCGAGAACAACAACACCCCCTCCCTAGCCTTCGCCTCCGCCGCCGAAGCCCTCCGCTCCATCCGTGTCACCCCCTCCGCAAAAGACCTCCGCTCCATCCGTGTCACCCCCTCCGCCAAAGCCCTCCTCTCCATCCGTGTGACCCTCTCCGCCAAAGACATAACCAACCTCCAAACCCTTCCCCGCACCCACGCCTCCCAACTCTTCCTCCTGGGCCGCTGACCAAATCCCCGTCTCATCCCCGGCCGGCATTTCCGCTGACAGATCCCTCTGGCATTTCCTCTGGCATTTCCGCTGACATCCCGGCTTACATCACTCCCTACATCCCTGCTCACAGCATCATACTTCTATATTCCGTTCACTACCCGCTTGTCCCTCCCCGGACGCGAATCCGCCCGAATCCCGCTTTGGTTGTCGCGCTTGTGACTCAGCGAGCGACAATCCGCCCGAATCCCGCCTTGGTTGTCCCGCATGTGACTCCGCGAGCGACAATCCGCCCGAATCCCGCCCTCATCGTTCACTGGCAAAACTCGATACCGGTGGATAGGAATTCTTGTACGAATGAGGAAGGAATTCTTATTTCGTGAGTTCACCGGATATTTTTTGAACGACTCTTTGATTTGATGCTTAAAAACATAAGTTATTGATAATTAATGATGCAAAATATTATTTTATCATAAAAAACAGAAATATATGTTTTTGATAGTAAATATTTCTGTTTCTTATTATCCGATATGAAAAATTGTCGTATTTTGGCGAAAAATGTAAAAACATGACTAAACGTAAACGACTAAAACTTTGGAAGGAGTATCGCACATGGCCGAAATGGTATTATCATGTGGTGCTGGACTCGATCGAAACAGGACAACTCTTTAATGACGAGAGTGAGTACGTGGACGGAATGAACACTGTTGCGATAGCTCAGTATATTCATAATGTCTCCATTGTGGTGTTTAATTTTATGATCAATCACGGTCATTTCCTTGTTTTGGCGACCGGAAACGACATTGTTAATTGTATGTCTTTCATATTCAGGAGAATAAATGCGCGCCTGATTGCAAACGGCCACAGCCCCCTCCCGGAAAACTACGGCTTCAAACTCATTCGCGTGAAAGATAAAAAGCAACTTGAAGACACTATAGTGTACATTGCCAGAAATCCTTTAAAGGCATGTCCGAACATCGCTGCCCCGGGTTATCTATGGGGCTCTTGCAATTTGATATTCAGTGACATAAATAGACTTTTTGAAAAAGTACAAATAAAGGATCTTTCAGATAAGTTTTGCCGGAATACTTTTAGGACGAGGGTGAAACTACCTGAAAATTACTACTTTAACAAAACCGTGGGTATGATACTTCCTGAGTCCTATGTGATGAACGGTAAGGCAGAGGAAGTGCTGAAGTCTTCATGGAACTATAGCAATCGTGTGGTCAGGGACTTTGATGCATATTTCAATCTCGCGGAAGGCATCGGCGAATTGGTGGTTTTGTCGGATGAAGAGGTTAACCTTATCATTCAACGAATGTTAAGAAATGAATATAAGGTCAGATTCCTCTCGGATTTAAGCGTGGATGAGAGGTGCCGCATGGCGATTGTCCTAAGGAAGAAATATAAACTCGACCTAAAGCGGATCTCAAGAAAGTTGCACATAGAGTTGAATATTCTTAAAAAGTTGTTCGAGTAGCAGCTGTTCTTTATTCGCATCTGAAATAGCGGAGAAAACTTATGCCCCCCCCTCTGCAACGAGGTCACCATAGGAGTCTATAATTCTTCGACGGATTCACAAGCATCTCAGATCCATTTTCTAGTACCCATTCCATTATGCTTTGTTTTTCGCTTTATAGCTTGCAGAGTATCGCTCGGGAGTCTTCGGGCGAGAATAGCGTGGAAAGTCGCTTTGTGGGTATCAAGCGGGAGTCTTCGGGCGGGAATAGCGAGGAAAGTCGCTTTATGGGTATCAAGCGGGAGTCTTCGGGCGAGATTTGCGTGGAAAGTCGCTTTGTGGGTATCAAGCGGGAGGCTTCGGGCGAGAATAGCGTGGAAAGTAGCTCGCGTGGTATCAAGCGGGAGTCTTCGGGCGAGAATAGCGTGGAAACTCGCTCGCGTGGTATCAAGCGGGAGGCTTCGGGCGAGAATTGCGTGGAAAGTCGCTTTGTGGGTATCAAGCGGGAGTCTTCGGGCGGGAATTGAGAGAAAAGTCGCTCGCATGGTATCGGGCGGGACCCTGCTGGCGTGATTCTGCCTAGAAGTCGCTCGTGGGGAATCCGCGATGCCATCATTGCTAAAATATGAAAAAAGTCAAAACCTGTGACCTGCTCAAAAATAGTAATTCCCAACGGCATAGACACCTTCCATATCTCAATGACTTCCGACGAACTCATCATACAGGGTGGCTGCTTCATGTAATTTATTCCTCATATAATTGAAGGCTTGCTTTGGATAGATGATCTTGACACTTGGGCCGTAACTCATGAACACCGAGAACATTTCAACATTGATCACGACCTCAATCTGGAAGATACAGCTGCCGTCCTCTTCATTCATCTCCAGAAGTATCTGCGACGGATGGACAGGCTTCGTGCTTATATATCGGCTCTGCTCGCGCGTCGCCCGGAACCTTACCTTCCGAGGGGTATTCCTTATATTCTTGCTCACTCCAATTACATTGTCAAAGAAGTGCTCGGAATCGAAATCTGGATTCTCCCGGAAAGGGATGTCGGCAGGTTCAATGCTTACAATTGTGCTTTGGTTGATCTTTTCCGTATTTTTTTTAAGGTAGTCAAAATTTCGGTGGCTTTTCCTTATCCAGACTCATGAAAAACTTCGCGGGGAAGCCCCAGCGGCAGGGGCCGCAGGTCCCGTTGAGCGTCCATCATGAGCTTCGTAGAAGCTCACTCCAATTTTATTTGGATGTAAACATAGGTACTGTCAAGAGCGAGATTGAACAGGACAAGATCGGCCGCACGACTGCCGAAGAGGAACCAGCGGTTACGGAATTCCTTCAGAAGATTTGGGTACAATATGTATTCCTGAGGCTCTCGCGCAGAAAAAGACTGATACGATATCCGGAGCGTCTGCTTATGAGCAATGTAGTTGTACAACGGATTAAGCAGTTTCAGCCCTTTCAAGTCCGGCACATTGTCAAAATGCACAATGGGCTTGCGGTTGTTCTTTGTAACGGCCAACTTATCTTGGAGACGGCTTATGACATCGCTCATTTCTGAGAATTGGTCAAAATCCTGCAACTGGCGAAGCATGTCGACCGCTTCCTGCATAACCTCATAGTCGTTCTGGGACAACGGCATGTCCGTTATGCTGTAATCCGGGTCAGAATACCGGTAATACTTGTGGTCATAAACCTCAATAGGAGCATTGTAACCCAATTTATCTGAACGCATCATCTGGATATCTGCCTGAACCGTACGGGGCCACTTGATAGGTGTGTGGATGCTGCCGGGGAGATGACCCAGAATCTGAAGCTCAAAAATATGACCGCAAAGTTTGTTTTCGTGTCGCCAAATGGCTGAATGCCATACCGATGACGGCAGCACAGGCAGCTGAGGACATGAATCCGAAACGCGGCATGTGGGTACGTATGATCCGTGCTCTCCGTTTAGGTGAGTATTCACGCAAACTGGGCATGGAGCATCTGGCAGAGATTCTTGATGTCTTCTACAAGCAGGACTACTCTACTTGGCAAGGCCGTGTGGACAAGGCCCGTTCCGAGAACGATGCAGACAAGACCATTGCACTGCTCAAGGAACGCCCCGGGATGTTTGCACGTTGCCTGTTCGCCACAATGCTTCGTTTCGGCAGCGAGAAAACATTGGCTGCTTTCGACGAAATCGCAGACAGACTCCCTGCGCGGTTGTTATTGTCATTAGGCAATGCTGCCGAGACCTATTTTGATATAAAGGTGCCACGAGTTGCGCGCCCAATTACAGGGATAACTCACCGTATCAATGCAAACAAGCTACTCGGCCTATACAATGACGAGGCCAGAAAGGAGATGGTCAAAAGTGTCAATGAAATCTACAAGTCTTCTATGGAACGCCGTTTCGCTTCCAAGAAGACTGAAGCCAAGACCATCTACATTGACCCATCTCTTTACAATATTCCTGTAAGTGTGGGCGACCGCACATCGACTGTTCAAGACGCATCCTGCGCCTTGATGGGGACCCGTTTTCCTGTAGACGGGGAAACTGTACGCTTGTTCCTCCAGTGGGGAAAAGGATTACATGCCCAGCATCTTGACATGGATTTGAGTTGCCGGATAGCACTGCCGGAGGGGAAAACCGGTTATTGCTATTTCGGGGATCTTACCTGCCATGGAGCAAAGCACTCCGGAGACATCCTGGAAATTCCGGAAATGGTCGGCACTGCTGAATATATTGACCTTTCCATTCCTGAACTGGAGGCGGAAGGAGCAAAGTATGTGACTTTCACATGCAATGCCTACTCTTGCGGTGCACTCTCCCCTAACCTAGTCGTCGGCTGGATGGATTCAGTCTGTCCAATGAAAATCTCTAAAAAAACAGGCGTAGCATACGATCCGTCATGTGTCCGGCACATGGTGCGGATCAGCGAGGCAGACTTGTCAAAAGGATTGGTATTCGGTGTCTTGGATATCACGAAGCGCGAGATCATCTGGCTTGAGATGCCTTTCACGTCTCAAATTGTCCACGATGCCGACAGCAAATCAATCGAGGCACTTCTGCGCCGCTTGGAAGAAAAGATTTCAATCGGCGAACTCCTCGAATTGAAGGCCAAAGGACAAAACTTAAAATTAGCAGAGTCTTCTGTCGGGGCCGACGAGGCCTATACCTACGACTGGGCATTGAACCCGGCAGAAGTAAGCCGCCTGCTGAGTGCTTGATACCGCTCGTGGTAACTGAGGAGACGATTGCGAACATAGAATCTATAAGAGCCACTACAGTTTTATCAATTCTCGAATTATAAGGCATAACTTATGGATTTTTTCACTATATTTGGAAAAGCACAAAACCAAGATTACAATGAGTACACCTCCTGTTAAAATCAATGATAGTCTTTTCTGCCTTGCTAATGATTGGAAGAAAGACAAATATCGTTATTCTCTTGAGTTATCCAAGACAGAGGATCCCAAGAACACGATTCTGGTCGTAGGGGTCAATCCTGGCGGAAAAACTGACCCGGAAGAGAAATATATTGGCCGAACCATCCGCCGTGTGTGCGATTTGGTAATTGACAATGGAGAAGGAGACACCAAATATGATAGCGCACTTTTCGTAAACCTCACGCCGAAAATTGCGATAACCCCATCTGGTTTAAAGGATTCCGAGGGGCCACAAGATCTCCCGAAGGATAATGTCGAGAAAATCAAAGCCCTTATACAAGAACGAAAAGGCCGCATAAGTAATGTTCTTTTCTGCTTCGGCAATTCGTTCAAATACGGCAAGGACAATGGTTCATTTACCAAAGTTATCGATGCCATAAAAGAGGAATTACCTCTACCAGAATCAAAGTATTGGTGTCTGGGGATAAGCAAAAAGGGATATCCGATTCATCCGCTTGCACATATAAAAGACATGAGGCTGACGGAATGTTCAATCAATCAAGATTTTACGTTTTCCCTAAAAGATTAGAGTATTATTCAAGGAGTTAAATCATAGCCACCATAACTCCATAATGGTCTTTCCATAAGCCAGCCGCTGAAGTTCATAGAACTCTCGTCGGACTCAATTCCAGTCGGATTGCCGTCGTTTATCCAGTTCTGGTAGGCCAGATCTTCCTCCTTGGTTATTCCAATATCCTCGGCATACGCAACATAGGTCGTCAGCTGTCTGTTTTGGTGCTGGTATCTGTACTTAGACAGAATATCAAGCAATTCAATCTTCTGGCCATCCTCAACCCTGTTATAAGGGCTGTCAAGGATGGACTTTGCAAAATCATTGTTCATATTCCGCATTTTTAATCCTTTCCAATGCCTTCTCGTGCTTGGCGTTTATTCGTTCCAGCTCTTTGATCTTGGCCGTATCATTGGATGCGACGGCTGCTTCATAAGACACTTTGCCCCGCTGCAGATTGTGGTGGAGGTCATTGAGTTTGACATTAATAGCCAAGCGATTACCTGAGAGTATTATTTTATTGACGTACTCATCATACGAGTCCTCATCTTTCCGATGTGTTAAAATATCCACAGTTTCTACCACTTCATCAAAAAAGCCCTCAGTATGAAGGTCTTCTATGCTCCAGTCACAGTCTTCAATCAAATCGTGCAGGAATCCGACTGTTTTCTCATTGTCATTTACCCCCATCAGACCAACAGTGAGGGGATGTAATATGGCAGGATTTCCGTCAATATCCTTTTGACCACGAAATTCATAGGTGATGATTTCGAGCGCCTCGTCAATCCCGGCCGCAAAGAATTCCCTAAGAAGTTCCTCTGTCCAATGCTTTTCTTCGTTCATTTCCAACAATTTGGACATCGCGTCCATCAAAGTGATGACCTTCAGGCGTCTTTTGACCGTTCTCATCGGGATTTGAAATACCGGGATAGGGTCAAGAGGTGACTCCAGATTCAGTTTTACGAACCAGACGGGAGTCATCGGATCCGACTCCGTAAAATAGACAAACATATCCCCCATCACCACTCCGAGAGGTGTATGACGCCCTTCATCATCCAACGCCTCGTCAGCCAAGGCTCGGACTTGTATCTTTTCATAATTCACATCCGAGTATAAGACATCAAGCATTTCGCTTTGATAACCGTCCTTAGTATATTCTTGAAGGAAATTCTCATCGGCACCATCCATAACATAGTCCTGAAAACTGGCATTTGAATCCGAATCTTCTTGGAATCCAAGTATTTTCATTTCATCGAAAGTATTCTCATTATAAGTTCCCATCAATACAATGTACTTTGGATGGCGGTCGCTGGACTTCTCGTAGAAATCCGCAATTAAATCGTAAAGCATACGCTTAGTCGTTTTGTTACCTGTGCGGTCACAAAACCCATCTTGCTGCCTCGCGCGCTGGCAGCCCGTAAGGTTTGTTCCCGCTGCCCGGTATGTTAATAAAAGGAAATAAATCGAAGAGGAGAACCCTCTTTCATCTTTTGCGAATATAGCAAACTTTCATCAAAGTACAAAATTTTTCGCAATCAATAGATTTCAAAATATGCCAACATCTCGGCATACTTATCTTGTGCGGTGGTATCAAGCGGGAGTCTTCGGGCGAGAATTGCGTGGAAAGTCGCTTTGTGGGTATCAAGCGGGAGTCTTCGGGCGAGAATTGCGTGGAAAGTCGCTCGCGTGGGTATCAAGCGGGAGTCTTCGGGCGAGATTTGCGTGGAAACTCGCTCGCATGGTATCATGCGTGACCCTGCGGGCGTGATTCGGCCAAGAAGTCGCTCGTGGGGCGTGGATTAAATTTAGGAAGGAATGATGGTGGAATTTAGAACGTGATGTTGGATGGAATCTGAGACGTGATGGAAGTTGGAATTGGGAACGTAATGGAGGAAAAGGTTAAGGACGTAGTAGAAGGTGAGGATAGGGATGCGGTTGAGGAAAGGATGGATGGTGAAGATGGATGGTGAAGATGGATGGAGAAGATGGATGGAGGAAAGGGATGGAGGAAAGGGATGGAGAAGATGGATGGAGAAGATGGATGGAGAAGATGGATGGAGGAGATGGATGGAGAAGATGGATGGAGGAGATGGATGGAGAAGATGGATGGATGAAGAAGAGGAATGGATGAAGGAGAGGATGGATTGAGGCGGGAGAGGTGTCTTATTCAACGGGTTGATAATAAGTGAGTTGAGTAGCAGGGGTGCTACCGCTTAGGATTCGGATCAGGTCGCGGAGGATTAGGTCGGGGCGGACCACGCCGCTTTCCCAGAAGTCGTTGCCGCCTTTGGCGTTTTGGCGGGAATTGTCGTTCCAGATGACTTGGGGCGATGCTTGACCATCAGCATGGGTGGATTCATCTCCGGACGCGGATCCTCCCACGGACGCGGAATCTCCTGCGGAGACAAATCCATCCACTGAAGCGGAGCTGCCTGCTGAAGCGGAACCTTCCACGGAATCGGAACCTTCTCCGGACGCGGAACCTCCCACGGACGCGGAACCTCCTGCGGAGACAAATCCATCCACTGAAGCGTAACTACTTGCGGAAGCGGAACTTCCCACTGAGTCGGAACTACCTGCGGAATCGGAACCACTTGCGGAATCGGAACCACTTGCGGAATCGGAACCATTCGCGGCGGCGTTTTTCTGAATATTCATTAGAAAGTCACCGAAGAGGGGGTTGACGGACAGGAGTTGGTCTAGTGTGCGGCACCATCCGACGTTCAGCCAAAGGGAGGCTTCCTTGGATAATGAATATGCCCGCTCGACGGAGATTTGTCCGGAGATGGAAGTGCCTGGCTCTGAGCCGAGAATCTCTCCACCGGCGTCTCGCACCAGGTGAGATAGGTAATTCTCCTGGCCGGGAATGAACCACTGATCCTTGTAGGGGATGTTGACCAGAATCTTTCTCGCACATATTCTTTGCTCGGCATCAGCGCTTTGTGGACCCTCGCCCGGAACGGTCATCAGGGCTTTGACGGAGTCCCTCAGGGCTTGATAATTCTTCGAGACCACGGCCAGAACCGAGTCCGCCGCGGACATGTTTCCTGTCAGCGCTCCGAAAAGGCGGACATAGGAGGCGCGGGCTAGGGGGTGGCTTTCCAGATGCTCGTTGACGGTGAAGGTGCTGATCCCCAGGGACTCCAGCTTGGTGAGGAACTGTGATTTGACGGGTGACACTGAATATGTAAGGACTAGTTCCGGCTTCAGGGCCATGATCTTCTCATAGTCGGGGCTTGCGTCGTAGCCGATGTCAAGGATTCTGCCCTCGCCGATTCTTGCCCTCACGGTGGAGTCGTAGACATATTCAGCGCCCGAGACTCCGACAATGGCGTTTTCGCCGCCGATGGCGCGGAGGAAGCCGATGTGCGAGGTGCTCATCACGATCAGTCTGCTCAGCGGGCGGCTGATGATCAGCGTGTCGCGGGAACCGTCAAAAGGGGAGAGTGAGATTAGTGAATATCCTCCCTCCGGTAGCGGCCGAACAGCCAGAAACAACGGCTCGCACTCGTCCGCAGCCGTTGCCACGGCGCTTTTCCTCGCACATCCGCAGATGCTGACGAGAAGGATCGTGGCCGACAGAATATATTCATAAGTCTTCATCGCTCGCAAATATAATTGTTTTTTGCTATCTTCGAAGATTAATTGTCCGGGAATAGTCAGAAACTGCCTTGCGCCGCGTTCCCGGAATCATTCCCCGCCTTTTGTTATGGCGGATAAGAGAAGATGGCAAGGCTTGTGATTGAGGGGAAATATTCATTTATTATGGGAAAATATAATTTTGATGAACTGACCCACAGGCGCGGAACCAACTGCGTGAAGTGGGATGCCGAGAGTCCGGTCGGGCCGATTGATGAGGATGTCATCCCTATGTGGGTGGCAGACATGGACTTCAAGGTTGCGCCGGAGATTGTGGAGGCGCTTAGGAACAGGGTCGATCAGGGGATTTTCGGCTACACGCATGTGCCGGATTCCTACTATGAGGCTGCCATCGACTGGTGGGAGCGTCGCAGGGGCTGGCACACGGAGAAGGAATGGTACAGCTACATCCCTGGCGTGGTACCTGCCATGTCTGTGGTGGTCAAGGCCTTGACACAGTACGAGGTCGTCGGAGGCGAGGTTGTCGAGAAGCCTGATCATGGCCGCGGGTCTCACGGCGAACTGCCGAAGATGATCATCCAGAGTCCCGCCTACAACTGTTTCTTCTCCACTGCGAAGAACACTCTCTGCGAACTGTCCATCAATAAGCTCATCTACGACACCGAAGGCGATCAGGCCACCTGGTACATTGATTTCGAGGATCTTGAGAGGCGCGCCGCCGACCCTATGGCCAAGGTGCTGCTCTTCTGCAATCCTCACAATCCGTGCGGCCGCGTCTGGCCGAGGGAGGATCTGGAGCGGGTGGCCGACATCTGCCGCCGCAACGGCGTGATCGTCATCAGCGACGAGATTCATTGCGAGCTGGAAATGCCTGGCTATCATTTCACTCCGATGGCATCGCTCTCGCAGGCATCGCAGGACAACACCGTCACGATGAACTCGCCGAGCAAGTCTTTCAACATCGCCGGCCTCGGAATCTCCAACATCATCACCAACAACCCTGACTGGAAGAAACTAATCGACCGGGTCATCAACATCAACGAACTCTGTGATGTCAATCCTTTCGGCGTTCTCGCCCTTCAGGCGGCCTACAACGCGGGCGAGCCGTGGCTCAAGGAGCTGAATGAATATGTCTACGCGAATTATCGCACGATGGTCTCGTTCTTCGAGGAGCGTCTGCCGGAGTTCCCGGTCACCAAGCTTGAAGGCACCTATCTGGCCTGGGTGGATGTAAGGGCTTTGAATATGTGCGCCAACGACATCGAGAACAGTCTGTTGCAGACCGAGAAGGTCTGGATCAACTCCGGCGTGATGTACGGTCGCGACGGCTTCATGCGAATAAATCTGGCCTGCCCGCGCGCCCGTCTCCAGCAAGGCCTTGACCGCATCGCAACCGGCTTTCACCGCCTGATGAAATAAATGGTCGCTGAGCTTGTCGAAGCGATAAATATCAATTTGCCGTCGAAAAATAACCGCTGAAATCAGCCACCGAAAAAAGGCAAAAGTCAAATTTTGCACGTTACCAAAATTTGACTTTTGATTTTTCGGCGGCTTGCGTGTTTATGTTAGTTTATGCATAATTATATCATATTGCTATGCGATGACATACTTTATTTTGCTTTGTATTGCTTTATTTAGCCATCCAGGTTCAGTGAAGGGTCACCACAAACCTTAGCCACCCGCGGCTATAAGCGGGAGGGACCCAGCCGTAGGCTGGGAGGGACGGAGCGCGAAGCGCGGAGGGTTTGTGGTGACCCTTCACTGAACCCTGTTCATCACGAAATGTCGTTTAGAATATTATCTGAAAATCAAGGACTTTGTCTTGACCGAAAGTACCGGTGATGTTGGTGATGGCATTGTTGCGGGTCGTGAGCGGGGTCCGGGCGGACAACTCTACGGCGATGAGGTCGCCGGTGCGGATGTAGAGTAGCTTTGTGGCTTCCACAAGAGCGTCCTCGATCATATTCAAGGATGGGCGGTCGAAAGTGAAAAGCTCAACGTCATTTCTGAATAGGCGGAATCGGCCATCTTCTTCCAGCCTTTGCGGCTGGAACATCGGCGTGGGCAGAAAGGATGTGTGATCCAGACAGATGGCCTGGGCGTAACCTTCAGGGGTGCCGTCAAGCATATTCTCCGGGTAGAGGAGGACTCCGAAACCAACTGAGTCGTAGTATCTTGACGCGAATTTCCTGCCGACGCTCCGACCCGGCTTCAGGATGCGGGCGGAAAGTACCGGCGAATATGTCAGCTCGTCCACGAACTCAGGAGGGTAGAAATCCTCATTGTCCTTCTCCCATGTCGTGTCCGGCCGCACGACGATCCTGCCGGTCGATGTCTTTACGATTATATTCATGAATCAATCTTGCGCGCTTGGTTGTCGGCGAGAAGGGGCGGGTCATTGTCGGTGCTTGCGACAAGCGCCCGGACACCCTAGAAAAGCCTGCCGCCTCCGAATTTGTCCTTAAGGCCGGCGATTGCGCTGTCAAACGCCTCACCCTCAAGAGGTTTGCTCATCTCGGCTTCACGAGCCTTGGCCGCCTCTCTCTTCTCCTTTTCGAACTGCTCCTTCAGGCGGGCGAACTGCCGCTTCGTGTCCATCGTGAACTCACCGTTGTCGATCCAGGCGAAGTAGGCCGGCTCGGTCTCGTACACCTCCCTGGCCGTCCTGCCCTTGTGCTTCCCGAAACTGATCGTAGGCTCGTCGTTCTTGCCGAGGACCAGCCTTCCCGCGTAGTCCACGGTGCGGGGCCTTCCGGCCACTCCCGAGAGGAATTCCACATCGTTCTTCAGCGTCACCTCATGGTACTTCGTCGGCGACTGGTACATGTCCAGCTGGCCTTTCAGCACCTCGTAGGTCGCCATCGTGTCAGCCTCCGCCGAGTGTGCGTTCTCGAAGTCCTCGCCGCCGCAGTAGAACCGGTAGGCGGCCTTGAGGTTGCGTGGCTCCATGTAGTGGTAGATTGTCTGCACGTCGATCATCTGCTTGGAGTGAAGGTCGATGTCCGTCGCCTCCAGTGTAGCCTGGGCCTTCGCCTTGTTCTCCGGAGTGTTCTTCGGATCCTCGATCCTGCGTTTGCAGTACGCCCTCACCCTCTCGATCTCCTCGGCCAGCATCGGCAGGTCGAACTTCGTGGAGTTGTAGCCGGCCAGGTCGCTGTCCTTCAGCCATTCCACAACCTCTGAAGCGATCTCGATGAACTTCTTCTCACCGGCCACATCCTCGTCCTTGATGCCGTTCACCTGGCTGGCGCCCGGATCGATGGGGTGCTGCCTGCGGAGGGTGTAGTCCCACGGACACACACGCCATGTCTTGACCTCGTGGTGGTGGTCAGGAAACACCTTGACGAAGCTGAGTTCCACGATGCAGTCATTCACGATGCTTAGCCCCGTGCTCTCGATGTCGAAGAAAAGCAGAGGCCTCTCAAGAGAAAGTTCCATAGCCTGTCAATTACGTGGATTAGACCATGATAGGCATCAGGATTCCGCAGATCTTGCCGCTTTCCTCCTCGTCCTCGGAAGGAATGATGAGGGCGGCCCTGCGCGCGTCGGCGAACTTCATCACCACAGTCTCGCAGCTCATGTTCGCGAGGATCTCGGTGAGGAATGTGGACTTGAACCCGATGGAAAGCTCGTCACCGTTGTAGTCGCAGCTGATCTTCTCGTAGGCGGCGATGGCGAAACCGAGATCCTGCGCCGTGATCTCCATCTGTCCCGGCTTGAGGTCGAGCTTGATGTGGTTCGAGGCCTTGTTGGCGCAGACGGCCACACGCCTTACGGTGTTCAGGAACAGGGCTCTGTCGATCTTCAGCACGCTGGAGTTGTTCTGAGGGATCACGTCACGGTACTTAGGGTACTTGCCCACGATCAGCCTGCACACCATAGTGGTCCTGCCGAATGTGAACAGCACCGTGCTGGAGTCAAATGCGATCTCAACAGTCCCGTCATCCTTGCCGAGAATGGATTTCAGCACGGCTGCCGGCTTCTTGTGAAGGATGAAGGAACACTTCTCAGGAGTCTTGACCTCCTTCGCGGTGTAGCAGATCAGTTTGTGCGAGTCAGAGGCCACCAGGGTGGTGGACTCGGGGCCGAAGTCAAAGAATATACCGTTCATCGCAGGCCTGATCTCATCGTCTGCCGTGGCGTAGATCGTGCTGTTGATGCCTTCGATGAGGCTCTCGGCCGGGAACTCGATCTTCTCGGCGTCGTCGCCCGTCCCCTTGATCTCAGGGTAGTCCTCGGCAGGGAAGAAAGGAAGCACGGAGTTACCGCTCGTCCACTTGCACTCGATGGAGCTGTCGCTGGCCGTGCTGATGGCGACCGGCTGGTCAGGGAGTTCCTTGAGCAGATCGATCATGTGCCTTGCGGGAACGGCGATCTTGCCTTCCTCCTGTGTTGTATCGACTTCAATCTCTGTTCTGAGCGTGAGTTCCGAGTCCGATGCGGTCACCTCAAGGATGTTGCCTTTGAGGTCAAAGAGGAAATTTTCCAGAATCGGCAGCGCGGACTTGGCGGGGATTGCCTTGGAGATGTCCATCAATCCTTTCAGCAGCTCAGTGCTTGATACGTTGAATTTCATATTCGTAGAGTTTTTAAATTCTTTGTTGTGGCGGACTCCGTAAGGGAGGCCTCTGTAAAAGGCAAATATACGAATATTCCCTTAATATTCCTTAATATTATGGCATCATATTTGATTTTTTGCCTTGGGTTTCGGAAACGCTGTTCCGGAAGTCCTGAAAAAGGTGGCAGGCCACCTTTAACGGGGTTAAAGGCAAGGGGTTGGATCCTTGCGGCGGTTTTTGACAATAATAAGTTTTAATAATATGTCTGAAATGAAAAAAGGTTTAATTACAGTGGTGCTGTCAGTGTTGTTCAGCGTGCTGGCGGCTTATGGTGTCGTTAAGGCGGCCACCGTGGATGACGGAGACAAAGTGGCAAGGACAGAGAACGGGACGGTCACAAGGACTGTCAATCTGGCACAGTCGGACTATCCTGACCTGACCTATGCGGCGGAGGCCGCCGTGGACGCTGTCGTCTATGTAGAGGTGACCGTGACGCAGAAGTATCAGATGGCCGATCCGTTCTTCCGCTTCTTCTTCGGGGACGGCGAGCCTCAGACAAGGGAGCAGCAGGGAAGCGGCTCTGGTGTGATCATCCGTCCGGACGGCTACATCGTGACCAACAACCACGTTGTCGCGAACGCCACCAAGGTGCAGGTGACACTGAACAACAACAAGACCTACGAAGCTAAGGTGATCGGTACAGACCCGGCTACCGATGTCGCATTGATAAAGATTGACGCCCAGGGACTTCCGACCCTTCCGTTCGGTGATTCCGACCAGCTGAGGCTCGGAGAGTGGGTGCTGGCCGTGGGCAGTCCTCTGGGCTACCAGCTCAGATCTACCATCACCGCCGGCATCGTCAGTGCCAAGGGACGCTCCATGGCGCATGATCCGAGGGAGAACAACAACGGCATCCAGATCGAGTCCTTCATCCAGACCGACGCGGCTGTGAATCCGGGCAACTCCGGTGGCGCCCTTGTCAACAAGACAGGCGAGCTGGTCGGCATCAACACCGCGATCGTCTCACAGACAGGATCTTATTCGGGCTATTCCTTCGCGGTTCCGGTGAACATCGTGAAGAAGATCGTCGATGACCTTATTGATTTCGGCTCCGTCAAGAGGGCTGTCCTCGGAATAGCGATGTCGGATCTCAACGAGGGTCTCGCCAAGGTGCTGAAATACGACTCTGTTGACGATATGTTGAAAAAAATGAAACTTTCTTCTCCGGAAGGCGTATATATCAGAGAGGTTGCGAAAGGCAGCTCCGCCCACAAGGCCGGCCTTAAGGAAGGTGATGTGATCATCGCCATCGACGGGAAGCCAGTCAGGAACGGTTCCGCCGTGCAGGTGAAGGTCAATTCCTTCCATCCTGGCGACAAGGCCAAGGTGACGGTTGTCCGTGACGGGAATGAGAAGGATTTCGAAGTCACGCTGATGGGCAGCAGCACCGAGAACGGTACCGAGGTCGGTGACGGCGAGATCGCGTTCTACGGAACGACCCTTAAGGAGGCTTCCAAAGAGGCTCTTGAGAGGTTCGGCCTGAAGAAAGGTGTTGAGGTGACTTCCGTGGGGACCGGCAAGATGCTTGAGGCCGGCGCTTCCGAGGGTATGATCATCACCTATGTCAACGATCAGCCTGTAGGCACACCTCAGGATGTTTTGAACATCGCCAAATCCGCCAAGAGGGCGGTCTACATCGAGGGCGTGACAGCCAACGGTAGAAAGGCCTTCTTCGGATTCAGCAAGGAATAGAAAGCTGAGATTCTGATTTCCCTGGCGGAAAGGAATCGCAGCCTTCCGTCAGGGAATATTGTGTATTACAAGTAGATATGAGGCAATTAAAGATTACGAAGTCAATCACCAACCGCGAGAGCGCCTCGCTGGACAAGTACCTTCAGGAGATAGGCCGCGAGGAGTTGGTGTCACCGGAGGAGGAGGTCGAGCTTTCCCAAAGGATCCGCAAGGGCGACCAGAAAGCTCTTGAAAAGCTCACGAGAGCCAATCTCAGATTCGTTGTTTCTGTAGCGAAACAGTACCAGAACCAAGGTCTTAGCCTTCCGGATTTGATCAATGAGGGCAATCTCGGCCTGATCAAGGCTGCCGAGAAGTTCGACGAGACGAGAGGATTCAAGTTCATTTCATACGCCGTGTGGTGGATCCGCCAGTCAATCCTTCAGGCTCTTGCCGAGCAGTCCAGGATCGTCAGGCTTCCGCTCAACCAGGTAGGATCCTTGAACAAGATCAACAAGGCTCTCTCACAGTTCGAGCAGAAGAACGAGAGAAGCCCTTCCAATGAGGAACTCTCCGAGATGATAGACATCCCGCAGGACAAGATCTCCGACACCCTCAGGGTGTCCGGAAGGCATGTGTCTGTGGATGCCCCGTTCGTAGAGGGCGAGGACAACAGCCTTCTGGATGTGATTCCTAACGACGACTCGCCGATGGCCGACAGAGGCCTTGTGAACGAGTCCCTCAGCACCGAGATCGAAAGGTCTCTCCAGATCCTGACGACCCGTGAGCGCGAGATCATCAAGTCGTTCTTCGGCATCGGCTGTCAGGAGATGACCCTTGAGGAGATCGGCGAGAGGCTTGACCTCACAAGAGAGAGAGTCCGCCAGATCAAGGAGAAGGCGATCCGCAAGCTAAAGAAACCATCCGCAAGCAAACTTCTTAAAACCTATCTCGGTTAATGACCCCGGAACTTTTTATCGCCTCTAAGGCTTCAGAAGCCATCAAGGCACTCTATAACGCCGACATCGAACCGTCGGCGCTTCAGGTCTCCGTCACAAGGAAGGAATTCACCGGAGACTTCACGCTCGTCGTCTTCCCGCTCCTGCGTCTGTCGCACTCCACTCCGGAGAACACGGGCAACGCCATCGGAGAATGGCTGAAGGCGAACGTACCGGAAATCTCTGACTATAACTGCGTCAAAGGTTTCCTTAACCTTCTGTTCTCCAATCTCTTCTGGAACGAACTTTTCGGAGAGATCGTGGCTGACAAGGACTTCGGTGACCTGCCGACGACCGGCAAGAACATCATGGTCGAGTTCTCGTCGCCGAACACCAACAAGCCTCTGCACCTCGGCCACATCAGGAACAACCTTCTGGGTGACTCGGTGTCAAGGCTTCTGAAGGCCAGCGGCAACAACGTGATCAAGACCACCCTTGTCAACGACAGGGGAGTGCACATCTGCAAGTCCATGCTTGCATGGCTGAAGGTCGGCAACGGCGCTACTCCGGAGTCCACGGGGATTAAGGGCGACCATCTTGTCGGGGATATGTACGTGGCTTTCAACGACATCTACAAGAAGGAAGTCGAGGAGTTGATTGCCGGGGGAATGGACGAGGAGACCGCCAAGAAGGAGGCCCCTTGCCTCAAGGAAGCCCACGAGATGCTCCAAAAATGGGAGGCCGGCGACAAGGAGGTCCGCGACCTTTGGGCCAGGATGAACGGCTGGGTGCTCAAGGGCTTCGACGAGTCCTACAAGGCTCTCGGAATCACTTTCGACAAGGTTTACTACGAGTCCCAGACCTACCTTCTTGGTAAGGAGTTGGTACAGAAGGGACTGGATATGGGCGTGTTCGTGAAGGATCCGGACGGCTCCGTCTGGTGCGACCTCACGGCTGACGGTCTGGACAGGAAGCTTCTCATCCGTTCTGACGGAACGTCGGTTTACATCACCCAGGATCTGGGAACGGCCGAAAGGCGTTTCGCTGAATATCACCTTGACTCTCACGTCTATGTGGTCGGCAACGAGCAGAACTACCACTTCCAGGTGTTGAAACTGATCCTCAAGAAGTTGGGATTCGAATGGTCCGACAACATATTCCATCTTTCCTATGGTATGGTCGAGCTGCCGGAAGGCAAGATGAAGTCCCGTGAGGGGACGGTCGTGGATGCCGACGACCTCCTTCAGAAGATGTACGAGGAGGCGAGGGCGACTTCCGACGAGTCCGGAAAGCTGGCCGACATGAGCGAGGAAGACAAGGCGAAACTCTATCACATGATAGGTCTCGGTGCCCTTAAGTACTTCATCATCAAGGTGGATCCGAAGAAGACCATGCTCTTCAACCCGAAGGAGTCCATCGACTTCAACGGCAACACCGGCCCGTTCATCCAGTACACCCACGCCCGCATCCGCTCCATCCTGCGCAAGGCCGCGGAGAAAGGTATTGAATATTCCGCCTCTCCTCTGCCGAAGGTGGAGCTCAGCGCCAAGGAGATCAGACTCATAAAGTTGCTGAACGCCTTCCCGGCCAAGATAGCCGAAGGCGCGCAGGCATATTCACCGGCCGTCATCGCCAACTATGCCTACGACATCGCCAAGGAGTTCAACCAGTACTATCACGACACTCCGATCCTGAAGGAGGAGAACGAGGATGTGCTCAAGATGCGTCTGGTGCTGATCGACACGCTTTCCGCTGTCCTTCGCAAGGCGATGGGCATCCTCGGAATCGAACTGCCTGAAAGAATGTAGGAATATTTCCGATGTCCGAAACGGATTATATGTTCCCGACCTCCAAAAAGGAGGTTGAAGCCTTAGGGTGGGACTACATCGACATCATCCTTTTCACGGGTGATGCCTTTGTGGATCACCCTTCTTTCGGCACGGCCTGCATCGCCCGCTGGCTTCAGCATTTCGGCTACCGGGTCGCTGTCGTTCCGCAGCCTAACTGGAGGGATGACCTCAGGGATTTTAAGAAGTTAGGCGCTCCGAGGCTCTATTTCGGAGTGAACGCCGGTGCTATGGATTCGATGGTGAACCACTACACTGCCGGCAAGCGTCTCCGTCACGATGACGCCTACACGCCGGAAGGCAAGGCCGGACAGAGGCCGGATTATGCGGTCAGTGTCTATACGAACATATTAAAAAAACTCTATCCCGATGTTCCGGTCATCATCGGGGGAGTCGAGGCTTCGCTCCGTCGGCTTACCCATTATGACTATTGGAAAGATGAACTTGTTCCGTCCATATTGCAGTGGTGCAAGGCTGACTATCTCTGTTACGGGATGGGGGAGAAGCCGATGTTGGAACTGACGAGAGCCATTGAGGCGCAGAGGAATATTCACGAAATCCATAGGATCCCGCAGATCGCTTTCCTTATGAGCGGAAAGTGGAAGGTCAAGGAGCCGTTGGTGCTTCATTCGTTCGAGGAGTGCAAGAAGGATAAGAAGGCGTTCGCCGAGAACTTTCATCTGATTGAGACTCACGCCAATATGATGCATCCGGCGACGATCATTGAGCCTGTCGGGAATGGTTATGTGCAGATCAATCCGCCATATTCACCGTCCACGACCGAGGAGATGGATTCGTTCTGGGACCTGCCTTTCACCAAGTTGCCGCATCCGCGCTACAAGGGGAAGAGGATCCCGGCCTATGACATGATCAAGGACTCCATCATCACGCACCGGGGGTGCTTCGGAGGGTGTAATTTCTGCACCATCGCCGCGCATCAGGGGAAGTTCATCCAGTCCCGTTCGCAGGAGTCCATAGTCGCTGAGGTTAAGAAATTGGCCAAGATGCCAGGCTTTGCGGGGAATATCTCCGATCTCGGGGCCCCTACGGCCAATATGTATATGATGCGTGGCAAGAACCCGGACCTTTGCGACAAATGCCGCAGGAAATCCTGTCTGTTTCCGGCTCCGTGTCCGAATATGAACCGCTCTCACAAACAGGTGCTTGAGTTGTACCGGAAGGTCGATGCCGTGCCGGGAATACGCCATTCCTACATCGGCAGCGGGATCCGTTACGATTTGTTCCTCGATGAGAAAGGCTTTGTGGACGAGACATCCAAGCCTTATCTGAAGACTTTGATTCTTGACCACACATCCGGGCGTATGAAAGTCGCTCCGGAACACACGGAGGACAAGGTTCTTCAGTACATCGCCAAGCCTTCGTTCAAACTGTTCGAGAGACTCCGCTATGAGTTTGACAAGATCTGCGCGCAGAATGGCCGCCGCACCGGCATCGTTCCGTACTTCATTTCCTCCCACCCGGGCTGCACGATGAAGGACATGGAGAATCTGTCGAAGAATCCGGCTTTGAAAGGAATATACATGGATCAGGTGCAGGATTTCACCCCTACTCCGATGACCACATCTTCTGTCATGTACTACACCGGAATCGATCCCCGAAACATGAGACCGGTGTTCGTAGAGCGCGATCCGGAGAAGAAGAAGAGGCAGAAATCGTTTTTTTTCAGAAAATAGTTTGCCGATTGCTTCTCAATTCGGAAAAATGTCTTAATATTGCACCCGAAAACGAGGGACTTTTGAAAAGATCCTTTTCCGTCACCTTGCAATGGCCAGAAATTCCCGAATTTCATATTCCGGAACGATGTGCCGCGGTTGTGTTAAGAATATAGTTTTATTTGGTTTTATAAATGAGTATGGCACCAGATCAGAAGAAAAGACACGTGGTAAGCTACGAGAATATGTCCGAGGCGCTTGCCGCTGCGTTCAATGAGAAATATCCAAAGGGGTTCAGTGACTATCTTCCTGACCTTGTGAAGTACCCGAAGCCTGACGGTACCACGTTCTATGCCGTGACCGTCGAGACTGATGACTCCATCAATCTCGTGAAGATCAAGGTGAAGACCGATGACGCCGAGGCTCTTGAGAGGTGGCTTGAGGGCGAGGAGGATGCCGAGAACGAGGATGTTGCCGGATCTTCCGCCGACGCCCCCGCCGACAGCACTCTTCCTGACGACAACATCTCCCAGTACGGAGGCGACGATGATTCCGCCGAGTAGTTTGACGGACGGTGTTCCAGATAGTATAATGGCTTGACATCCTTTAGGTGTCAGGCCATTTCATTTGTATTGTCATTATCATTATCATTTTAGTTTTCACCCAGTCTTATGTCCGGCTCCGTTTTGCCCCGCGTGTCCGCTCCTTCCCGCTATCGGTCGTCTTCCCGCTATTGGTCGTCTTCCCGCTATCCATCAGCTTCCTGTTTTTCGTCACCTTCCCGTTATTGGTCGTCTTCCCGCTATCCATCACCTTCCTGTTTTTCGTCACCTTCCCGCCATCGGTCGTCTTCCCGCTATCCATCAGCTTCCTGTTTTTCGTCACCTTCCCGTTATCGGTCATCTTCCTGCTTTGGTACAGGAGAAGCCTCTTTGATGTACCAATCGCCTATGATTGCCATGTTGGTACATAAAAAGGCCTTTTGCGGTACCAGACTGATCAAGACCGTGGCCGTTTACATGCTCCTTCTCCTTATCGCGCTCGGTTGCTCCTCGACGAACGCTCCGGATTTGAAGGATGGGGATCTGCTCTTTGTCGTGAATGGGAATGGCAACGACATCACCGATGTGACCGTGGGTGTGGACGGACTTGGAATAGACCACGTCGCTGTCTATGCGGAAGGGAACGTAATCGAGGCGATCCCGGAATCCGGGGTTGTGGAAAGTCCGTTGGACAGTTTTCTGGTCAGGCTGTCAGAGAATGAGACTGTGCTTGTGGGAAGAGTCGATGGATTGGATGTCAGGGCGAGCGTGGACAATGCCAGAAGGCTCCTTGGACTTCCCTACGATGACATATTCATGCCTGGTGACAGCGCCGTCTATTGCTCGGAGCTTGTGCAGATGTCGTTTGTTTTCAGCGGGCAGCGGGGAAGGGGTGCCGCTGACGGCACTGACGGCACTGACGGCACTGACGGCACAGACGGAGAGGATTCCGCCGCGGAGGCGGTCTTCGCCACGATTCCGATGTCGTTCCACGACAGTACCGGCAGGGTGACAGAGTTCTGGACAAAATTCTATGCCGCGAGAGGGCTGACCGTCCCCGAAGGGGAGCCTGGCACCAATCCCGGCCAGCTCTCGCGTGATCCAAATGTCAGGATCCTCGGCCGTTTGGCTGACTGACGATTGCCCGGTTGAAGGGGGGGCAGAAGCGTCTGAGTCCGTCGCGCGCGTCAGCGGCTTAGGTCGAAGGGTCTGTCGGAGCGTCTGAGTCCGTTGCGCGCGTCAGCGGATTAGGTCGAAGGGTTTTTCGAAGAGCCGAGGCGGTGAGCTACAGCAATCTCGCGAGGCTGTCATAGTACTGCTTGCTGACCGGAATATGTCCGACTCCCTCACGGGTGAACTCCGTGTAGATCACGCCCTCCCTGTCCCTGCTCAAAACCTTGATGTGCCTCGGATTCACGTAGTAGGATCTGTGGCAGCGCACGAACCCATGCCGCTGAGCGTCACCCTCAAGACTCTTCATCGAATTCCTCAGCTGGTACGCCTTGACCCTGTCGTTCTCGATGTAGTGGATCTTGATGTAGTTCGCGTCCGCGCTGACGTAAAGCACCGCCGACGGATCAATCGTCAGTTTCAGCCGCTTGTGCTCGTCGTAGAACTTTATCAGCGACTCCTCCGGCTTCTGTCCCGCCTCGGCCAGATCTGCGTTCTTGTTGGAGACGATCCTTAGCAGGATGCACAGCAGGTAAGGGTAGATCAGCGTCAGGCTGACAGTCTTGAAGCAGTAGGGAAGAGCCGTGAAGTAAGGCATCCCGCCGCTCTTACGGTAGAAAAGTGACGTGTAGAGCGCAAAGAAGAACGATGTCACCAACGTCTCTCCAAGGCACCACACCGCATAGTGCCACCATTTGAAAGGAATATACTTGTAGAGGAATGAGAAAACCAGCCGTGTCAGCGCCAGCGTCCCTACCATGATGCAGGTGAGCATCAGAAGGTGGAATGTCCACGACTTTCCGCCGACATTGTAGATCGCCGACATCGAGAACGGGTTGTAGACGAAACAGAACACGAAGTAGAACAGCGGCATCAGCACCGCGTACTTCACTTGGCTGCCATAGCCCTTGGAGACTCTTAAAGGTGTGTTCATAGCTATGATTTTAGTCACCGGTCTCCGGAATCTGTCCCATAATCTGTTGGGACGAAAATCGCGGAACCTTAAATTCGTCCCTAAAATACAGCAATTTTTCCGCCAAAACAAGCTTTTGTTACATTTTTGGCACCAGTGACCACACTTCTTTCGTCACAGACGTCGAATGAGCTATTTTTGTGTCAGCTTTAGCAAGCGTTAAAAAAATGTTGGTTAAGATTTGGCGGTATTTCCGGGGATATGTTTCTTTTTGAAGAAGGAGTGTGCCGGTGGCACATGGCAGACAAGAAAAGACATATAGGCCGAAAAGACAACCAAGGATTACCAAATAATTATTAAAGGATCACTTAATGATTTGGAACTATGAGACAGGTAGTAAACACTTTTGAATATTCAGTAGCCCCTGAGCACATCGACTTCCAGGGCCACGCCACCGTGCCGTCAATCTGCGGCAGCATCATCAACGCCATCGGTCAGAACATCCGCAAGGAAGGTTGCGGCATTGACGTGATGAGGGACGCGGGCCGCTCCTGGGTTCTTCTCCGTTCCGCGTTCGAGATTGACGAGCGCCCTATGCTTTATGACAATTACAATGTAAAGGTCTGGCCGGTCAAGGGCAGCGGCCTTACCTACAACAGGTGTGTCCGGATCACCGACTCCGAGGGCGAGGAGATTGGCCGAGGAACGACCGAGTGGTGCGTGATCGACATCGCCACCAGAAGACCGGTCTTTCCGGAACTCGGTTTGACCGACGTTGACCTCCCGGCTCCGTGCAAGAGTCCCAGACGGATCATCGACTTCCTTCCGGATTTCATCAGGCACAAGGAGATCGGCTACAGCGAGTGCGACTTCAATGGCCATATGAACAACACGCACTACATCGAGATGTTCTACAACCTATTGCCGGACAGCGTTTTGTCGAGCGGCATATTCACGAGGATCGACATCAATTTCCGTCGAGAGGTCCACCGTGGCGACGATGTCTCCTTCGGCATCCGCAAGGCCAGCGACGGCGAGTACCTCTTCATGGCAAAAACGGGAGACGCGACCCTCTGCCACGCCTCCCTGCAAGCTGTCTGAGAACCACCCTTGGTTGTCCTTTGGGGGTATCCCCTGGTTGCTCCCTTGGGTTTATCCCCTGGTTGCTCCCTGTTGGCCGCCCCTTTTAGTTGACCCTCTTAAGCGAGGCCGACCTGCCGAGTGACTTGATGTTCACGCCAAGGTCTTTCGGGGCCTTGTAGTTGATTGATGAGGCTCCGGAGGCATCTTCGATCGTGATCGAACGCTCAACGTTCACGTTGCAGATGCTCGCCCCGGAAGTCTCCAGTACGGCATTCTGGGCATTGAAGTTCAGCGCGTTGACCTTGCACGCCCCGGAAGCGTCCACCTCAAACCAGCCGGTTTTTCCCGTGAGCGTCACGTCGCTGGCTCCGGAAGCGTCCACGCCGACCTTTCCGAACTCGCCGTTGACCTTGGTCTTCGTGGCTCCGCTGGCATCGATCTCAAGCTTGTCGGCATTGATCTCGAACCGCCCGTTGGACGCTCCGGCGAGATCCAGATCCGCTTCCCTGAAGTTGCCCGAAATCGAGCATGAGCAACCTCCGCTGATCTCAGCCTCCAGCTCTTCCGCATTGACTTTCAGCGAACTGATGCTGCTCGCCCCGCTCATCTCCAGCGAGAAGTCCCTGTGGCCGAGTTCGAATGTGTCCTCGCACGAAAGGCTTGTCGCCCCGGACATCTCCAACTTGCGAAGCTCCGGCATGGTGACCTCAGCCGTGCAGGTCAGGTCGCCAAGTTTCCTCTGAATCCTTGACGGAATGTTCTTGCTCCAACCGATTCTCAGGACACCCTCGCTGACATGGACATCAAGATACTCGGCAAGTTCCTCAGGCAGCGTCACCTTGACCTTGTAGAAGTCGGACTTGGCAAGCTTTACCTTCACGATCCCGCTCACATCCAGTCCGGTGAAGTCCCGGCAGTTGAACTTGCAGTCAACGTAGTCCGTCTTTGCCGAAGCCTCGGTTGCGCGGGCCGGCGACTCTGAAACGGGCTGTGCGGCAATCGCGGCAACCCCGGAAACCAACAGGAGCGCGGCGGCTCCAATAATCATAAACTTTTTCATAACTCTTTGATTTTATTAATTTTATCCAATCCTCTAAGAAGTTCTCCATAATATTCCTTCATGATGGCCGCCTTGGCAGCGTCGTCAAGCTCGTCCGGCAGCTGGTCAATCATTGCGACCTTCTCGCCGGCAATGCTCCCGACCGTAGTCTCCCACCTCCCGTCCAGATCCCTGGAGAGTATCTCTTCGTAAAGAGCACTAACTTTCTCTGAATATGTCAGATACACCTGCACGGGATCATCGGCCACGCCGGCGAACCAGTCAACCTCCCTTTCCGGACGGTTGATGAATATGACAGCGGCGACGGCGGCTGCGGCAGCAGTGGTGAGGACACTGAATATTCCCAGCCGAGTCTTCCGCCTTTTACGCTCTTCCCGCCCGGAGGATTCCGCCCCGGAAAACAAGGCGTCCAGCTTGGCCTCGAACCGCCCCTCGTGTCCTTCCGGAAGTTCCGCGGTGCCAAACGCCGAGGCGTTTCTTTTAATATATTCATTAATGTCCGTCATTGTCTTACCCTCCTTAATTTTTCAACCAATTTAGCCTTCCCTCTTGAAAACTGCGTCCGTAGCGTCCCTTCGCGTTCTCCCGTCAGCCCAGAAATCTCCTCATAGTCAAGCCCTTCCACAAGAACCAGATTGAGAATCAGTCGGTAGGACTCAGGCAGGGAGTCGATTGCCCCGCGCACCTCCTCCAAGCTGACTTCCGGCACTTCGGCGGACTCGCCGTCGTCATATTCACAGACCTCGCCCGCATATTCATCAAGAAATAGCTTCTCGCGCCTTTTCTTTCTGACCGCGTCGATTGACATCCTGATGCAGGTTCTGCCGAGCCACGCCGCCACCTTCGCCGGCTCTTTGGGAACGACATCCGACGAGATGAACCGGAGGATAGTGTCCTGCATGATCTCCTCGGCCTCCCCGCTGTCGCGGACAATCCTCAGGCTGATGTTGTACAGCCGTTTGGCGTGCGCCTTGTAGAACTGTATGGACTCTTCTCTATTCATCTTTCTATTGCTTTCTCTTGTAATCTTTCTCTTGTCTTCTTTTTCTTGTCGTTCCACAATATAAACGAATATTTCCGTTGATTGTTACAGGAAACTCATAATATTTTGAAAAAGTTGAAGTCCCCCTGCCGAAG